>Ga0068876_10002144_pt1 | contig 14894 bp, 15 predicted proteins | sample NOAtaG_6_FD_66442 | JGI IMG/M metagenome (GOLD analysis project Ga0068876, IMG submission 66442) | Freshwater lake microbial communities from Lake Erie, under a cyanobacterial bloom - NOAA_Erie_Diel5S_2200h metaG | ecosystem: Environmental > Aquatic > Freshwater > Lake | place: USA: Ohio, Lake... | reverse complement strand
GAGAAAGTAGAGATGGCGTTGCCTGCCGGATCATGGGTACACATGGAAGCTGAATTTGGTCATGAATATGAGCACGCCATGGAAGGGGCTCATGATATGCCGGCAGCAGCTCATGATAGCCACGGCGGTCATGATGCCCACGCTGAGGCAGCGGTTACTGAGCATCATGTGAATATGGCTGATCTCAAGCCGAGCAAGTTGATCTTGAATAAATATACACTCGAACACAAAGACGGAAAGGATTTAAGGAAATTGAGTGTTACAGGAGAAGATTGTGACAAACTTTGGGCTGCTCAGGCGGAAGGTACCATGGCATTCGGAGCGAACTTACATAAGAATGAATACGCGGTTCAGCAGCAATATTCCAACTTCTTCTTCTTCGTTACAGGTTTTCACGGGTTTCACGTTTTCTCCGGTGTAGTAATCAATATCATTGTTTGGTTGATGGCGATCGGTGGGGAATTTGAAAGAAGAGGTCATTATGAAACCATTGAGAAAATTGGTTTGTATTGGCACTTTGTGGATCTGGTTTGGGTTTTCGTATTTACTTTCTTCTATTTAGTATAAAATAAAATTACCATTATGGAAAGGGATGATTTAATCGTAAATGATAGCTACGCGCTCAACGCCACTCACTCAGAAGAGGAGGGTAAGAAAATCAGAAAGAAATTATACAATGTAACCATTCTCCTCACGGTGATTACCATCATTGAGGTTTTCATGGGTGTGGCATTCAAAAGAAATGGAACTTTTGCATGGGAAACCATCAAATTGGGTTTCATCGTTTTGACGGCAGTGAAGGCGGCTTACATCGTTTTAGTGTTCATGCACTTGGGAGATGAAAGAAAGAACTTAAAGTATGTCATTCTTCTTCCCTACGCGTTATTCATTATGTACTTAATCTTTATTGGATTATACGAAGGTCTTGCTGTTCAGGAAATGAACAATGTTTGGAGATAAAGGTTACCCCTTTATGAAATCGAAAAATATGAAAAAGTATATCGTTTTGATCGGTATACTTTTTTTGTTTCCACTCACTTGGGTCATCCTTTTTGGGGTGATGGGCGAGCACCATTTTAATACTTTGTTGTACTTTGATGAAACACATTTGGAGGGTTCTACTGATTCACTCCATCATCAAATGCAACCCTTTGAAGGCATTGATGAGAATGGACAGAAATTCACGTTGGAGAACATGCACGGTAAGGTATGGCTCGCTTGCTTTTATTCTTTGAGTGATGAACACTTGGCTAAAATCACAGAGCGATTGCTCAATGTGAATTTTAAATACCGAGATGAGCCAGACATTGGACTGGTTGTTTTTTCAACCAAGCCAGATCAAGATTCTTTTCCCAAGGTGCAGCATTATCTGAGTGGCTTGACAAAGTATAATCTCAACCAGAACAAATGGAAATACGTGCTGTTGGATTCTGCCAACATGGAGAGCATTCAAAAACAAAGTTTCTTTATTAAAGATTTATCTAATGAGGCATTGTACCGACTTGTCGATCCTGTCGGTCATGTGCGCGGCTTGTACGGTAATACAGAATATCACATGCAAAGTATCATTGAAGATATTGCGCTACTTAAAAAAGAAATGGACTTGAAGAAATTCAATCAAAGTCATGAGGCTCGGTAGTTTTTTATTATTGATGATGGGCATTGTTTCTTTTGCTGCCTGCGATTTTGGAACTGATTGTCATCTGCCCCATTTGGGTCAACATGAAGTAGTGGTGAACGATACGATTTATTACACCATTCCAAAATTTGTGGGCTTGGTCAATCAGGATAGCCAAGTAATGGGTTTTAAGCAGTTGGAAGGGAAAATTTATATCGCTGAGTTTTTTTTCAGTTCATGCAAAAGCATTTGTCCCTTGATGACCTCTCAAATGGCGAGGATACAGGATGTGATCCAGCATGAACATTGGGAAGGAAAGGTGAATTTGCTTTCTCATACGGTAGATCCAAAGCATGATACCCCCCAGAGATTAAAGGAATACGCACAAATGCATGGTGCCAATCCTAAAATCTGGAATTTTGTCAACTTGGATAGTGCAGTTTATAGGTTGGCTCAGAGTGGTTATGGCTTGAGCGCCTTTCCATCAGCGGAGGCAGAGGGAGGATATTTTCATACCGATCAATTGACTTTGGTGGATGAGCATTTTCATATCCGAGGTTATTATGATGGAACTTCCACGGCCTCTGTTGATGAATTAATTGCGGATTTGCGGTGTTTAATGCAAGATCCTCGTTAAATTTGTTATATGATTACACCCCTACTTTCAAAAAACGATGCCAGAGCAAAGGTGCTCATTTATTCGGTTTCTGCTGTTGTGTTTATAGTAGTTGTATGCTTGCGCTATTTAAAATTGACCGATGTTCAGTTACCGTTTAACAAGCATATTTTTGCCCATATTAGTGCATTTCTCAATGGCTCTGTGTCTTTCTTACTGTTGTTAGGATTATTCTTCATTCGTTCAAAGAATTTCAGAGCACACCGGGCCGTGATGATGACAGCGATGATATTTTCCGTAATATTTTTAGTGAGCTATATCGGGCATCATTTATTTTCTGGTGAGACACATTATGCCGGTGAGTTTCGAGAATTTTATTTTTTGGTGTTGATCACCCACATCATCTTAGCCGCTTTTATACTTCCTTTCATTTTGTTTGCCGCGTATCGTGCGTTGATTGGAGAGTACGCGCAACACAAGCGTTTGGCTAAATGGGTTTGGCCTGTGTGGTTTTATGTGGCTATCACCGGAGTTTTAGTTTATATGATGATTTCACCTTATTACGTCTGATCATGAAACGTATCATTGGCTTCTTTGTTTTATTGTTGATTTTTTCAGCTAATCTTTCCGCTCAGTGCGCGATGTGTCGTGCCACGGCTGAACAGGCATCACAGGAAAATAGCGGGATTGCAGAAGGATTGAATATGGGTATTGTGTATTTGATGGGAATTCCTTACCTTTTGTTTTTAATCGGAGGGCTGGTTTTCTTCAGAAAGAGAATTTTTGCTTTCTTTCAAAAATAGAAATATGAAAAAGGTAATTGCACTTTCCGTCGTTGTCCTTGTTGCCACCCAACTTTGGGCACAACCTCGATTTGTCAAAGAAAGAACGGATTATGCAGGGGAGGAGGTGATGTTGCCATTTGTATTCAGGGCTAAAAATAATAAAGAGGTGAACTTGCCCGGGACACTCAGATTATCGGGAAGATTGGATACGGGAGAAACTGAATTATTAGATCTTAGCCGACAAAATTTAGTGGCTTATCCTTATCGTGAATTGCGTGGTTCCATTTTATCTAACGGATATTTACCGCATTATTTCGCTTTGTTTCCCATGGATTTGAAAGCACCGGAGCATATAGGTGTCATGAAAAATATTGAGGAGAATTCTTCTTTTATCGCGGAGGGCATTACATTTTTAGGCGACAACACAAATGTGTATTTTACCTCTGTGGATGGTTTACAAACCTTGTTGGATTTCATGAACATGCACTCTAACGTGCGTATCAGAATAATTGGTCATGTGAATGTTACGCCTGAGACCAAATTGAACGATTCACAACTGGTGAATTTGGCTAAGAAAAGAGCAGAAGGTATTATGGAATATCTCATTTTGCATGGCATATCCAAGCATCGAGTGAGCGTAATGGGAAGGGGTAGAGAAGGGGTCAAGTATCCTAATCCACAGACTGAAGCGGAATTAGAATACAACAGACGAGTGGAAGTGGTGATCATGGGATTGTGATTCCTTTAAAAAAGCCAAAAAATCTTTCTTTCAAAGCTTTCCATTGTAACTTCGTTGAATGAATCGTATTTTTCTCTTTGCTCTCTTTTGTTTTATCTTCATCATTCGTTCGCACGCACAGCTTACGCTTGAACAATGTGTTGAAAAGGCCTGGGCCAACAATCTTCAATTGGCTCAATCTTCCCTGAACTTGGATAATGCTGAAATAGGTGTTCAAAACGCAATGGGAGGCTTTTTACCCAACTTGAATGGACAAGCTAGCCATGGATATAATTGGGGTCAGCGAATAGACCCTTTTACCAATAGTTTTGCGAGCCAGCGGATTCAAAGCAATAGTTTCGGAGTTTCCAGTTCTATCGACTTGTTCACGGGTGGACAAAATTGGTCGAACTATCAACGATCTGTGGCCGATGTCAGAAAGGCGCAATGGGATTGGGAAAATGCCCGCAATCAAACAGCGTTGGCGGTGGCTAATGCTTTTTTAACGGTGGTGATGAACGCGGAGTTTGTGAAAATGGCGCAGGCAACTGCAGATAATTCTTTGCAACAGCTCAATCGCTTAAACAAATTGTTGGGAATAGGAACTGTCAGTGAAGGCAATGTTGCGGAGATGGAGGCCCAGTACAGCGCAGATGCCGCCAGCTTGGTGAGTGCTCAGAATAATTATCAACTCGCAAAGTTAAATTTAGTCCAGTTGTTGCGTCTCTCTTCTCCAGAAGCCAATAGTTTTGAGGTTTCTTATCCGAATATAGATCAGTTCAAACTCGATATTCCATTACCACCAAAGTCTTTGGTCTTGGAATCTGCTTTGAATGCTCAACCTTCCATCAAAAGCGCAGAAGTGGGCGTGTTGAGTGCGCATTGGGCTGAGAAATCTGCCAAGGGAGCCAGGTACCCTCGTTTATCTGCTTCAATGTCATTAGGAACAGGTTATTCAGGAGCTGCAAAAGTGTTGAATGGAAGTCCAGATTCTTTGTCCTTTCCCATCGGGACGGTAATGGGCAGTAATGACATTGTATTCTCTTACCCACAATTGGTGTACAGCGCAGACGATTATAAAGTGAAGTCGTTTGGAAATCAGTTTCAAGACAATGTCAATCGATCATTCTTCTTGAGTTTGACCATTCCATTGTTCAATGGATTTCAAACTCATAACAATGTAAAGCGCGCAGCGATCAATGTTCAAAATGCTTCCTTGAGTTTAGAATTGGCTAAGCAGCAATTGACCACTGATGTGGAAACGGCTTATGCCAGCGCTCTCGGAGCCGCTCAAACGCTTCAAGCCAATAAAAAGAGTTGGGAGTCTAATCAGAAGGCCTATGATTGGGCAAGCACAAGGTATGAGAATGGAATGATCAATGCCATGGAACTCAGCATTGCTCGGAATCGATTGGATATCGCCAAAGCGCAAATGATTCGATCTCAGTTGGACTTAATATTTAAGCAAAACATCATTCAATTTTATATGAATCAACCTATCCGTTTGCAGCCATGAAAAATAAAAAGAAAAGAAATTGGATCATTGCAATTTCATTAGTCCTTGTATTGTTGTTGATTTGGAAGTTCAGTGGAGGAAAAGAGGATAGGATTGTTCAAGCTGAAATTCCTGCATTGCGGGATATCACAGAGAAGGTGAGCGCCAGTGGGAAAGTTCAACCTTCGTCAGAGGTGAAAATTCAATCCGATGTGAGCGGTCAAATTGTCGAGCTGCCAGTGAAAGAGGGTGATCATGTGGAAAAGGGTCAGTTGTTGGTTAAGATCAATCCAGATTTATATACCTCCGCCTTGCAGCGTGCTGAGGCAACATTGAATTCAGCGAAGAGTAATTTGGCCAGTGCTAAAGCCCGATTGGCTCAAGCAAAGGCTCAAGCAAAGGTGCAAGAGTTATCTTTTAAACGCAACGAGAAATTATTTTCAGATAAGGCCATATCAGTGGCTGAGATGGACAATGCACGTTCTTCATTTGAGACCAGTGAAGCAGAAGTGATTGCAGCCAATGAAAGCATCAGAAGCGCTGAGTTTTCCATAGCCAGTGCAGAGGCCGGTAGAAATGAAGCAGCCGACAATTTGAAGAGAACTATTATTGTGGCGCCTATCAGTGGTACGGTAACTGCGCTAACCAAAGAGGTGGGGGAAGCTGTTCTTGGAAATAATATGACCAGTGGTGATGTGATCATGAAGATATCGGGACTGTCTGCAATGGAGGTAAATGTGGAGGTGAATGAAAGTGATATCGTCCGTGTGCATTTGGGAGATACTGCGGAGATTCAAGTGGATGCCTTTAGAAATGAGAAATTTTTTGGTGTCGTGACGGAGATTGGAAATACCGCGTTGAACTTAATGACAACAGGGAATTTATCCGGAGGTTCCAATAATCAAGTAACCAATTTTTCTGTAAAAATTAGCATCTTGGCGAGCTCCTATGCTCATTTAACCTCCTCTTCGGACTCTCCATTCCGACCAGGAATGACGGCTACAGTGGATGTGTTGACGAAAAGGGAAAAGGGTGTGTTGAGCATACCTATAAAATCGGTCACCATGCGCCCGGATACTGCAGGGGGAACCGAAAGTAGAACATGCGTTTTCTTATTGGATGAATCCAAGGGGAAGGCATTATTGCGATATGTCAAGACAGGAATCCAAGATGATCAATACATACAGGTGATAGAGGGGATGGTGATAGAGGAACAAGTCATTACGGGCCCTTATGATGAAATAGCGAAGTCGCTCAATAATGGCGATGTGGTAAAAAAGGGTGATCTGGTGACCCTCAATAAAGCAGAATGAAACTAGGCATAGAAACGTCTTCCCGTAATTGTAGTGTTGTACTTTGGGACAATCAGGGAAGATTGTTGGTAAGAGAAAAGTCGACCTATGAATTTGTGCATGCGGAGGAATTGCATTCGATGATATCAGATGTAATGAAGGAGGCTGATATTGAAGGAAAGGCAATTACATCTGTAGTCGTAGGAAGGGGTCCGGGGTCTTATACTGGTTTGCGAATTGGAGTATCTTGTGCCAAGGGTATCTGCTTTTCTTTGGGCGTTCCGTTGTATTCTATTTCTTCATTAACATTGATGGTCTTGGCTCAACCGGAGTTGATGGAATGCTCCCAAGTATTGGCCGTAATGGATGCCCGGCGAATGGAGGTATTCGGTGCGAAATATCATTTTGGAAAACCTTTGGATCTACCGGGATCAATGATTTTTGAGGACGCAGCCGAGATATCTAAATTTTTGGATTTGGAGTATGTGGTGGGCGAGAATGCCAGCAAATTGTCTAGTGTTTTGGATAAGAGCACTCTTTTTTTAGATGTTTTACCCAGTGCTAGAACCATGGCTTTGAAGACAGCGGAGACTTATTTTCAATTGGAAAATTTAGCGTATTTTGAACCAGAGTATGTAAAACCTTTTATTCCAACCGTTGCTAAAAAATGAAGAAGTGGATTTTTGCTTTATTGACAGTATTTGTTCTGACGGCCTCATGTGATCGATGCCGGAATGAGCAACTGCTCCCCGTATTAAATTTTTCATATACCATCAACATCAATGAGCCGGCCTTTTTTGATTTGACGGTTGTTACAGGTTTCTTGTATTATGATGCGGGGAATGTGAAATTGATCATTTATCGCAGTACGATCGATGAATTTAAGATATACGATGCCAGGAGTACTCATAATCCCTCGGATCCTTGTATTTGTCGTGTGACAGATGACGAGGCATTTATTGAAGATCCTTGCTCAGAGTCCAAGTGGCTTTTATCTGACGGAAGTTTAGTCAATGGGCCTGCGGCGCAGTCTTTATTGACGTATGATTACACATTTGATGCGGCTACAGGTATTTTACATTTTTACAATTGATGAAAGCCTTTGGTTCCATATTGTTATTGGTGGCAAGTAATGTTTTCATGACATTGGCTTGGTATGGACATCTCAGATTCAAGGATTTTGAATGGTCTAAGTCGTGGGGTTTATGGACCATCATAGCAGTGAGCTGGGGAATGGCCTTTTTTGAATATACGATGCAGGTGCCTGCTAATCGAATGGGAAGTAAGGAATTGGGAGGTCCATTTGATTTGTTTCAATTGAAGGTAATTCAAGAAGTAATTTCGTTGGTGGTATTCACCGCAGTGGTCTCGGTGATGTTTAAGAATGAAACATTAAAATGGAATCATGTAGCCGCGATGTTATGTTTATTGGGTGCCGTGTACTTTGTATTTAAAAAATAATGGGATGATAAAGAAGATTGAGCATTTAGGAATTGCCGTAAAGAACATAGAGGAATCTAACGCTTTGTTTGCTCAATTGTTGGGCACCGCACCCTATAAATCAGAGACAGTGGAGAGAGAGGGAGTAATCACTAGTTTTTTTCAGGTGGGAGAAAGTAAGATTGAACTTTTACAAGCTACCCATTCGGACAGTCCCATTGCGAAATATTTAGAAAAGTCTAAAGAGGGGATTCATCATATTGCGCTAGATGTTGATAATATTGAATTCGAGATTGCTCGTCTAAAGGCAGCGGGTTTTGTGCTTTTAAGCGACGAGCCGAAGCCGGGAGCGGATGGAAAAAAAATAGTTTTCTTACATCCTACATCTACCAATGGGGTATTGGTGGAGTTGTGTCAAGATCGAGAGTGACTATTTTCTTCGGCGTACTTTGGCCCTTCTGATTTTCTGATCAAATAAATCCTTCTTGCCGTGTTTTCCTGTCTTCTCTAGGTCGATTTCATCCATGGCATTGGGTAGATTTTCGCAGGATTTTGATGGTCGCTTGTCTAGCAGCATGATGCGAAAAGTGAGCCAAATGGGTTGCCATTCTGTACTCATGACACTCATAGTGGGCCATTTTTCTCTCCACGGAATAATAGTGAGCACTGGTGTTTCTAGTGAGAGCAAGTAATAAATCCCGGCATCCACTTTTTTGCCAATGCCTACGCTGTAATGCAATGCTGTTTGAAATGGGAAGGGGGCATTGCGAGGCAAGGGAACGCTCGTATTGATATTGTTGGGTATTTTGTATTTCTGCAAGAATTGGTAATCCACAGAAAAGACAGGGCCGTGATGGAGCCATTGGAGATCACTGAATTGCCACATGTCAATGGCGCGTGCTTCCACTCCGAGGGTGTGCAAATTGAATTTGGTTTTTCTGTCAGAGCTGAGGATACCATCATCTGTTTTTCCGGCATAATCTCCATTGTATCGTTCCATGCCTCTCAAACAATAGTATCGTCCGCCCAATTCCCAATAGTCAAAATACTTGAATTTAGTTTTGAGCCAATGGCGATTGGCTTCCACTGCCCAACCCGCCTTAGGAGTAGCTAGTATTTTCCCATCATAGGTTCTGTTGTTTGCATATTTTAATGTGATGTCATATCTAAATGGAACTGGGAGCATAGTGGTAACTCCAACACCGAAATTCCATCCTTTGTTGAGGAAATCGGATTCTGCATGCAAAGGACGGTGCTGCCTTTGACCTTGCGATAAGGCAGGAATGAATAAAAGGAGGAAGAAATATTTTTTCATCTTCGATTTTTTTCAAAGATGAAAAATAAAAAAGCGTTATAACAGAGACAGGATTTTATTTTCCACCAATGGAGTGTTCCAAACCTCTTCAATATTGGGTATGGCCAACACTTCTTTCATGATTTCGTCTTGACGCAAACCATTTTGCAGGGCTTGGTGGTAAGGAATATCGCTGAAAGTGACTTGTGAATACAAGGGCAACCACTTGTCTGGATGTTGTGTACTGAACCAATTTTCTATTTTCTTTTGTAACAAAAACTGCGGATCTGCCGTCTTGTCTCGCATTTCGATATAGTTGCGGAGGGCCAGTTCTAATACCGCATCTCCATTGGGTTTGCGCTCTCGGCTGAATTGATCAAAGGCCATGTCCCAATCTTCATGGGTTTCATCCAAGATTTTATTCAACTCCCAGCAGTCTTCGAATCCGCAATTCATTCCTTGTCCGTAAAAAGGTACAATGGCATGGGCGGCATCGCCTAATAAACAAACATCTCCGCCCACATTCCAAGGCAGACATTTCACCATCACCAAGCTGCTGGTGGGATGATTGAAATAATCATCAATCAACTCTGGCATCAATGCCTTAGCGTCGGGAAAATATTGGTTGAAGAAAGCATGAACGTCATCTGCATTTTTTATTTTTTCAAAACTCACTGCACCTTCAAACGCCATGAACAATGTGCAGGTAAAACTACCGTCTGGATTGGGAAGTGCAATCATCATGAATTCTCCTCTCGGCCAAATATGCAAACAATCCTTTCTCATTTGGTGACTGCCATCTGCGTTAGCAGGGATCTCTAGTTCCTTATAACCATGGGATAAATAGGATTGGGAATAATCAAATCGATCCAATCGCATCATTCTGTTTCTGACAGCACTGAAAGCTCCGTCTGTTCCCAACAAGCGATCGTAAGCGTATTCTTTTTCTTCTCCGTTGTCTTCAAAAACAACTTTTTTATGCTCTAGTTGTACATCAGCACATTTGTGATTAAAATGAAATGAAACGTTGGGAAGTTCAGAGGCGCAGTTGAGTAATGTTTGATTCAACAAACCTCTGGAAACACTGTATATGGCTTGTCCCTCTTTTCCGTATGGTTGATAAGTCAAAGAACTATCCATGCCATGCATTAATCTTCCGTACATAGGCAGGGCTACTTTCTCAATCTCTTTGCGGATGCCGGCACCTTCCAATCCTTTCCATCCTCTGTCGCTCATCGCAAGGTTGATGCTTTTTCCCTGCACCACTTTCATTTTTCTTATATCAGGGCGGCGATCAAATACATGGACATTATGACCTCTTTTGGCCATATATATAGCCAAGAGACTACCCACTAGTCCAGATCCGACAATGGAAATATTTTGTTCTTTCATTATTAAGCTTTATCTAATGCTTGTGCGAGGTCTTGGATCAAATCTTCTTCATCTTCAATGCCTACGCTCAATCGCAGAAGCGAATCGGTGATTCCAGTTTTGATTCGCTCTTCTTTAGGAATAGAGGCGTGAGTCATACTGGCAGGGTGTCCAATCAATGATTCTACGCCCCCTAACGATTCTGCAAGAGAAAATACTTTCATACTTGAGGCCAATGCCGAAGCGGATTCGAAGGAGTCATTTTTTAAACTAAAAGAAATCATTCCGCCAAAATCTTTCATTTGTTTTTTCGCAACTAAATGATTGGGATGCTCCTCAAACCCTGGCCAATATACTTTTCCTACTTTTGGATGATTTTTGAGGAAATGGGCTACAGCTTTCCCGTTGATGCAATGTCTGTCCATTCTCACATGCAGAGTTTTTAATCCTCGCATCACCAAAAAACTATCTTGTGGCCCAGGAGTGGCACCACATGAATTGGCAATAAAAGCCAACTGCTCATACAAAGCGTCATGGCTCGTGCAGATAGCTCCCATTACCACATCACTGTGCCCGCCAAGGTATTTGGTGGCACTGTGCATCACGATATCGGCTCCCAAATCTAGGGGGGTTTGCAAATAGGGAGAAGCAAATGTATTGTCGATAACGGATATCAAGTTGTATTCTTTGGCAATATTGACCATGGCCTCAATGTCAATGATTTTCATCATCGGATTGGTGGGTGTTTCTACCCAAATCATCTTCGTTTGGGAGGAAATCAGGGCTTTCAATCCATCAACATCGTGCATGTCCACAAATTTGAACTGAATGCCATACTTGGCAAATACCTTGGTGAACATGCGGTAGCTACCTCCATATAAATCATCGGTGGCAATGACCTCATCGCCGGGATTCAGTAATTTAATGATGGCATCGGCGGCACCCATACCGCTGGAAAAACAAATGCCATATTTCGCATTTTCAAGAGCCGCCAAGCAATCTTCCAGAGCTACTCGAGTAGGATTTTTTCCTCGTGCATACGCATATCCTTTGTGTTGACCGGGGGCGGCTTGCACATAGGTGGAGGTCTGATAAATGGGTGTCATGATGGCTCCTGTGGTAGGATCCGGTTGTTGGCCAGCATGGATGGCCTTGGTACCAAATTTCATGATTCGTTTTCTTGATTTTTTTTCTTTCTTCTTTGCTGTCGGATATAGGTATTGGCTAGCACTCCCGTGGTGACAATCACAAAACCGAGAATGATCCAATCGATATTGTGTTTCACAATCTCAAATTGTCCTAAAAAATATCCCGCCGAGGTGATCGTCGCAATCCACATTGCACCTCCAACGATGTTGTAAAACATAAAGGATTTAAATTCTACTTTGATCACTCCAGCCAAGATGGGTGCAAATGTTCGGATGATAGGAAGATACCTTCCCAGTATCAGGGTTTTTCCACCGTGTCGTTGGTAAAAATCAGAAGTTAGATCAACATATTTTTTTTTGAACAGCCATGATTCTTTCCGCTCCAAAGCTTTTTTACCAAGTTTAAATCCAAACCAGTAGCCAAAAGTGCAACCTGACACCGCTGCTAAAAACAGGTAAAACATGAGCAGTTCAACGGGAACACCGAGAAGATCCGGTTGAGATGCGCAGATGAGGCCTGAAATAAATAAGAGCGAATCACCCGGTAAAAAGAATCCGATGATGAGGCCATTCTCTGCAAAAATGGTAATCAGAAGAAGAGCCAATCCTCCGTAATGAATGATCATTTCAGGATTGGCAAGCTTTCCGATGAATTCAAAAATTTCCACGTCTTAAAGATACAACAACGAGTGAATAGACGAGATGAAAAAAAATCAAAAATCAAATGATTAAAACAGTAGCGATGAGGTCAGTTTTATCATCCAATTGTGTTTAAATACAGGATCGTGGTAGGGACCAAAGCGATAATAGGCTCCTATTCCCAGTCCGCCGGTGGATGCTTTCAGTAGGTTATCCAATTGTAAACCGCTTTCATACAATCCTTTGGGGTAATCCTTACAAACATTCAACCCGTATTGATCTTGTCTTCCCAAACTGCCCCATCCGGCATTGAAAATGGCAGTAAGGGAGGGAGCAGAGGAGGGATGCTGGTACAAAGGAAGGTTGGTTCGATATCGCAAGAACACATGGGCGAATTGACGCGCGTACCATCGGCTGTTGGGCAATGTTTCAAAGGATTGCGGTACCGATAGGGAGACTCTTCTTGCCGGCGATATGGTTCCTTTGGCAGCATGGACTTCAGTAAGTGGAGCATCTCCCACCAATTTACCTACCTCTGCAAAAAATTTAAAGTCACCGAAATAAACGGTTTTAAAAGTTTTTTCTACTTCGGCTTGGTAACGGGTAAAAGAATGGCTTTGGCTCATTCCTGGTAGCTTCCAATGTGACAGTGTATAGCCCAATTTGATGATCGGCCAATAGCCGTTCAGAAGATATTGTCTTTGTAAAATTTTAACTCGACGTTCTCCGGGAGCCCATCGTAAGATGATTCTATATTCCTCAAGATTGTATTTTGTTACTACTATTTTTCCATTGCCTTCTGAAAAAAAATGAATATCTTGATGTGGTTGTTTTTGAAGATTTTGATAACCGATGTCAGCATGAAGTGATTTGTAAATGGGGAAATAAGTGCTGACATCCCCCCCGGCTACTTTATCCATTCGGGTGGCGAAAATCTCGTAAACAGACTGATTAAGATTGGGTCTGTAAAAAGGAAAAAATTGTTGACCACTTTCTTTAACATCATTGAAGTATTGAATCCGCACTCCACTGACATCGGGCTCGAAACTCCAATGAAGACTGGCCCCCCATTTGAAGTCTTTGTCAAAACTTCCATGAGCCACATAGGTTTCATACTCAAGCGGTGGTAGGTTTTCAAGATGCCCTTTAATGCCAAGGCCTAATCTATAGCCTTCATATGCATTGAAGCGAAATAGTCTTTGAGCGGGAATCATTATGTTGCCCCATTGGATATTCCCTTGGGCAAGTGAAGTAAGAAATTGTGTTTTCTTTTCTAGATGCTGCGCGCGATTGAGGCTGTCCAGGAATTGGTAGGTAGCCAAGTCTTTTTCTGTCAATGGAGAATATCTGATTTTAGCCCATTCTGAGCTATCCACTTGATTGGCCTTTTCCTCTAGTGTCAATGAGACATTATCGAAGTCTTTGAAGGAATAATTTTCCTTTGAAATATTTTGAATTTTGGTTTGAATTTCTCCGCTCAGGGGATTGGCTAAATTGGGCAATTCAAAAAATGCATTGATTTCAGTTGGAAAAAAAGTGCCCTCTATGGGTGAAAAGGATTGTTGAATTTTGACATATAAATCAACATCTTTCTCTGCGGGTTCGGCAATCAACTGACATACGCTGAAGGTACTGGAGTGGATATGAAAGGTGCCCTTCATCCCTGTGGTGATAAATCTTTTTTTGGGAGAGAAGGCAATCACAAAAGTGGAGTCTTTTCCAGAGTATAGTGTATCTAGCATTTTATATTCATACCGATCCATGGCTCGAGGTCCGGCAGGCGATAAATACACATTTTCGAATATTTGAAAGTCTGCTTCATAAACACTGAAGGACTGTAATTGAGTGCCGATGATAGTGGTTTGTGGAACTTGAAATCCACTCATTTGATTGGCAATGATTTCTTCATGATCATAATTCGGGGGCGAGTGTTTTCTTTTGCTCATCGTTTCCATGAGCATGAGGTGTTTTTCATTAAAAAAAGAATCGATTTTGGGATCTTTTCCTTTGATGAAATCTAGAATCAGTTTGCTGTATTGCTGATATTGAAAAGAAAGGCTTTGTTGAGGGTCGTTTTGAGGAGCATTGGCAATGCAATTGCGCATGACTTTGTAGGCAGGATCTTCTTTCACATTGATCACTAATTCTGGCAAATCCAATTGTTTATTTTCTAAATAAATGATCCAAGGGTTTTCACCTTTCCAGCATTGTTTGGTTGATTGATAACCAAAGGCGGTAAATGTCCAACATTCATTTTGTCGAACCCCCAAAGAAATCTGACCATTGACATCCGTAGTTCCACCATTGTCCTTACTATCATTCATTACAACGGAAAAGGCTATTGGGCTTTTAAACTCTTGGTCTTTGATTTGAATAGAAATGGTTTGTCCCAATGTGGTAATCACGGAAATCAATGCGCAAAAGAGAAATACGGAGCGTGCCATGGACTTCAAATATAAGGGGAAGGGGCTACTGAAC
>Ga0068876_10002143_pt1 | contig 14898 bp, 23 predicted proteins | sample NOAtaG_6_FD_66442 | JGI IMG/M metagenome (GOLD analysis project Ga0068876, IMG submission 66442) | Freshwater lake microbial communities from Lake Erie, under a cyanobacterial bloom - NOAA_Erie_Diel5S_2200h metaG | ecosystem: Environmental > Aquatic > Freshwater > Lake | place: USA: Ohio, Lake... | reverse complement strand
CCTCGCAGCCGAATGGATGGGATGGGAAAACGTATTTCATTGCGAATGGAATCCTTTCGGGCAAAAAGTATTAAAACATTATTGGCCTAATGCAATCAGTTACAATGACATCACAAAAACAGACTTCTCTATTCACAGAGGAGCAATTAACATCCTTACCGGAGGCTTTCCTTGCCAACCCTACTCAAGTGCAGGAAAGAGACTTGGAAAAGAAGATGAGCGCCATTTGTGGCCCAGCATGCTTAGAGCAATACGAGAAATTCAACCACGTTGGATCGTGGGCGAAAACGTTCTCGGCCTTGTTAATTGGAATGGAGGGATGGTATTCGAAGAGGTGCAAGCTGATTTGGAAGCTGAAGGGTACGAAGTCCAACCGTATGTACTTCCAGCTGCGGCCGTTGGCGCTCCACACCGAAGGGATAGAGTTTGGTTTGTTGCCTACTCCAAGAGCGCAGGAAATAGACAACAGCAAAGAACGAATAGCAAACAACCAAATAGACAGTCTTCCAACAATGGCAAAGATGGGGATGCTGCCGACACCAGTGTCGGGGGAATGGAGAGATACTGGAGAGAAGGTAAAAGAAGGCAATTTCAAACAGATGAATTTGACGCGAACAATAGCCAAAGACAATCCCGAATGGACTGGTCAAACTTCCCAACTGTCTCCCCAATTCACATTAGAGATGATGGGGTTCCCACCGAATTGGACGGAATTACCTTTCCTAAATGGCGAAACGAATCAATCAAAGCAGGAGGCAACGCAGTAGTGCCGCAGGTAGTTTATCAGATATTTAAAGCAATCGAACAATATGGAATCCAAAATCCAAGCCAGCATAAAGGCACGCTATGAGCGGGCGGGATGGATGGTAATCAAACTTATCCAAACCAACTGCAACGGCATCCCGGATTTGATGTGCCTCAAGAACGGCAAAACCATCTTTGTTGAGGTGAAGCAGCCGGGCAGGGAGCCGACCGAGCTGCAAAAGTACCGCCATGCGGAACTAATAAAACAAGGCTTTACCGTCCATGTTATGACATCAGAAAAGGATATTATAATTTAAACCATAAAAACCAAACAAATGAAACTTCTATTATTAAAAGATGAACTTGACGCTTTTATTACAAGCGTTAAAAAGTCAGTATTTGAATCTCATATCAAATACAAAATTGAGCATGAAAGCAAAGAATTGTATTGGGTTCACTTTGATATTGAGCCAAATGACATGCCTATCTTTTTAAATGAAATTTGGAGAGCAGGGGTTTATTACTCACAAAAAACATTTAAAACATTATGAGAGATTTAATTATTGTAAACCTTGGAGCTATTATCTGCATCCTTGCAAGCGCATTATATATTGTAATAAAAAACAACGATAAAGAAAAATGATTTATTTCATAATATTTATAATCACTTGCATTATATCAGTTTTATGGGTAAATGGTATTGATTATATGCAAAATAATTACTCTGACTATAAAGGAGAAGATTTTTTATGACAACTGAACAAGCCATTAAAATAATAAAATCCAATCTGGAGCTTTTTATGGATGATGTCCCCCAGCCGCTATTGGATAAGATTGAATCGGTAATCAACAAAACCCGCACAATCGTGCAAAAGGAGATTATTCTTGAAAACCGCCTACCTGAAAAACCCGACCTGCAAAAAGAATGGCTGAGAGTTTGTAAGATTCATCAGATAGATCCGGAAGCAGCAAAGCATGGGCGCCATTATGAAAAGGTAAGGGCAAAGGTTCATTTCATTCGCCACGTTCTACTGAATTATAAATACATTACTTTGATGGAGATTGCCCGCTTTCTTAAATGCGATCACACCTCAGTAATTGCCCTCAGAGATCGTAGTAAGGTCGAATGCGTTTACCCGCCTTTCTACCAACGTAAGCGGGTTATAATTAATGCGGAAGGTTTTATTAGATAGGAGTGAAATAAAGATCCGCTTCAGCTTTGCGCCTTGTAACAAGTCCATTAAGCACCTTGCCACCCGCCCGCGTCCATTTCATGAATTCATCTCTTATCGTTGGATCGTTAGGGTTTGCGTTTACCTTTTTTAGCAGGGTGCTTTTTTGAAGATTGCCGGTACCGGCATTAAAAGCGAACGAGGTGAGCGCCCCCAGTTGATTATCATTTATTGCAGATTTAACCACCTTTTTAACTTCGCCCTCAAACTTTGCAACGATGAAAAATAAAAGCTGATCGGCACGATCTATTGTTATTTTATCGTTAGGGCTTACTTTGGTACCGTTCTCAAAAAACGTATTGCCGTATCCTATAGTCCAAACATTCGCCGGGCACAGGTACGCTTTCAGCTTCAACCCCTCGAATTTTTTAATAGTTGCAATGCCTCTATTCATAATTCAGGAAAGTATTTTTTTAATACCTTAACAATGCTGCGTTTGTTTTTGTAGGTTTCAGACGTGAATAAAACCTGACCATTGCGGGCTTTCAAGATGCAATACCATTGCCCATCTTTTGATTGAATGATCTCTTTTTTCATTTTACTAAATTAAAGATTTGTCTACGAAATGAAAATAAAGTGAGTAAAATTATAATCAACCACATCCAGATATTCCGACTTAATAACTTTGCGTTTTTCTCTTTTATTATTTGCAGCTCCGTTTCAATCTTTGTATTGGTTGCAATAAATTGTTTTTCCTTTTCATCACATTCGAGCCGCAGCGCCTCAATCTGTGCCGTGTTTTCCTGCGTCTTGATGATATATTTAACTTCAGGTTTGCATGGTATTTTAAGGATCTTTTCTTTGATCTTATCAATATATAAAGTATCGCATTTGGCATTCAGCAGGCTGTCAATCATTTGCGACATATAGTTAAATTCATCTTCATAAGCTCTCAGAAGCTCGGTATCTTCATATTGAACGGTGTCAATCCTTTCTTTAATAGGATACCTTTGTGCGCACTCCTTAGCCGCATAGATCGGCATTTTATCCATCATGCGGTGTAGCTTCTTAGGATTCGCACAGGATGCCAATAAGAGTAAAAAAACTAAATATTTGCCCATATTAAAAGAATGAAAGTACGAAAGCCAACACCCCACCTGCAATGGTATAAACCGCATCCCGGTAATCAAATTTACCGTAGTCCATTAAATCCTTAACCTCCTTCCCTACGGCCGCAATGATAACGGCTGCCAGAACAAACGCCCAACAGTGAGGAGCCTCAACTGCTTTGAACATGATCAGAGCTACAAAGCTAACGACCACGCCCGCCCAGAAGTGCATCTCTTTATCCTTCTCGATCTTCATTTTTCTTATCAGATTTACTTGAAGAAAAGTGGAATCCCATAATACCTCCTAAAGCGGAACCTGTCAAAAAACCTATCATTTGATTTACCGTATCATGGTTTTCTTCAGGTATAGGTTTGTATATTAAAAGGAATAATGCTGTAAAGATACCATATACAATACTTAAAGCTATTGTATTTCTTATATCAGTTTTCGTCAGTCTTTTTAACCATTCTGGCATATATGTCATTTTTTAATTGTTTAATAGTTTTGCACGCTCCGGGTATGCTTTTAATTCCTGCAAGCAGGTTATATCCTATTGCGGCATAAATCAACAAATCATGCTTTGTAATAAAAGCTATCAACCCGAAAAACCATGCCCCAATAAATTCAATCTTTGCGCTCATAATTCACCGCTTTAATAAGATGATCCTTTTCTATAGTATTTAATAAATTACCAACCTTCCTACCTAAATACGTTAAATTCTTTTTTTGAGCATTTACGCCCAAAACGTAACTAATTGTTTTGTCCATGTCCCCGAATTTGTAACCTTTCTTTTTTATTAATGTCAGGTTAAACAACTCCGCACAAACCACGTTCCCGTGCTGATCGATTGACTTCGCTATGTGAAACAGATAGGTATCAACCGCCCTAAACAAAGTAACCACTATCTGAAACACAAACCCGATCGGCATTAATATAACCGATAAGATCAAAGCCACTATTAATAAAATCAGCCCTCTCATAACCCCGCTCCAAATAATTCAGGCTCAGGTAACCATCCAGCTGCTTTCATTTGCGCCTCATCAAACACCGTTACATCGCTCGGGATGATATACTGAAACATAAAACTTGCCTGACTTTCAATGAACGCTGCAAGTCCATCCTTTTCAGCTTGTGATAACTCAGGAAACAAAGCGATAAGATTAGTCAAATCATTATCCGGATGAACATAAATAACCTGATTTGTGTCTATCTGTAAAGCTGCGTTTACGGTATCAAGATAATTAGGATCTTTTGTCGGGTGTTTAATCCATCCGAACAAATACTGAGTAACATCATTCTGTTGGTTAATCGGTCGCTGTATGCGAAATAGCTCACGGCTTATTGCTTCTGCTCTTTGCTCACTTGTTAAACCATTCTGAGGAAGTACTTTAATAAATTGCATATTACTTTGAGCATTAATAGTAGATCCATAAATTATTAACAATATGATAAATAAATATCTCATTTTAATAAATTGAATAAAATGTATTTATATTTGATACAATCGTGCTTCTGCTTGCAGAATGGTCTGTATTAAATAATATGATTTCACTGCATCTTCCAGTGGCAATAAAACCAGAATAAGATCCTATTGAATTATATTGTGTAACAACACCTGTCATAGATATTTCACTTCCTAATGTTTGAAGTGTATTATTTGCATATAAACTTCTTGCATCACTTCTGGCATAACCTTCTAATAAATTAAAATTAGCATTATTAAAATTAACTGTTCTATAATAATTTGCTCCGGATCTGCGATACCCAAAATATATTACACCATCTAACCAATGATTAATAACCCCAGGTACGTTACCACCTGTTGCAGTTAAATTAACAGCTATATTTCCAGTAGTATTCTTTTTATTTATTTGATATAAACTAAATTCAGCACTATATGTAAATGGGCTTATAACAAATCTATCATCACCATCAAATACTAATGTTGGTTTATTTCCTTGTCTATCTACTACACCATTTGAAACTATACGAGGCTGCGGAACTGATGATGTCTGAGTTCCATTTCTAACCCCGAAAGTTCCAGAACTATCTGCTTGATTATACCATGTAGTAACAAAACAACTGCGAGTTTTGCAAAAATCTTTTAAATCAGCTGTATCAAGTTCCCCACTTGCCAAAAAACCTATATCCTTTTCGGGTTGCCCTGTTGTATCTTTACGAACTCTAATAGCTGAACCTGTATAATCTTTATCTAATTTGCGAAGACTATATGCAACCATGCCACCAGTAAAATCATCTAATAAAAGATTAGTCGCAGGTTGTACAAGTGGTCTGTAATTAGCGTGCGCCTTAATAACCATTTGCGCATTAGCACCTACCGAAAGAAAAACTAATATGATTAAAATATATCTCATTGTCTTTTACGATATCCCAACAAAGTTAAAGTAAAGTAAGTCGGCTTTGCAGCAACCGCACTCGTTCTAACAAACACCCAGTTATTAGGTGGTATCTTATTATTTGTAAATGATGTTACATTAGTCGCACCGATTGTGCCTGTTACCGATGTGCCGCCTGTTACAAGTATCGTTGCGCCTGCCGTTACATTTAGCGAATCATTCCAATAAACCTCTGTTGTAATATTTGGCGAAGTACCCAACACCCCTGCTCTCATTTGTGTAATTATCAAAGTATCGCTCCCTGCATTATAAAAGCTACCATACACCGCCGATGTGCTGAATGCAGCCGTATCCCCTGCCGCACCGCTACCCGCACCAAAAACCGCTAAAGGAACGGTATCAAATTGCAGGATACTTTCAACGGTCTTATTTTCCCAATATCCTAAAGTAGAGTTGTATCTTATTATTTCATTATTTGCAAGGCTTGTAATCCTAACATCGTGAAGCTCATCTAATTCCACTCCGTTTTGTGGCTTAACATATATTAAGCCATTGCCTGCGTTCGCCCTTTCCACCACACCAACAAAAACACTATGATAAGGAGCTTGTGGCTTTGTAGCTGTAAACCCACCCGGTACGCTATCGAGCCATAAAATATCCCCCGCAGTATATGCACCCAAGTTTATCCCGCTCACCTGCCCTTGCGTTGTAACCCATCCCGCCTGCCCGGCTGCAATATCCTCCCTTACTATTCCCAAAGTCTTTGAGCTGAATGTATCGCTTGTATTCTTTGCTAATTTAACTGCTGCTCTGTCACCCGATGCGCCAAAGATATAAACCACCTGCCCCTTTGTGATCGTAACCGCTTCGGCATTGGTTACATAGGCTTTGACAACGGTAGCGGTGTCGGTGTTTCCTAAATCAATCACACCATTAGTTGCTGCGTTATACGTCGTTCCATTTATTGCAACCCGCTGCGCTAATCTACCTGCTGAATCTGGAAACGTTATAGTTTGATTTGAACTTAAAACGTCATTAGTTATTGTTCTTGTATAAATGCTATTATTATAACTAAATCCCTGTTCGGTCATTTTATGAAACCTATTTGACAATGTGCTTGATATGCTTAAATCACCTGTAAAATTACCGCCAAACGTTGGTGCATAATTTAATGATAAAATGTTTACACCATTTTTTAGTATTTTAATACTATCCGTTGTCGTATTTCCTGCAGTTGTAACTTGTTGCAATGTAGGGATGCTGCCGCTAACCTTACGCCATTGCGTACCCGACCACAAATAAACAGAACTATCCGCGCTGCGATAATAAACCGCACCCGGGCGCTTGCCAGTTGCAGCGCTATCTTGCGGCAAAAGTAATGTTGAATCAAAACCACCCCCTTTCCATTTATACCAATTATTAAACTGAGTATAAAGTTTACCATCAATAGTTTGCCCATAGGCAAAATTCAAAATCAGTAAACTACAAAAGAATCCTAATATTTTCGCCTTCATTTACGCCTCCGTTTATTGTTATTGTTTTCGTTGTTGCATTATGCGTTATATACCTGCGATCATTCCTCACCACATACGTCTGTAATATCCCATCGATAAACACAAAAGGCGGGATCGTAAGCTGATTGTTTTGGTAATCAGTATCATCCTGCTCCATCGGTTGCCCGCTACCTACTATGAAATCCGCAATTGTCATAAATCGGTTTGTATTTATATATACGAAATTACCGTTCGGCAGTTCGTAATCCGTAGGCACTTGACAATTATTGTAAGTGATCGGTAACTTCAAACTAAGCTCAAAAGTTACACCTGCTAAAATATCCTCCTGCCCCTGCCTAAAATATTCAAAGTTCGCAGTCCGCTGCATTGACCACTCATGCAGATCCCATCCCACCTGCGCCAAAAGATCATGACCTATCTGCTCACAATCGCTTTGCATTTCCAGTTCATCCATATTTTCAACGTGATGAATGTCGGCAATCGTAACAAGTATTTGATACGTCTTTTCTTTGCCGGTGATGGATGACGTATTAAGCGTATACCAAACCGCAGGATACTCCACATCCTTGTAATCAAATACAAGAAAATCCTCAGCTTTGACGTGCTTTGCAGTCCTTACCATTTTGTGGGCGGCTGCTATCTCGACCAGCTTTTTTATTATTTGATTGAGCGTTAGACTCATGTTTTTTCAGATACGCTTTTAAAAGCTTTTGTATTTTGTGTGTATATTGTCCGTTCATCTGCAACAGGATAAAAACTCATATTTGTACCATTTCGGCATCTCTTTCTTACTCACATCCGTATTCCCCAAATAAATACCAATCTCGAAACTTGTCCGCTTCGGCACGAAAGTATCAACGCGGCTGCCGGGGTTAATGTATTCCTGAAACTTTTGACCGCCGCCCGCCTCTTCAATCAAATATCTTATCAACCTTTCCAAATACCATTCCGCTCTATTTTTAAACTTTGCCGTAAAATCATCAATCTCTGAGCTGCTTACCGATTCGCTATTCTCAGTCGTTTTGCGGGTAAGTCCCTTATTCCATAATTGGAACGATAAAGCCGGTGCCAGCTCGCTGATCGTGTAATGGATCAAAGGATCACGGATGTATTCTTTTAATAACGTTTCTTCATCCGCTGTCAGATCATCATTATCAATCCCATCCTGCAACCGCTCATAAAGTGCCGTTCCCAATACAGGCAAAAGATACATCTCCTGCACCGCCTTAATTTCAGGAACGATCATTTTACTATCTATGTTTTTATGTACGGCGCTGCGCTCGTAAATGTTTTCAGGACTTATAAATAGAATATCTCTCATGATTTTATTTTTTTCTCATTACAATATTAGATTTCCAATCGTGGCGGCATGAAATAGAACGATCTCCATTTGGCTTAGTCCACCATCCTCCACGCCTATCCCATACGCTGTAACCTAATCTCATTGACATAGATTCAATTTCAGACCTCGACCATAATTTATTCATTTCTAATAACCTTGCACAAAAATCTCTATTCCTGTTATCTTCGGGACCTTCATAAGAATAAAGTATTTTGAAATTAAGCGTTTCAGGTTTCTTATCCGTTTGCTGCTTTAAAGGCTCTGTCAAAGTACGTTCGATAACTTCATCTTGACCTACCTTTGTAGGCTTAACAGCTATACGGCCCTCACTTTGCAATCTCTTTAAAATCTCTTTAACACTATCCACTTCAAGATCCAATGTTTCTGCAATGACCTCAGGAGTAATTCTTTTATCTTTGCGAAGTAAATCCAAAACATTTGCCTCTAATTGATTGACTTCATTAAAATCCTGCTCCTTTGCAAAAACAAATCTGGATTGTTTTAAAATCATATAATCGCTTTTACTAACCCCACATTTAGCAAATTCAGCCAAAAGTAATTCATCCTTTTCCTGACTGCTAAACTCCTGCACATTGTTATCTATTGACAACATTGTATTTACCTCTTCATCATTCAATCCTAAACTGCTTTTTAATAATAGCTTCGCCTGCTCCTGACTTATTTCCCCTTTCTCAAATTTTCTGATAATGCGTGTTAAGCTCTGCCATTGACGGCCAGTTAGGTTCTTTAAATTCTCATTAACAGGTGTACTTTGATTAGGTGCACCACCTGTAACTGCATCACCTCCATTTGTATTTTGTACAGGTATTAAACCTGCAAGGCTTCTAATCTCATCAGTTGTCATTGATTCAAGAACCTTATTCGCAACAAGCGGAGAAAGTGCATTGATATTTTCACTAATTATTTGAGCTTGTGATTTTATTTCATCAGTCAAAGGTTCTAATCCTACCTTTTCTCTGATCTCATCTTTAGTCATATTTTGACTAATAACTGCTTCACTAAATTCAAAGCCTATAGGCTCAACAGGTATGATTTTATGATCCTGACCTGTAACCTCTTTGAAAAGCAATTCTAACGCCTGCTGCTTATCATTAACGTAAGTATTCTTAAATATCTCGTAAGCATCCCTGATCTCACTACGGCCTCCTAATTGCCCTTCAGTCTTTATACCAAATAGCATCGGACTTGTAATTTGATGGCCCGAAAATATTTCAGTCTGCACGCTCTTCGCTAGTATGTCAAAATGCTTGTCTAATTCAGTACTGCTTAGATCGTCTAATTGTGGCCGCTTGTTCGGATCTTTACCAAAGTTCAAAACAATATTACCAGCATTTTCACTACCTGTAAACTTGCTTTTAAATCCTTTTTCAATCTCTCTTTTCTCTTCCTCTGTAGGGATACCCTCAAAGAAGCTAATCATTTTAGATGCAAACATCCCGTTCGTAATAGTACTTAAATGATATTTGCTAATCTCAATATCAGTCTGGATGGCATTTAATGCACCCATGTAACCGGGATAAGAATAAGTCTCAACACCCGGTCGATATTCTTTGTAATAAAGTATTTGCGTCTGATTGCGAAGCAATGCAGGATCCTGCTTAGGATTGTACGCCGAAAACACCTTCGGCTCATCATTCTTTTTGTAGCTCTCCCAGTCCTTTACATAAAACTGCGTATTGTCTTTACTCGATCTTACTTTATGATATGGCACATGATAAAAAGCCCCGATCGTGCCCGCTGCGTTGTATTGGATCTCTAAATAGCACCCGCCAAAAACTTCAATATCTAAACACACTTTTTTCAATACCTCATTGCAATTCTCATAAGGATTCGCCTGCACCACATGATCAAACCCTTTGCCGGTTATGTAATTCACTTTCCCCAACACTATGCCATTATGTTTGCTGCTTTTATTAAACATCGTTAAAAGCATATTCGGGAATTTATTATCTTCCCCGAACATTACCCATCCCTTATTTGGCAGCTCCTTCATTACCGGCACTTTCACATCGGCAAACTTTATAAAAGAAACACTATTGCGCATCATAAACCTTGTAATTTGTTGGGTTATTATATTTCGTTGTTGTCGGCTCTTCCCCATCACTTAAAAACATAAGTCCAGTCTCAACCACCGCCCCGGCGTTCGCCTCCACTAAATTCGATGGGCTTACTTGTTCGTAAATCGTGTATTTATACCAACCTTCTTCCTTTGTCGCAAAGTGAGTATTCACCACAATATCAAACTCATTATACCGATCTTTGAAATTACTCTGATCCGCACTATTCACCAAAACAAACTTCACTTTCTCATTCGTGGATCGGCTTTGAAACACACAAAGAAAATTCGCATCTAAGATAGTCTGCTTTTCTTTCAGCGTCAGATAAATCGTTTCCGTATTGCCTTTTGCTAATCGTAACATCTCATTAATAAATACCTATAAACAAAAACGCCCGCCTATTTCAGGCAGGCGCTTATTAGCTTTTCAGATTGTCAATTATCCGGGAGTTTGCAAAGCATTTGCAACGGAGCTATTAACTTCATAAAGTTGATCGGGTTCCTTACCTACAAATACAAGGCTGTAACCTGAGCGATCTCCGAAAGCTGTTCCGCTTCCGCTTGTTGATCCGCTCATATCTAAACCTCTTTCTTTACCGAGCATCCAAAACTTATTATTGTTATCCTTAACAACCACGATCAGAATGTTTTGAGCTAAAAGTTTTAACTCTGTATTGATGTCGGCTGCAAGTTTATTAACAACTATTGTAAGGTTTTGCTCAAAGAACAAAGTACCATTCTCAGTTGATACCGTAGGATTGTGAGTGAAAGATCCGGTTTCTTTTGGCAGTTCATACTTCCAGAAACGCTTTCCGCTTGCCTTAGTTATTCCGGTAATAACACCGGAAGCATTTGCAGCAATAGAAGATACGTTACCTCTCTCGATAAAATAAACTTCGGTTATCCCGCCTGTACTGTCTTTACAGTCAAGGGTATAATTTTGGGTCAATGCACAACTCATTGTGATATATGTTTTAAAAAAGGGCGGCTTTTGACCGCCCTCGTTAGTTAGTCAATTAAGCTATAAACTTGACAATTTCGTTCGGGAATGCGAATTGAATTCCGATACGGAAACTGCTTGAGAATTTGATATTACGATCATCTTGAGAATACCAGATTTCAAAAGAAGAAGATTCTTCGTTCAAAAGATCAACCCCTAAGAAAATGTTTGACATTCTGAAAGCGTAAATGTCATCAGTTCCGCTCAGACCGTGTACAGGTACTACCGTGTAAGTAGTTCCGGGTACTCTGAATTCTGCATTCGATGCGTTATTCTCACCGCCGGGGCTGAAATGATACAAGTTAGCATCAACATAAGCCTGAATTAAAAGATCGTAAGCATCCCAACCACAGAAAATGCGAACATCATTTTTACCTTTGATCTGTGCAGGTAATGCTTTGATAACTGCTAATACCGCCTTTTTAGCTTTCTCAGCAGTATCGATACCAGTAATAGGAGCGCCACTACCATAAAACCCGGTTACGTTAGCATTTACAACAGCTGTACTTGCATCAGCTACAATCTGACCGATACCTTTGAACTTATTTAAAAGTCCGTTAGTGCCACCGTATCCAGTGCCAGTACCTTGCCAAAGTGCAACCTCTAATGCTTCTGCAATCAGTCCAGCTTTACGAGATGTGTATTCTTGAGCAAATACAAATGAATCATAAGTGGTGCCAGCTGGTAACGCCTTTTGCAGGTACTTCGATTCTAAATCCTTGACGCACAACGTCTCCTGCACTTTAATGGGAGCCGTTGTAAGTGTGCGCTGGGTGAATTCGGTCGTTCCGCTTGGAGTATAACCGCATCCAGAATCGTCTTGAAAAAATACGTCTGTATCCATACGGTTAACGGTTTCGCTGGATTTAACGCCAGTCATTACGTTACCTTCGGAAACAATCAATTGTTGAGTACGAGCTTCGAACAGCGAAGCAGTAACGAGTTGTTTCTCGTTTTGTTCTGTGTAGGCTGTTAAGCCGGTTACTAAAAATGCCATTTTGCTTATTTTTTAAATTTTGATACAAATTGTGAATACGATCTTATTCTATCTTCTTTGGTAGAAGCTGAATGCTTTGTGAATTGGTTAGGAACTTCGGCAGGCGCTTGTGATGGCACATTCACCAAAGTATCAACCAGATTAATCAATCCCTGCATAGCTTCGCTTTGCTTAGCAAATGCAGCTTTTAACCCATCGTAATCAGATTTAAGAGCTGAAAAGTTAGATTCGTAAGCTGAAAACTTACCTTCCATTTCGGCAATCTTCTTCTTCATTTCTTCCTCTTCTTTTTTCTTTTCATCTGACGCGCTATCCACCTCAATCTCAACCTTAGGCTCAACTTCCTTAGGTTTGATCTCGGCAATAACACCACCCTCAGCTAAAACGATTTCAGTACCATCTGCCAAAGTATGCTCACCTGCCGGAGCGGGTGTGCCATCTTCGAGGGTAACCATACCGCCAACCTCTAATTTATCAATCATGATTTTTGTCCCATCTTCTAAAGAATAGGAAGGGGCAGCCGCTGTTTCTTCTGCAAAGACCAGCTTTTTAACTTCTTGCAATAATTCAATCGGACTTTTCATATCGGTAAATACCGATCCCGAAAAAATATAGACATTTACCTATGGAAGCAGCGCCTCAAATGCCGCTTGCCGCCTTTCGTTTATTTCGATAAAATTGTAATGCTTTTTGCAGTATTCGTGCAATTTTACGCCCTGCTCATTCCTTAGATCCGGATCATTTACAAGTCTGTCGATATGCTCAACCCACCGCCCCCGATCGTAAACATAATTCACCACATCTTCCGGAAACCCTAAGTACGGATGCACCGCGCTCACCACCACCGGCACCGCCTTACCCGCAGCCTCCAAAATCTTTATGTTAGATTTGTAAGCATTAAAATTATTTTTCACCAAAGGAACAAGCATAATGTCGGCGTATTTGAAAAGATCGTAATACTCAAATACATCGCGACCTCTGAATAAAGTATATGGCAGCCGCTTTTCACCGGTGAAGTAATTAGCCATACGCCCCCAATAATGCCGCTCCGTTTCGTTGCTATCTGCATACCCACCCAAAACCATTTGAACATTACCCTTCAGTTTTTTCATCGGTGCCTCCAAAATTTTCAAGTCTTCGGCATGGGTAATGCCACCCGCCCAAAAGATCTTTACGTTATCCGTTGCCATGCGCTCACCGTTAAATTGAGCAAATCCGTAAGGGATAGCATTCGGCACAATCAATACGTTAGGATTGTGAACAGATATCGCACGTGCTAATCGTTCATGGGTGCAGGTAACCAAATCCGCCTCCCTCATGTGCCGGATCAGTTTTGAAGCATACCCTGATGCGTTGAATGAATCAAACATCAGGTGGTCATGGTTCAATATCCAATAATCATCCACATCAACTACCAATTTGAAACCGTACTTTTTGCGCAGTTCAATCAAATCGTCTTTCTCCCATATCCGGTTGATAAACACAATATCGTATTTGTGTTCTTCCCAGTCTTTTTCCTCCATGTGATCGGTAATCCTGCCGTACTCTTTCGGCATAAATGAAACAGGGAGCATCAGTCTATGATACCCGCACCCGCTGAACTTTTGCGTTAGCGTTAAAACTTTCATGTTTGGTTTATTTTAGTTTATAAAAAGATCTGTATGTTTTCACCCTCATTCACCCCGCTATTATTCAGAGTGATTGTTTTTGTTGCGGGATCGTAACTTACATACCTACGATCAGCACACACCGCATAAGTCAACAAAAGCCCATCAATAAAAACAGATGGATTAGATCCAAAAGCATCATTTTGGTAAGTAGTATCTCCGTCCTCCATTTCAGCTCCGGTAGTTACAATGAAATCAATATACGGCTTCACACCTGTAAGCCCTAACGGTATCGGCTGTAAATTGGTACTCATGTTTATATATACGAAAAACAAACCCCAGCCATTGAAATAGCCGGGGGTTCACTAATCAAACCAAACAACTAAATCTTAAATATCTTTCAAAAGTAATTTTAGTTTTTCAATTATTTCATCCGCACTTTTGCGCATCTTTATCTCTGTCATATCAAACATGCCCTCCACGCTAAACCCTCTGAAAGTTCCGTCTTTTACTTTTGCCCATGTTTCATCATTATTGACCTTGGCACCTAAAAACCATGTCCCATCCGGTAGGTTTTCAAATTGCTTCATTTTAGGGATGCCTTTCGATTCATCTGCAATCCATGATTGGAAAAAAGTAATACCCTCAACCGCCTTAGCGTGCATCTCGTTGGCGTTTTGCTGAAACCCTTTTGCGTAGAATTTCAAGGCAATAGTTTCAATAGTCTTTTTGTCAAAAAAAACAAAATATTCTCCAGTCTCATCCCGCCTGTATATCGGCAAATCCGGCACCATTGCAGGACCCACTACAATACGTTCCTCTTCATTCACCACGCTAAATTTCATCTTTTGCTCCCTGTCAATTTGCGCTAACTTCCTTTGCGCCCATTCTATACCCTCATCACCGCCCCACGCTAACCACATCAACCGCCCGCACCCATCTCCTAACTCCTTTTGGCTGTTTTGTCTGTGCCGTTC
>Ga0068876_10002141_pt1 | contig 14908 bp, 7 predicted proteins | sample NOAtaG_6_FD_66442 | JGI IMG/M metagenome (GOLD analysis project Ga0068876, IMG submission 66442) | Freshwater lake microbial communities from Lake Erie, under a cyanobacterial bloom - NOAA_Erie_Diel5S_2200h metaG | ecosystem: Environmental > Aquatic > Freshwater > Lake | place: USA: Ohio, Lake... | reverse complement strand
CCTAAATTGTATACTAATTTTAATTATAGACTGGTAGGGATTGAGAATAGGGCTTCATACGATAGCATCTCTTTATCTGGGGAAAAAGTTTTGAATGCCTGGGATATTTACAAATTCAATAGCGGCGATAAATATAGAACTCGTTACACTTGGGACAATGTTGGAACGCCATGGTATTCTGGTTGCTCAACATACACGGTTGAAATTATAAGTAGGTCAATCACATCAAATGGCTATTCATATCTTCTGAATGGACAAAACCGGTCGGCCTCTGGGAGTTCGCAGTTTCATAAATCTTTTTGTGATGCTGCGTCAACATCGACTTATGCGCCAATCAACCCTTTTTCTGCCCAAAGCTATACTAATCTTAATAGTGGCTCACTCTGGGCAAACAAAATGTATCCAGGAATGGTAGTTGGCGAAGGCACTTATAACATTGTTTTTTTTGGAGTTGATAATTTGGGAACGTTTTACAAATATTTTGGCCCGCCTTCATGTTCAAGTACTTTAACTTCATTCCCGGGCGCAGGCGCCCCAGGTGGATTTGCATTGCAGACATGGTCATCTACCGCACTTACTTCTCCTAGCTTTGATCATATGTCGTTATACTACGGCGAAGGGTTAGGCATGGTCTCTCAGAGAAACCATGTGTTTGAACATGATGATTATTATTGTAAAACTAGCGCCGTGAAAAACGGCGTTGAATATTTTAGTCCATGGACCATCCCACCAAACGATATTGGAATAAAGGAAAATTCAGAATCTTATAATCTTTTCCTATTTCCAAATCCAGCCAACTCGCAAATTCAGCTGCCAATTTACTATGGACAAATAAAACTTTATGACTGTTTTGGAAAGTTAATAATGACTGAAAGAGTTGAGGGTAAAAATTATTTAGATATTTACAACCTCCCCAACGGCCTTTACTTCATTGAAATTCAAACTGATTCATTTAAGAGCAGCCAGAAGCTGATCATTCAGCATTAAATTCAGTCCTTGTCACCCTGAGCGAAGTCGAAGGGCGACTTCTAATAACTTACCTGGCGAAAGCGTTTCTTAACATAATTTCCGTATTTAAAGCCTCGACATTTCCTTATATTTGAATAGGATTGCCGCTTATGGAATAACACCCAAAACGGCATCTAAATTTTGTACATTAGAAGGAAGAATTGGCTCAAAATAACATACTCATCAATAAGCTGGATGAATTCATCCGTAAGTACTATAAAAATTTACTTATCAAAGGAACTTTGTATTCATTAGGTTTATTGTTCTCTGCTTTTTTGAGTGTGGTTGTTCTCAATTATTTCGGTGAGTTTGATACAACGGCTCGCACCATTTTCTTTTTTAGTTTTTTAGCGCTTACAGGTTTTGTGCTCACAAAGTACATTGCTATCCCTCTTTTAAAACTCAACAAAATTGGCGATACCATTTCGTACAACGATGCTGCCAATATAATAGGTACGCATTTTTCAAACGTACAAGATAAATTGCTCAACGTTCTTCAATTGCAAAATCAACAAGGACTTTTAGGCTCCAACGATCTGCTTATGGCAAGCATCGATCAAAAAATAAATGAGCTGCGTCCTGTACCTTTTACTTCGGCCATCGATCTTAAAGAAAACACCAAATATTTAAAATATGTATTGCCTGTTCTGTTTCTATTCATTTCCACCTACATTATTTGGCCGGGTGTTATTACGAAAGGCACCGAGCGTTTGGTGCATTACCAAACCTACTATTCAAAAGAAATGCCTTTTGAGTTCACCATTTTAAATAATGAGCTGAGCGCGCTTCAATCGCAAGATTATGAAATGAATGTGAAGGTTACGGGCGATCAATTACCGAATGAAGTCTTTGTAAAAATAAACGGCGTTGAATATAAATTAGATAAAGCCGACAAAGTAAATTTTACGTACACTTTCAAAAATTTGCAAAAGAACACCAATTTTAATTTTGCAGCCGCCGGTTTTGAATCAAAGGAATACGAATTAAAAGTGTTGCCAAAACCTGTGATCACGCAATTTAGTACGCAACTGATCTACCCTGCGTATTTGAATAAACCCAATGAGCAACTGATCAATTCGGGCGATCTTCAATTACCGCAAGGCACGAAAGTTGTTTGGACCTTCAACACAAAAAACACCGATGACTTGAGTTTGCATTTTGTTGATACCTTGATCAGTCCTGTGCATAGCACGCAAGATCAGTTTACGTATTCGCGCAAATTCCTAAACAGCAACAACTACATTTTAAAAGCCACAAATGTTTTGGTGGATAAAGCCATTGATTCGGTTTCATATATCATCAATGTAATTCCCGATCAGTACCCAATGATCGATCTGAATCAAACCACTGATTCTATCAATACTAAAAACATTTATTTAAGCGGAAGTGTAAAAGACGATTATGGATTCTCGCGTTTGAACATGGTGCTTAAAAAATACAGTACCGATTCAACTAATAAGCCCATTGAAACATCAGAGATCATTCCTATCAATGTTAATCCAAAGCAAGTTTCGCAAACCTATTATTATTTTTTAAACACGAGCACTTTCAATTTAATGCCAGGCGATAAGATCGAATATTACTTCGAGATCTTTGATAATGATGGTGTAAATGGTGCTAAATCATCTAAAACAAACGTATTAGTATATAAAGCTCCAAGTTTGGATGAGATCAACGAAGCGGCATCAAAAAATAATTCGGAAATAAAAAATGATCTGGAAGAAAGCATCAAGCGCGCTAAACAATTGCAAAAAGATGTAAGCGACCTCTCTAAAAAGATAAATGACAAGAACCAGTTGAGTTACGAAGACAAGAAGAAACTGGAAGAGATCATGAACAAGCAAAATACTTTAAAAAATAAAATAGAGGAAGTAAAAAAAGAGAATCAGCAAAATAACCAAATGCAAAATGAGTTCTCGCAACAAGATGAAGCCATTTTAGAAAAGCAACAAGAGCTCGAAAAATTATTCGATCAGATCATGACGCCCGAAATGAAGAAGTTATTTGATGAACTTCAAAAGGCCATGAATCAGTTGAACAAAGATCAGGTACAACAAAAACTAGAAGAATTAAAACTCACTAACAAGGATATTGAAAAAGAACTCGATCGTAATTTAGAATTATTCAAATCGCTTGAAGTGCAAGAAAAAATGCAACAAGTTGCTGATAAATTAGAAGAACTAAAGAACAAAGAATTAGATCTTAAGAACGAAACTGAGAATACGAAGCAGGACAGTAAGAATCAAGACGGCAAGACCCCAGACAATAAAGATCTTGAGAAAAAGCAAGACGAGATCAGCAAGGAGTTTGATAAACTAAAAGAGGATATGAAGGAGTTGGAGAAAAAGAATTCTGAATTAGAGGAACCTGCAAGCCTTCCTAAAAATGAGCAAAAGAAGGAAGATGTAAGCAAGGAAATGAAAAAGAGTTCGGAGAGCTTGAGTAAGGGAGATAAAAAAGACGCAGCAAAAGCTCAAGAAGAGGCCGCCAAAAAAATGGAGGAAATGGCAGAGGAAATGATGGACGAGATGAGTATGGAGGAGCAAAAACAAGATGCGGAAAATGCTGCAGCCATGCGCCAAATTTTAGAGAATTTATTGAACGTGTCGTTTACCCAAGAGGAATTAATGAAACAGTTAAGCACAACACGTATTGATAATCCTCAGTATTTAAAAATTCCTCAGCTTCAGAATAAATTAAAAAGCGATAGTAAGATCATTGAAGATAGTTTGTTGGCTTTAAGTAAACGCGAACCATCGGTTAGCAGTTTGATCAACCGCGAGATCAGCGCCATAAATCACAATATGGAAAAAACTATAAAAGCTTTGGCCGAGAGAAACACCGGTGATGCAAGTACGCGCATGCAAACTACAATGACCTCAGTAAATAATTTAGCCTTGTTGCTTAACGAATCCTTAGAGCAAAAACAAAATAAAATGAAAGCTGCCGCAAAACAAAAAGGCGGAAAAAAAGGAAATTGTAAAAAACCGGGTTCGGGCGAAGGGCAAAAACCATCAAACGCGCCAAGTATTCCTAACATGAAAAAATTGCAAGAGCAGTTAAATAAGCAATTGCAAGCTTTAAAAGATGCGATGGATAAAGGTGAAAAGCCTGGCCAGAAACCAGGACAAAAGCCAGGTCAAAAGCCGGGGCAGAAACCTGGAAATGGACAATTGGGCAATCAAGGTTTACCAAAAATGAACGTGCCCGGAAGCAGCGAGCAATTTGCAAAAATGGCCGCGCAGCAAGAAGCCATCAGAAGGCAAATGGTTCAGATGATGGAAAAGTTAAAAAATAAGGGTTCAAATCCAGGAGGCGAAATGGCCGAAATGATGGAACAAACTGAAAAAGAGCTAGTTAACAAGCAAATTAGCAATGAGATGATCAAACGCCAGAACGATATTTTAACCAAACTACTTGAAAGTGAGAAGGCTGAGCGTGAAAGAGAGCAGGATGAAAAGAGGAAAAGTAATGAAGCAAAAGTCCAAAATTTAAGTAACCCTGGCGAGTTTTTAGAGTATAAAAGACTAAAGGAAAAAGAACTGGAACTCATAAACACCGTTCCGCCTAGTCTTACCCCTTTTTATAAAGAGAAGGTGAATAATTACTTTAATAGCGTAAATAAAAAATGATTTTAACCAACGGGGAGAATTTGAGAATAAGTTCAGACACCCAAAATATAACTTTAGTTGAAAGAGTGATCGACGATGTGTGTGAAGCTTATAAAGTAAATGAAGATCGTTACGGAAATATTTTGATCGCGGTTACCGAAGCGGTGAACAACGCCATTCAACACGGCAACAATAATGATCCTGCTAAATCTGTTACTATTACTTACAGCGTTGATCCAAATGCCATTACATTTTTTGTATCCGACGAAGGAAAAGGCTTTGATCACAAAAATCTGCCCGATCCAACTGCTCCCGAAAATTTGGATAAGATAAATGGAAGAGGAATTTTCTTGATGAAAAATCTTTCTGATAATATACAGTTCGACCAAAACGGCAAACAGGTACAATTGAAATTCAATTTTAATTGATCACCGCATAAACTAGAATTTTTGTGTAATTGAAAAAAAAGAAGGAACGTTCTATTTTAATGTCAGTGAGACCACTAATAATTTTACTCGGTTTTCTTTTCTTGCAATTCTCAGCAATTGCGCAGATCAATCTACAAACAGGCGGTAACAACAGCAAAGAAGCATTAGCAATTCAGTTCTTCGAGCAAAAGGAATATGAAAAAGCCAATGTGTATCTTGATGATCTGTTTGATAAAAATCCCAATGTTTGGTTCGGTTATTATTACAAGAGCTTGTTGATGGTAAAGGATGTGGAAAAGGCCGAGAAGATCACCAAAAAACAAATTAAGAATAACAAAAGCGATGCATCCATACTTGTACTGCTTGGCAACATCTACAATATTACAGGCGACAAGAAAAAAGAAGACGAGTGCTATCAAAAGGCATTAAAAGAATTCAATCCTGTACAACCATTTATAAATAATTTAGCGCAAGCGTTTGTGGATGCAAAATTGTACGATAACGCCATTGCGGTATACAATAAAGGAAAAAAAGCAACGCCCGATTATCCATACTTTTACGAGCGCGCCGATGTGTACAAACTAAAAGGCGATGTGGTATCCATGGTAAATGAATATTTAGATGCTATTGATTTTAGAGATTCGGAATTATACATGGCACAAAATAATTTGCAGAACTCCTTAGGTTACGATGAAGAAAGTGCAGGATTAAAAAATCCTATCTTAAAGCAAGAACTGCAAAAACGCATTCAGTCAAAGCCGGATAAAATTGTTTTTGCCGAATTTTTAATCTTTATTTTAAAACAACAAAAAGAATTTGACGCCGCGTTTGTGCAAAGCAAATCCATTGATAAACGTAATAAAGAAGATGGAAGACGAGTATATGAATTAGCGCGTATTTGTGTTTCCAACAAAGCTTGGGAAACCGCTCAACGTTGTTACCAGTATTTAATTGATAAACCAAATTGTATCTATGCAGAGTCCTCTTCTATTGAGATCTTAGGTGTGGAATATGAATTGGTTCTTGAAAAGCCTCAACCAACCAAAGAAGAATTACTAGCTGTTGAGCAAAAATTACAAGCAGCCTCTGATAAACATAAAGGAACCTTTATGCAAACCTTTGTGGTAAAGAATTTGGCCACGCTGAAAGCATATTATTTAAATAAACCTGAAGAGGCCATTGCACTCTTAGAGGAGGTTGTCGGCAACCCAAGTATAAAGCCGGTTGATAAAGCCGATTATAAAATTTTGCAAGCCGATATTTATTTGGTGAGTGGCGCAATTTGGGACGCATCACTTTTATATTCTCAAGTTGAAAAGGATTTTAAATATGAAGCCATTGGACATGAAGCAAAATTTAAAAATGCCAAACTAAGTTTTTACGCCGGCGATTTTAAATGGGCTAAAACACAATGCGACGTATTAAAAGGAGCCACTACAAAATTAATTGCTAATGATGCCTTGGATCTTTCGCTTATTATCACCGATGCAATTGGTGTAGATACAAATGAAGTGCCATTACAATTATTTGCAAGCGCGGAGTTAATGATCTTGCAACATCGCTACACCGATGCGATCGCGCGAATGGATAGCGTTAATTTATTATTTAGTAATAATACTTTAGGCGATGATATCTTTTATAAAAAAGCCGCCATTTATGAGCGTACCAATAGGTACACCGACGCTGAAAAAATGTATAAGGATATCATTGAATTTTATCCAAGCGAATTATATGGTGATGACGCGCAATATAAATTAGCACAGCTGTATGAGTATAAATTAAAAGATAGTACAAAGGCAAAAGACGCTTACGAAGCCATTATTACAAATTATCCGGGAAGTATTTTTGTTACCGAGGCCCGTAAACGTTTCCGCGAATTAAGAGGCGATAAGATCAATAACTAAAAATTGTAAAACTATTATATGACCATTGCAGTATACGCTCGCTCAACTAAAGATAACCTACCGGTTTATATAGAACAGCTTTACAAACTCTTTACCAAAGAGAAAATTAAACTTATTATTTTCAAAGAGTTCTACGAATTCTTAAAGAAAGATTATGGGTTTACACTCGAACTAAACACCTTTGCAAATTCTGAAGAATTAATTTCTCACGCGGATTACGTGATCTCACTTGGTGGCGATGGCACCATGTTAGAAACAGTGTCATTAGTACGTAAGTCAGGTATTCCTGTACTAGGTGTAAATACCGGCCGCTTAGGATTTTTAGCCAACGTAAATAAAGATGATCTTGAAAAAGCAGCCACGCTTTTAATAAAAGAAAAATTTACGTTAGATAAACGCGAATTAATTGAACTTACCGGTTGTGATAATTGTTTTGGCGATGTGAATTACGCACTCAATGAATTTACTGTTCATAAACAAGAAGGCGGTGCCATGATCCATATTGATACCTATGTAGATGGTGTGTTTTTAAACTCTTATTTTGCTGATGGATTGATCGTGTCAACACCAACGGGTTCTACAGCGTACTCCTTAAGTTGTGGCGGACCCATTATGATGCCCGATTCCGATAATTTTATCATCACACCAATTGCACCACATAATTTAAATGTGAGGCCTGTAGTTATTCCAAATAAAAAAGTGATCAGCTTTAAAGTAAGCGGACGAAACGAAAGTTTTTATGCCTCGCTTGATTCAGTTACGTCTTCTATTTCCCCTAGATCGGAAATAAAAATAAAACTGGCCGATTTTAAATTCAACCTCATTAACCTCGAAGGCCAGCACTTTTTTGGCACCTTGCGCAACAAATTGCTTTGGGGATTAGATAAAAGACGTTAACAATAAACGCAGCTATTTCACGTTATAACTATTGATGCGCTTTAGGCTAGTATATATCTTATCTTTTTTAGTGGTGTTTTCGGCATTTGCCCAAACAGCCAAGCGTAATTTTCGTCAGCGCGAAGTAGGTTTGCTTTTAGGTGGGTCTTATTACATTGGCGATATCAATACCTTTAAACATTTTGTGTATTCAAAACCTGCCGCAGGTGTTTTTTTTAGATACACTACTAATTACCGTTACGCATTTCGCTTTGGTTTTAATTATGGACGAATAGCGGCCTCCGATTCTAAGAGCAAAAATCCCGATCAACTTTTACGCAATGCAAGTTTCCGTTCTGATATTTATGAATTGCATATTCTTTCTGAATTTAATTTTGTTGAGTACCGCATAGGGCACAACAAACATTATTTCACCATGTTCATCTTTGCTGGTTTAGCAGGATTTCATCACAATCCCCAAGCAAATATTGGTAACGGATGGCAAACTTTGCAAAACATTCGCACCGAAGGTCAAAAGAAAGGATACCCTTTGTATCAATTTTCCATTCCTTTTGGCATTGGATTTAAATACAACCTTTGGGATTTTATGGGCATTGGCTTGGAGTGGGGTCCACGTAAAACATTTACTGATTTTTTAGATGATGTTTCCGGGCTATATCCCGATCCTTCTCTTAGTCCTTCTGCTGTGGCCTACACTTATCCCAATAAAGTTCCGGCAGATCTTGTGGGCACCATGCGCGGAAATCCTCGCACAAAAGATTGGTATTTTTATTATGGCCTTACCATTAATTTCAAACTCCGCGATCGCGGGGGCCCTTGCTATGGGGTGAATAATAACAAGTATAATTAGATATTTTTTTTTTGGGCGTGCCGGCGAGTTCGTCAGTAAGTTTCAGCAGCCCTCACTCGCCGTCGCGCTTTCCGCTGCAAGCCTGCTTGTACTTTGCAATGTTTGTAGGTCTGCGGTGGCTTCCTGCGGTCGCCTCCTCACCCAACAAACTTATTGCAAAGTCCTAAGCAGGGCTTTCCGTTCGCCGCGGCGAACAATCGCTCACGCATAAGGTAATAAGAGACAGCTGCCTCTTTTTACTGTCCCGCGTGAGGGATTGAGCCTCCGCCGCGGCGGAGTTTGAGCTCCTTTTTTATTTCGGGAATAAATTTTTCTGGGGACGAGATAAAAAAGAGCGAGTGGCGAAAGCCCGACCCCAAGAAGTAGAAAAACTTCCATTGTGTGTCCGGTTTTTCTACTTCTTGGGGGCACGCCCAAATAACATTAATGAAAAACCTCTTTAAGAATACTCAATAAAATCCTTCTAAATACCTGTTAAACAAAGCCTTATCATCCGTAATTTTTATCAATATTCTTTTGAATTAAGGGATATTATTCTAACTTTGCCTTCCTAATTTTTTATTGAAATGAACGTATTAGAAAGTATTAGAAAGCGTACCGGTTTATTAGTTGGTATAGTTGGTTTGGCCCTTGTGATCTTCATCCTCGAAAGCCTTTTGGGTTCGGGTAGTTCCATTTTTAGCGGCGATGTAAATACCGTGGGTGTTGTTAACGGAAAAAAAATTGACCGTAACGAATTTTACACCAAGGTTGAGAATCAGTTGAACGGTATCCGTCAACAAAAACAAACAAATGACATTGATGATCAAACACGCAAGCAAGTGGTTGAATATATTTTTCAATCGTACATTTCTGAGCACGTGATCAAACCTCAGTACAATAAGCTTGGCCTTTCAGTTGGTGAAGATGAATTGTACGAGAACATGGTGGTAAATCCTTCTCAAGTGGTTATTCAACGTTTAACAGATCCAAACACGCGTCAGTTAAATCCACAGTTTGCATTACCTGATGGATCTTTAGATCGCAACAAGTGGAAGCAAGTGGTAGCAAGCGTTACAGGCGATCAAGAGTTAGCGGTAAAGCAAATGGAAGAAGATGTTGCGAATACACGTTTAGCTGAAAAATATTCTGCATTGATCAAAAAAGCAATTTATGTAACAGATGCAGAAGCAAAAAGTAATTACATAGCGCAAGGCACAAAATTAAATGTGAGTTTTGTAATGAAGCGTTATGATTCGGTAGGAGATAGCGCTGTAAAAGTAAGTGATGATGATCTAAAAAAATATTACGAAGACAATAAATACAAATATGTGAACAATAAAGCGAGTCGTAAAATTGAATACGTATCGTTTCCAATTGCTCCAAGCGTAGATGACGTTGCTGCTATTGAAAAAAATTCAATGGAAATTGCTGACGCATTTAAGGCTAAAAAAGCTTCAGAAGATAGCGCATTTATGATGGCGGAGAGCGAGAACGGACAGATCATCGTTCAAGAGTTCAGCCGTAAGAACATGGTTATTCGCGATACAACTATTTACACTGATCCAATTGGAACAGTTTATGGTCCTTACAACGAAGGCGCTTATTTTAAGATCTATAAGCTGTCAGAGATAAACAACATTGCCGATAGCTGCAAGGTTCGTCACATTTTAATTGGAACGATCGATCCTCAAACACAAAAAGCAACTCGTGCGAAAGCTGCTGCTAAAAAAACAGCGGATAGTTTATTGGTTCTAATAAAAGACAAAAAAGTAACCTTTGATACTTTAGTAAAAACTATTAGCGATGATAAAGGAAGCGTTGATAAAGGTGGAGATTATGGATGGTTCAATGAAACAACACAGTTTGTGGAGCCGTTTAAAAATGCAGGTTTAAGAGGTGTAAAAGGAAATATCAGTGTTGTTGAAACCGCTTTTGGTTACCACATTATTGAAGTGGTTGACTTAAGCGCAACACGCCATACAAATTACCGTTTAGAGCAAATATTTAAACCAATTGTTCCAAGTGAAGAAACCACTAAACGTATTTTTGAAGAAGCAAAGCAATTTGCCGGAGAAAATAATACAGGCGAATTATTTGACAAGGGTATTGAAACAAAAAAATTAACGAAGCGCTTAGCGGATAATATTGATGAAAATGACATCACAATTCCAGGATTAGAAAGCGCAAAAGAATTGGTGCGTTGGGTTTATTCTGCGAACAAGAACGATGTAAATTTATTCAGCTATAACGATAAGCATATGGTGGTTAAATTATCTTCTATCAAAGAAAAAGGGTATTTACCTCTAGAAGATGTGAAGGATGATGTGATGGCAGAAGCTATTCAACAAAAGAAAGCCGAAATGTTCTTAAGTGAATTTAAAGCTAAAGCAGCAGGTTCATCTAGCGTAGAAGACATTGCTAAAAAATTGAATTTAGAAGCATTAACACAAGATAACTTAACTCCGGAAGCACATAATGTGCAAGGTGTTGGGCACGATGATGTATTAGTAGGTACCGCAGCCGGAACAAAACAAGGTTCTATTTCTAAACCTATTGCCGGTGAACTTGGTGTGTTTGTGGTAAAAGTAAATGCTATAATGCCGGGCGCTCCAGTTGCAGATTACAAAGAGCATAAGAAAATGTTAGAGCAAATGTATACCTACCGTGCAGATACAGAATTCTATACAGCTTTAAAAGATAAAGCTAATATCGAGAATCATACCGGTAGATACGAATAAGATCTAAAGCCAAATTATGAAAGCCCTCCGCTAAAAACCTGCCTACCGGCAGGCAGGCGGGGGGCTTTTTGTTTTGCATTGTTTTTTAAATTATCTTTAGTAAAACAAAACTAAAATCCACGTCTATGAAAAGAACTATACTATTATTGTCAGCAGTAATTTTATTGGGTATTAATGCAAGCGCGCAATTTAATTTAACTTGGGCAAACAGCATAGGAGGTACTTGGAATCAGATAGGAGAACACGTTACTACTGATGCCGCAGGAAATATTTATACGGTGGGAACTTTTTCGGATACATCAGATCTTGACCCAACTGCAGGCTCTCAAACGGCTACACCGGAGGGGGGAGATGATATTTATGTTGTAAAGCAAAGTAGCAATGGAAGTTTAATTTGGGCAAAAAGTTTTGGAGGTTCAAATACGGATTCTCCTGCTGGTGTAGGCGTTGATAATTCAGGTAATGTTTATATTTCAGGAACGTATGGTGGAGCTATTGATCTGGATCCAAGTGCATCAACGTTTTCATTCTTTGCGGGCTCTATAGAAGTTTTTGTTTTAAAGTTGGATGCTTCAGGAAATTTCGTTTGGGGAAAAAGCATGGGAAGTGGAGCCAATGATTACGCAACAGCGATGTGTCTTGATGCTTCAGGGAATGTTTATACAGCTGGAACGTTTGAATCGATGATGGATTTTGATCCGGGAGCAGGTGTGTATCAGATCACGCCATTTGGTTCGGGCGGAACGGATGTTTTTGTAAGTAAACTCGATGCCAATGGTAATTTTGTTTGGGCAGTGAACATGGGTGGAGTATCAAGTGAGCAACCAAACAGTATTTGCGTGGATGCATTATTTAATGTGTATACAACCGGTGATTTTAGGGGTGTAGCCGATTTTGATCCGGGTGCAGGAACATTCACGCTTTCTGCAATTGATCAAGATGATGCCTTTGTAAGTAAATTGGATCCAAATGGTGCTTTTGTTTGGGCAAAACAATTTGGAGGCATGGACTACCAAAATGGTTCTTCGATATGTGTTGATGCTAATAACGTATATATTAGTGGCCAGTTTGGAAACACGGTTGATTTTGACCCAGGTGTTGGTACCTTCACAATTGCCAACGCACCATTTGCGGGCTCCCATATGCGGTAAAGCTTACTAATGCCGGTAATTTTGTTTGGGCAAAAGCGATCTTGGCAGTGCCAGGCAACCCTGCGGTAGGGAAGGACATTCGCGTTGGTTCTGATGGTAATGTTTATTGGACTAGTAGTGATGGTGGTGGATTTAATACTGCACTTACTGTATTCAATGGTTTAGGAAATATTGTAAAATCAGGAAACTTTCCATATGTCTGGAATTCTTTTGTTGTTAATTCAAGTGCCGAAATTATTGTAACAGGTTGGTTTTATGGAGGCGATTTTGATCCGAGTCCATCAACGTATACAATGGTCAATACAGGTGCTACTGATGCATGTATTGTTAAACTTAATCAAATACCAATGGGATTGTCTGCAGGAAACGTTGAATCACAGCTTGTTTCTGTTTATCCAAACCCAAATACCGGAAATTTTATGATCAATGCTCCGGAAGGATCTGAAATAAAGATCGTGAATGCGTTAGGACAAGAAGTTGCGGCTTATACTAGTTTAAACGCTGAGCAAAAAATAAATTTGAATGAATGTAAAAACGGAATTTATTTTTTGATCCTCAACAGCAACGGAAAACAAAGTTGCCAAAAATTTGTGATCGCGAATTAATCTTTTTCCGGGGTCTTTAACCAGTCGTTGAACGAATAACTCTTATTCTTTTCTTCGAGGTGCTTCTTAATATCCGCTGCTCTTCCTTTAGGAATTGAGCTAATGAGTTTTTGAGTGTATTCACTCTTTGGATTGTTGTACACCTCATCAGCATCACCCATTTCTTCGATCTTCCCTTGGTTCATTACCACCATGCGGTCGCTCATGAATTTTACAACACTCAAATCGTGACTAATGAAAATATAAGTGAACTTAAATTCTTTTTTAAGATCGTTCAATAAATTTAGTACTTGTGCTTGCACACTCACGTCCAATGCACTTACACTCTCATCGCAAATAATGAATTTTGGATTTAATGACAAAGCTCTGGCGATACAAACCCTCTGACGCTGCCCTCCACTGAACTCATGTGGATACCTGCTATAGTATTTGTATTCCAATCCAACTTTATCTAAAAGCTCCAACACCAATTTTTTACGATCGCTTTTGTTCTTGCCAATGCCATGCACTGTAATTGGTTCCATTAATGCATCGCCAATGGTCAATCGAGGATTTAACGAAGAGTATGGATCCTGAAAAATGATCTGAATATCTTTTCTTAAAAAACGGAAATCACTTTCCTTCATTCTTAGTATTTCCTGGCGACGATAAAATATCTGTCCTTCTTTTGCTTCGGTAAGTTTCATGATGGTTCTTCCCAAAGTAGACTTACCGCAACCACTTTCTCCAACTAATCCGAGTGTTTCTCCTTCGTAAATATCAAAACTCACATCATCAACGGCCTTGGTCCAGTTCAACACTTTGCCAAACATAGTTTTCTCTGCAGGAAACCATGTTTTTACATTCTTGAGTTCAAGTATCTTATCGCGTTGATATAATTCCTTATGCTGAGCTTCTCGTTCTTCCTTGGTAACCATTACATTTTTTAGCGCTTCATTCACGTCGCGCTTTATTTCTTCTATTTCACCATCTTCATGACGGATCATAAAATCACTTACCACCGGCAAACGTTTTACGCGCATGTCTAATGGGGGCCTGCAAGCCAATAAGCTTTTTGTATATGGATGTTGAGGATTACTAAAAATATCTAATACATTTCCTTGTTCAACAATTTTACCTTTGTACATTACTACAACGCGATCAGCCAATTCTGCAATAACTCCAAGGTCGTGGGTAATGAACATGATACCCATGTTATGCTCCTGTTGCAATTTTTGCATCAGTTCTAAGATCGTTTTTTGAACAGTAACGTCAAGCGCAGTTGTGGGCTCATCGGCGATCAAGATCTTTGGATCACAGCTAATGGCCATTGCTATCATTACCCTTTGTTTTTGCCCACCCGATATCTGGTGAGGGTAACGATCCATCATTAGTTCAGGGGTAGGTAACTGTACCTCACGAAAAAGCTCTAGCGTTTTTTGTCTTGCTTCTTTCTTAGATAATTTTCTATGAAGCACCAAAGCCTCCATCACTTGTTCACCACATTTAATAACGGGATTGAGTGAGGTCATTGGTTCTTGGAAGATCATCGCGATCTCATTCCCTCTGTAATCTCGCATCACAGTTTCCGGTGCTTTTACCAGATCAACAATTTTTCCGTGCTTATCTTTGTAAATGATCTCACCACCTGTAACTCTACCAGGAGGATTTGGGATCAGACCCATTACCGAAAGGGATGTAACCGACTTACCGGATCCACTTTCTCCAACAATACCTATGGTCTCGCCTTTATGG
>Ga0068876_10002139_pt1 | contig 14916 bp, 10 predicted proteins | sample NOAtaG_6_FD_66442 | JGI IMG/M metagenome (GOLD analysis project Ga0068876, IMG submission 66442) | Freshwater lake microbial communities from Lake Erie, under a cyanobacterial bloom - NOAA_Erie_Diel5S_2200h metaG | ecosystem: Environmental > Aquatic > Freshwater > Lake | place: USA: Ohio, Lake... | reverse complement strand
ATTTTGACAGCTATTTGCAGCAAAAAGAGTATTTTTCTTCCTACGTTTTCGAGGATAGGGCACTAGAAATTTTGAATTCCAATCCGGAATTGAAAAATCAGCTGGAAAAATTAAAAGTGAACGATGAAACATTTAGAAATTCACCGTCCAAACAATTGGAGTTCATTTACAAAAACTCTCCACATTATGAAAATTCTCACAATGTATTGCCGTATGTTCGTTACTTTGATAAGAAGTAATTGACGAAATGATTCCTGAAGTCTACCAACTCTGGTCAAATGCAATTTGTGCAGTAATTAAATCTGATCGAAGTGTCCATCAAGCGGAATGGATCGCATTAAATGAACGATTGAGTAAAAAAGACCTTAGTGATTTTGGATTGGATAAAACTGTTTTGTTAACCAAAATTCAGGAAGGATTAAAGGACGATTCTCTTGATGCTGAACAACATTTTCAAATAGTTTTATTGATTATGAAGGAATTTACAGGGCATTTGGAACACTCTTTTTTTAAAACACTTTTTAAATATTGTAAAATTGTTGCGTTGGAAGTTAACCAAATGAACAAATCTGAATTAATTATACTTTCTCGTTTAGATCAAGCGTTCAAAAAGTTTTGATTTTAAGTACATTTCATTTAAAGATGAAATTTCTTATTTTTGAAAAAAACTAAAATCATGCTTAAAAAACTACTTTTTTGTTTGTCTCTTTTTCCAATTTTTTCCTATGCGCAAGATACTACATGGGTTCAAACATTCACGTTTGATACGATTGTGACGCGAAGGGCGAATTTTGTCTTCCCTGAAGAACTGAATGACAAACGTTTTGAAAAAGTTTTAATGTATTATAAACTTAAATGTAGTCCTTTAACTACATGGGATCAATACAATTGTGGTGAATGGGACTACCTTACTTACACACGGGTATTTGATCATACCGGAAACTTTGATTCCATTAATATTACTGGAAACCAGTATATGGCTAATTTGAACAACCCCGCATCTTTGCAATATGCAAATTTTCCATATGCTTACTCCGATACTTACGTTAGATTGGAAAATAATCGTTCCGGAGCCAATTTGGTATCTAATACAGTCAATTCCGCGACAACAGTTTCTCCTTTTCCTTTCAATGTTTCTAATAATGGTGGCCGCTATCAAATGTTATTATCTGCTTCAGAGCTAAGCAATGCTGGTGTTGTAGCCGGAAATATTGAATCACTATCTTTGTTTTTGACTTCTATTACTGTTAATGGAGAACTTAAATATCCAAGAATTTCAATTAAAGGAACCACAGATCCCACTTTAACAGCTTTTCATACAAATGGATTCACCCAAGTATACAATGCTTCGCACTGGTCGGGTGGAAGTCAGTCGGCGCTTACTTCGGGAAGTAATGAACTTTTGTTTTACCAACCTTTCGCATGGAATGGCACGGATAACCTAATCATTGAGTTTTATTTTGAAAACACCCAGGAGGCACTGAATACATTGGACTTTGGTGGTGAGTTCTCTGTAACTGATAATGCTTTAGTTTATAATAAAATGAATGGTTGTGCCCATTTTACAGGAAGTAACAGTTCATTACTCGAATTTTCCGATATCGATATGGGCAATGATTTAACCATTACTTTTTGGTCAAAAGGTACGGGTTCAGCTGCGACAAATACTTCAATTTTAGAAGCTTACGATACTGTTGGTAATCGTATCATTAATATTCACATGCCCTGGAGTGATAACAACATGTATTTTGATGCTGGACAAGGTCCTGGATACGATAGAATTTTCAAGGCTATGAGTGCTTCTGAAATAGATAACACCTGGAACCACTGGGCATTCGTAAAAAAGCAGTCTACTGGCGAAATGTTTATTTATAAAAATGGCATTTTATGGCATTCCGGAACAAACAAGAATTTACCGGTTGGCTATGTGCACCGTTTTGTTCTAGGGGCGAATAAAGACCATGGGAATAAATGGAAAGGAAAAGTGGACGATTTTCAGGTGTTCGATGCACCATTGGATCAAAATACTATTCAGACTTGGATGACCAAAAAACCAGATGCTTCGCATCCAAATTGGAATGATTTGCAAGTTTTTTATGATTTTGATGAAAAATCCTGGGCTGAAGATCTATCCCAAAACGATTATTTGCTAATGCCTTCTCAACCGGGACTAATTGTATTTAATGAATACCCGTTAACTGATGTTGTAAACCCAGGTTTCAGACCTCAAATCGCACTTGGTCAAGGAACGGTTTCAGGAGCTATGGTGACGACAGAAGCGCAAGAGGGTCGCTTAAAAGAACCAACTGTAATTTTTGAATACGCTTCAGTGCCAAGACATTTCGAAATTGTAAATGCAGAACTTGGACTTGTGTCAGGAAATGAAAACGTTTATAACGCGGCAGGTGCGGTTGTTACTTCAGTTCCATTTACAGGAAATAATAATATTACCAATCAGCAGATTAATTATTATCAGCAACCCTACGAAATTGTTAAGGATGTCGAAATAGCCAGGTACATCACTCCTTATGGAATTCAGTTTGATTTGGGTCCAAATGGTTTTTCTTGGATTTATGATGTGACTGACTATCAACAATATCTAAAAGATACTGTGGATTTGGCAGCACACAATACGCAAGAATTACTGGATTTGAAATTTGCTTTTATTGAAGGTATTCCCCCAAGAGATGTGCACAAACGTGAACCTATTTGGTCAGATTTTAGAAGTTATGGTTTTGCAGGAATGGCAAATGATACCGACCTAACTGAGAAAGCGGTAGTGCTTTCCGATACATCTGACATGTTTAAAATCAAAACTCGCCTTACCGGTCATGGGCAAGTTGGTAACCAAGCTTGCTGTGAATGGGTTCCGAACGACCATTCCATTAAAGTGGATGGCGTCACCCGATATTCATGGAATATTTGGCAAACAACCGATTGTGGAGACAACCCAAATACCGGACAGGGTGGTACCTGGCCTTATGCTCGCGAAGGTTGGTGTCCTGGTGACAAAGTTAAAGAACACGATTTCGAATTAACACCTTATGTTACACCTGGAGATACTGCTAGAATTGACTATGTCATTAATGATGTTCCAGCTAACGACCCGGGTCAGGCTGGAGGTAATTATATCGTGGCAATGGATTTGATCTCTTATTCAGCACCGAATTTCCAACACGACGCAGCTATTGTGGACATTCTGAATCCAAATAACTACGAATACTACAGAAAATGGAATCCGTCTTGTTCTAATCCTCGTGTTATTCTTCAAAACACTGGAGAACAACCGCTAACCAAGTGTATTATCCGTTGTTGGATCAGTTATGGCGATTGGTTGGAGTATGAATGGACCGGAAACCTTGGATTCCTAGAGAAAGAGGTTGTTGAAATTCCGGTTACCGATTTAGGCTGGTGGAGAGATTTCAATGGTACAATGACCTTCACTGCACAGGTTTATGCTGTAGAAGGATATCCTGATCTGGATGAATACCCAAATAACAATGCGATGCGATCAAAAATAGAGTCGCCAGAAATGATTAATGGACCTTTCTTTGTTTGGATGATCACCAATAACAAGGCAAATGAAAATAAGTATCGTCTGGAAGATGCCAATGGAAATGTACTTTTTGAGCGCAATTCTTTGACTAACAACACTACTTACAAAGATACGTTTGATTTGGCTCCGGGTTGTTACAGTTTAATTTTGGAAGATACCGACCATGATGGAACAGGTTTCTGGTACTCTAGCCAGGTTGAGGGAGAAACAGCTGGGCAGTTCAGGGTGCGATTGGTAGGCGGAAGTTATGTGGAGATTTTCCCTGGAGATTTTGGCCATTACCACCGGTATGATTTCTCTGTTGGTTTTGGGGTTGGGTTGGATGAAACCCAATTGGACCATGAAATTGTAGTTTTCCCAAATCCAACAAGCGGCCAGGTGAATATTGAATTAAGTGGTTACGTGAGTGGAAATGCTGATTTGGTCATTTTTGACCTGATGGGAAGGCACGTATATGCAGACAAAATGATAGCCTCAGAGAATTTTGCCGAAGCACACCCGGATTTGTCTTTCCTGCCAAATGGACAATACATTATTAAAGTGACCAGTAATGAAAGCGTATACACGCAAGAGTTTGTTAAGCAGTAAAAAAGGGTCGAAAGACCCTTTTTTTATCTATATAACCCTTCCAAACCAACTTTCTAAGTATTATTTTTGCAAAACAAATAGAAACTCATGACTTACGACATTGCAGTAATTGGTGGAGGAATAGTAGGAGCGGCAACGCTATACAAGTTGCAGTTAAAATATCCTGATTTGAACATTGTGCTTCTAGAGAAAATGGATAAGTTGGCAGATCACCAGACTGGCCATAATTCAGGAGTTATACATTCTGGCTTGTATTACAAACCTGGATCTTTAAAAGCAAAAAACTGCATTCAGGGACGTAAAGAATTAGTCGCGTTTGCTCAGGAACATGGCATCAAACATGATGTTTGTGGTAAAGTAGTGGTGGCGACTGATCCGGCAGAACTTCCTCACATGGAAAAGATATTTAAGACCGGTCAAGAAAATGGTATTGAAGGCATTAAAATGCTTACTGCAGAAGAAGTAAAAGAAATTGAACCGTTTGTAGAATGTATCGGCGGAATTTGGGTACCCGTTACAGGAATTATTGATTTTAGAGGTGCCACAGAGAAGATGGTCGAGTTGGCATTGCAAATAAATCCAAACAGCAAACTTTACCTTAACCATGAGGTGTTGGATATCGAAAAGCAGGAAACTTATTCTACCATCAAAACAAATAAAGCTGATTTTAAGGCTAAATATTTGGTTTTTTGTGCTGGGTTACAAGCCGACCGATTGGCCAAAAAAGATGGTGTCAATCTGAAAGAAAAAGTAGTTGGTTTCAGAGGAGATTATTACGAACTCACAGATCAAGCTAAACACAAAGTAAAAAACTTAATTTATCCTGTTCCCAACCCTGATTTCCCTTTTTTAGGCGTTCACTTTACAAGAATGACCGATGGTGAAATAGAATGCGGACCAAATGCAGTATTCACGTTTAAACGAGAGGGTTATGGGAAAACAGATTTCTCATGGAAAGATACTTGGGATGCCTTGACCTACGGCGGTACCTGGAAATTGTTCTTCAAAAATATGCGTTTTGGGATAAATGAATATCGTCGTGCTTTCTCAAAAAAATTATTCCTAAAGACCTTACAACGAATGATTCCTTCCTTAACGATGGATGATATCAAGCCTGGAAGGGCAGGGGTAAGGGCGCTTTTATTGGCTCAAGATGGAGATACTCGCGATGATTTCAGAATCGAATACCATGGGAATTCTATACATGTGCTCAATGCCCCATCTCCCGCAGCGACTGCATCCTTGGCGATTGGAGGCTATATTGCCGAAGAAGCAGGGAAGCATTTTGAATTGGTATAACATTTTGGTAAGTATTTTTCATAGAAACATCTTTTACAAGTTTTTACTGCTTATCTTATTTTTTAATACCCCAATTTTTTCTCAGAAAATAATTTCGGTACAAAATCACGGGTGGATAATGTATTTTGGCAATCATAAATTAAATGATCGCTGGGGATTGCATACAGAATACCAATGGCGTCGTGCAGGAAGAGAAGAAAGTGCCAACATCTTTCAAGATTGGCAACAGTCTTTGATGCGGTTAGGAGTTGATTATAATGCGAAAAATCAAACACAATGGACAGCAGGTTACGGTTGGATCAAAACATTTCAATATGGAGATCAGCCGGTTTCACATTCCTTCAATGAACATAGAATATGGGAGCAGTTTATAGTTAAAAATAAATTAGGAAGAGTTGATTTGCAACATAGATATCGCTTAGAACAAAGGTTTTTAGAACAGTACAAATTGCTACCAAATGATGGTTATGAACAAAATGGTTATGTTTTTCGCAATAGAATTAGATACCGACTTATGTGTACTGTTCCGCTGAGAAGAAAAGATTTATCTGATAATACTTTGTTTCTGAGTGTTTATGACGAGCCATTTTTAGGCTTTGGAAAGGGAATTGGCAAGAATGTACTAGATCAAAACCGACTTTATGTAGCATTAGGTTGGCGATTCAACAAAAACTTTAATATTCAATTAGGTTATCTCAATCAATATATCATTAAGTCAGATGGTAATCAAGCCGAACGTAATCATACAGTTCAGCTAGGAGTCAACTATAATCTTGATTTTACAAATTAATCCAAAACTAATTTTGTTTAATTAGAATTTACGTTCTACTATCTTAAAATACCTACCATAGAACTTCTTTGTAATATCGAAAATTTCACAAGTAGATTTATCTCATTACCTTTGTAAAAAAATAATATAATGACAAATGAATTAGAAGCAGTGAGCTACTGCGTTGGAATGAGTGTAGCGGGAAGTTTATTACAACAAGACTTAGATGCGATTTCTCCTCAAATTTTGGCAGAAGCGATTGCCGATGTTTTTGCAGGAAAACAACCAAAGTATAGCCCTGAAATGGCAAATGATATTATTGAAAAGTATTTGCAATCGGCAGGAGAAGCAAAGTTTGCTCAAAATAAATTGGCAGGGGAGGAATTTTTAATCGAAAATCGAAGTAAAGATAATGTCTTAGTTACGGAGTCTGGATTACAATATGAAATATTGCAGCAAGGTGAAGGTAAAAATCCAACATTGTATGACACCGTTACCGTTCATTATCATGGATCGCTTATCGATGGAACTGTTTTCGATAGCTCCATAACTCGCGGTGAACCAGCAACTTTTGGTGTAAATCAAGTAATTCCGGGTTGGACAGAAGCACTGCAATTAATGAATGTAGGTTCAAAATTTAGGTTGTATATTCCTCAAGAATTGGCATATGGTGCACACCCTCATCCAGGAGGTCCTATTCAACCTTTTAGTGCGCTAGTTTTTGATGTTGAACTTTTAAAAGTAATATGAAGTATATAAGTTTATTAGCCTTTTTTGTGCTCGGATTGACTTTGGTTTCTTGCAGTTCTGATGATTCTGAAACAACTGAATCTGCTCAAACTACTAATTCAAATCAATCTGCCCAATCTAGTACATCTTTTAAATCTGCTGAAGATGCGGAATTAGTTAAATCAGATACTAAACTGACTATTAATCAAGATAGTCTTTCTTATGTAATTGGTATTGAATATGCAAAATCAATTTATGCGGATGATAATTTCAAAAAATTTTTAGATAAACAAAAAGCCATTCAAGGTTTCGAATCAAACATTAATGATGTATATCCTGAATCATGTGAAAAATCAATTTCTAAGTTAAAAGGTGTTAACAAACAAGATTTTAATAAAACTTATATAAGTCAAGGTTCTGAATGTATTGGCAGAATTGTCGCCTACACATTTTTTAAAGAAATGAAAGCCGTTAACAAATTGTCTTCATTTAATTTTAGCCAAGTTAAATCTGGATTTGCTGACTTTATTTTAGGAAAGAAATTAGCAATAGACGAGGAAAAAAGAAATACTATTTTGGAAGAATTTTCTGCTATAATGAACGCTGAAATGGAGGCGGAGAGCAATCAAATAAAAGCTGAAAATGAAAAATTAGGTAAGCTAATGATGGATAATGCACGAAAATTGAAAGGTGCTAAGGTCTTTCCAAATGGAATCGTTATTCAAGAATTGAAAGCTGGATCAGGAGCCTCTCCTGGGCCTAATGATGACGTGCAAATCGAGTATGTGTTAATAAATGCTAAAGGGAAAACCATTCAAAATTCTTATGATATGAAAAAGAATTCACCAAATCAAGCACCTGTGGTATTGAACCTAAGTCAAGTAATTCCCGGTTGGACTTTTGGTTTACAAAAAATGAAAAAAGGAGGGAAATACAAATTGTTTATTCCTGCTAAATTGGCTTACGGAGATCAAGCTCCTGCTGAAATTGGTCCTGGAGCATCCCTGCAGTTTATTATTGATTTGGTGAATGTGGGTAAGTCAGGAACTTTAATGAAGCCGATGCCTCAAGGACCAGCCAATATTGGAGGAGGTTTTTAGTGAATTATTTTTTTCCTAAAGGAAAAAACACAGAAATCCTATAAATCATGGGAATATAGCGCACAATTTGCCCAGTTTCCGGGTTTTTAATAGTCATTACATATCCATTTCTAAATGGACTGTTTTTACTGTTGATAATGTCGTAATAGAGCCCTACGTTCAGTCGTATACGCTCATTAAATTCTTTCGAGAATCCAGCACAAAGAAAAATAGTCGGTACAACTCTTTTAAAAACTGCAGTAGTATCAATAAAAATATTCGCTGTGCGCATTACCTCGGCTTCTACGCCACCAAATATGGTGTTTTTATATCTGCCATGTATAAATATCCCTCCACCGTAATTATTAAAACTAAACTCCTGACCTGTAAAGTTATTTTTTGACCAACTTCTTTGAAAACGAAAAGATGGACCTAAAATTAAGTTTTCATTCATCCTCAACCCAACTTTTGGTCCAAAACCAAAGGATCCACCAATGGTAGAAGCGCCGAAGAATCCATCCAACCCAAATTCAATTCCCTCAACCTTTTGAGATTTAGCAAAAAAAGTGGATAAACATACACAAAGCATCAAAACTTGTTTCATAGTTGTTTTTTGACTCAAATATAAAAGCAATTTGCCTTTGAAATTCATTTGAATGATTTTAATTATTCACTATTAGACCTATCTTTGTAAAAAATCACAACATGCAGATACTTGATGGAAGAATTACTTCAGAACTGATAAGGAAAGAACTCGCAGAAGCTGTTTTAGTTCGCAAAAAGGAGGGTAAGAAAATTCCCCACCTTGCGGCTATTCTTGTTGGTAATGACGGTGGTTCTTTGACTTACGTAGCCGCAAAAGTGAAAGCATGTGAACAAATTGGTTTTGAAAGTACCTTAATTCGTTATGATGATTCTGTCCCGGAAGAAATATTACTTGCTAAAGTGAAATCTTTGAATGAAGATAAAAGTATAGACGGTTTTATAGTTCAATTGCCTCTACCAGCTCATATTGATGAACTAAAGATTACCCAGGCTATAGATCCTATGAAAGACGTAGATGGCTTTCACCCAGTTAATCTTGGAAAAATGATTCTGAATTTGCCTGGTTTTCTTCCAGCAACACCGGCAGGTATTGTAGAACTGTTAAAAAGAAATGATATTGAAACAGAGGGCAAAAAATGCGTCATTATTGGTAGAAGTAATATTGTGGGCACACCACTAAGTATTATGATGGGAAGAAATGCCTCTCCGGGTAATTGTACTGTGACATTGGCACATAGCAGAACAAAGAATCTTAAGGAAATTTGTCAGTCAGCTGATATCTTAATTGCTGCCATCGGCCAACCAGATTTTGTAACTGAAGACATGGTCAAAGATGGCGCTGTAGTAATTGATGTTGGAACAACCCGTATTCAAGATTCAACGAGGGCAAGAGGTTGGCGACTTAAAGGTGATGTTAATTTCGATCAAGTTGCTCCCAAGTGCTCGTATATAACTCCTGTGCCGGGTGGCGTTGGCCCAATGACTATAGCCTCATTAATGATAAATACGCTTAAAGCAATGGAATTGAAGGGGAAATAATTAAAGCCTTTCTAATGGCGTTTTTATTCCATCAACTAAAGAATAACACGCCAATTTATCTTTGAATACAGAGGATTTAAAAATCGATCGATTCAATAACATTCGCACACACTCTTGAATACCTTCAACAATACTAGGATGAGGGTGAACCAATTCGGAGAGTACCTCTATAGGCATATTTAGTTTAATTAGTAAGCCAACTGCTTGGATAGCCGTTGATGCATGTTCGCCAACGGCACGCATTCCTAAAATGCGCATTTCTTTGTCATTGGTTACAATGATTTTGAAGAAACCCTGCGTTTTACGCATTGCTATTGCCCGAGTAATTAATGAAAAATCTAATTTAACAACCTTGACTGGTATGCATTGCTGCACACACTGTTGCTCATTTAATCCTACAGCAGCAACCTCAGGGTTGAGGAACATTATGGTACAAATATTATCGTAATTCAGTTTCTCTGTTTTCTTTCCAAAAATTTTTTCAACCGCATGTCTTGCTTCGATTTCTCCCATGTTGACTAAGGCTATTCTGCCGGAAACATCTCCTACAGCATAAATATTTGGAATGTTTGTTCTTGTATCATCATCACCTATATGTACACCGCGTTGAGACATTTTTACACCTGCATTTTCAATACCCAAATCTTCTACATTTGGAATTCTTCCTATAGATAGCAGAGCCTTTTCAACTCGTATTATTTCTCTTTTGCCATCAGGATATGACAATTCGTATTCTACTTCTCCATCAATAGTCTCCATTCGCTCCAATTGAGCATTCGAATGTATAGTTACAGCTTTATCAACTAAATTATTGGCAACAAGTTTTGATATGTCTTCGTCCTCAAATGGCAAAATGCGTTCTTGCCTATCGATAATATTTACTTTTGTTTTTCCAAAATTGGAGAAAATTGTAGCATATTCGCAACCTATTACGCCCGCACCAACGATTACGAGGCTTTTAGGGAAATCATTGATTTGATCTATTCCATTACTTGTCAATATTGTTTTTTCATCAACTAAAATATTTGGGGTTTTCCTTGGTCTACTTCCTGTGGCCAAAATGATATATTCGCCGCGTACAACTTTTTTATCACCCTCATGGTCAATTTCTACTTCATGAGATGAAAGTAGCTTACCCTTGCCACGCTCATAACTGAGCAAATTTTGCATGGTTTCGGTTTGCAACAGTTTTATGTGACAAGAATATTGAAATTTTCTTTCAAAAATTGCCTCTGCTAAAGTTTTTCGTACATCATCCCAAGCTAACTCAAATGGAGCCCTACCTCTTGGTATAATCATTTCATTGATGTTATTTACCCTGTTCGCAACTTCCCAAAGTGTCTTGGAACTCAGAGCACCGTTATATACACCAGCACCTCCAACTTTATCTTTCTCAATCAGACAAACTTTTTTCCCATAATCGATTGCTCGCATTGCTGCGGCATATCCAGCAGGGCCACCTCCGATTACAATGAGGTCAAATTCTTCCATTTATGATTAATTTCACATCCAAATATAGCAATCCACTTCAGAACAAAACTAAATTGTAGCGAAATTTGAAAGAAGACTTAATTAAAAATATTGAGCAATCCAAGACAAATTGGGAATTGAATAAAAAGGTATTCAATCGTTTAAAACATAAAAAACCAAAAGATCTTGATAGTACTTTCCATAAAAAACACGAAGCTGTTTTTAAAAAAATGGATTGTCTAAACTGCGCAAATTGTTGTAAAACAACAAGTCCAATATTTCGTGATGTTGACATAAAGAGGATTGCTAAAAGGCTAAAATTAAAGGAGTTTGAATTTATAAACGATCATCTTGTAAAAGATGAAGATAATGATTGGGTATTGAAAAGTTCTCCTTGCTTTTTCTTGGATGAAAATAATGCTTGTAGGATCTATGAAGATCGACCGTTGGCGTGCCGCGAATACCCGCACACGAACAGGAAAAATATGTATCAGATTTTGGATCTAACATTGACTAATTCACTGATTTGTCCAGCTGTAGCCAATATTGTTCATGAAATATCAGAAAAATATAAATAGAGCCAACTTTTTTCTTTCTATTTTCGTCTTAATTCTGAAACTAAAACTTTATGAATATCATTCTTGCTAGAATTTCATTTTTGATTCTTATTTTAAGCCCATTGATTGGCTTAAGTCAAAGGGGAAAGAACAATGATTTTACGGTTACAACATCACCCTATATAGTTAATGCATACACCACCTTGTCCACTGACGCTTCTGCCGGTGCAACGAGTATTTCCGTTGCTAATAGTTCATTAATAGGTGGTTTTTTTACAACTGCACTTGCAGCAGGCGATTTGATAATGATTATTCAAATGCAGGGTGCATCTGTAAATGTTAATACAGGACCCACTGTAGTTTGGGGAGGAAATTATACCTGGCCGGAAGAATGGTGGAATACATCATTAGCTCCCAATACAACTCCTTGGATTTGGGGTACCGTTACGAATTATAACAATGCAGGGAAACAAGAGTTGGTGGAGGTAAGAAGCGTAAACGTTGGTGGAGCAAATACAATTCAACTCAATTGTGCTTTGCAAAATAGTTACACGGCTACCGGAAAAGTACAAATTGTGCGAGTTCCGCGATTCAACAATTTAACTATAAATGCAGGTTTGAATATGGAGGCTCAGGCCTGGAACGGAACAACAGGAGGTGTCGTGGCAGTTGAAGTTAATGGAAATTTAACGCTTAATGCAAATTCTAAAATTTCAGCTACGGCAAAAGGGTTTAGAGGCGCAGTTGCTGATAATGCTGGTTTTGGGGGAACAAATAATGTTCACACAAACGGGACTGGTAATGGATCAACGCAGTTAGGATCAAGTGTTTCAGGAGAAGGTGGCCGAAAAGGCGAGGGAATTGCTGGTTACACCACAGAATATACTTCTGTTTTGCTATCACCTTTTGGAAGGGGTTCAGTAGCGAATGGTGGTGGTGGTGGTGGGTATAATAATGCCGGAGGTGGCGGTGGAGCTAACATTGGAAGTGCTACAGGTTATACTGGAAAGGGGGTTCCGTCAACTACTTACGCAAATTCAGTTTGGAACCTAGAAACTGCAGCACCTGGTTTCGGTGGTTCTGTTAGCCCTGGAGGAGGTAGAGGAGGTTATACGTATGCCAATTCCAATCAAAATGAATTGACCCTTGGCCCAAATCAATTGGCATGGCTGGGTGATTCTCGTAAAGAAAATGGAGGTTTTGGAGGTCATCAATTGGCGTACGATGCAACAAGATTGTTTATGGGCGGCGGTGGAGGAGCCGGTGATCAAAATGATGTGCAGGGAGGCGGTGGTGGCACCGGTGGTGGAATAGTTCATGTTACATGTTATGGTACAATTTCAGGTACAGGTTCATTTGAAGCAGATGGGGCTGGAGGACAAAATTCTAATCCGAATAATCAACCGGTTACGACAACAGCGACTGTTAAAGGTCGTGATGGTGCTGGCGGTGGCGGTGGCGGTGGTATGATCTGCGTTAAGAATCTAACGGCTCTTCCAGCAACGCTAGGTTTGAATGCCAGGGGAGGAGTAGGTGGAAATCAGGTTCTTAGTTATTTTTTACCACCAACAACTCAAGAAGCTGGTGGTCCTGGAGGTGGAGGTGCTGGAGGTGGAATTATTTTTACATCTGGAACACCAACTCAATCTGTTGCAGGAGGAAATGCAGGAACTACCAACTCCACATCCGTGACAAATTTCCCTGTTAATGGTGCAACAGGTGGAGGTGCCGGAATTTCAGGTCTTACAAGTACAATCTTTAATATTACGGCTAGTAATGTCTCTATTTGCTCCGGAAATTCTGCAACATTAACAGCCACAGTTACTGGCACAGCCCCTGGAACTTTAACTTGGTATTCACAACAATTTGGAGGAACTTCAATTGGGACAGGAACGTCTTTTACAACCCCTGTTTTAACAACAACTACCACTTATTATGTTGGAATCTGTCCAGGAACTTTTAGAATTCCGGTTACGGTGACCGTTACACCTTCAACAACAGCAATTTTCACCCAAATTGCGCCTTTATGTCAAGGTATACCTTTTACGTTGCCAACAACTTCCAATAATAGCATTTCAGGAACTTGGTCCCCTGCAATAAACACATCTACCACAACCACCTATACCTTTACGCCTAATGCAGGTCAATGTGGCACAGGTACAACAATGACAGTTACAATTAATCCTAATGTAACACCTACATTTACTCAAGTGAATCCTGTTTGTCAAGGGGTTTCCTTTACACTTCCTAGTTCTTCAAATAATGGAATAAATGGTAGTTGGTCACCAGTAATTAATACCAATGCAACCACAACCTACACCTTTACACCAACTGCGGGTCAATGCGCCAATACAACAACTATGTCGGTTACGGTGAATCCCGCAACAGTGCCAACTTTTACGCAAATCCCACCAATATGCTCAGGGGGATCAATTTCTCTTCCGTCATCCTCCAATAATACTATATCTGGTACTTGGAGTCCGGCAATTAATAATACTGCTACAACTACATATACCTTCACACCAACGGCAGGTCAATGTGCGTCAAATGTAGACATGACAGTAACTGTCAACCAACCTTTAATTCCAACTTTCGACCCCGTACCTCCAATATGTTCTGGTGGTTCTATTATTCTTGTTAATACATCAACTAACGGCATTACAGGAACTTGGAGTCCAGCGATTAATAACACGGCTACAACTACTTACACTTTTACCCCTACAGTAGGACAATGTGCCACTTCGCCAACATTAACAGTTTCAGTTGGTGCGCCTGTAACTCCTACATTCAATGCTATTCCTGCGCAATGTTCTAACGGCTCATTTAACTTACCTGCCACATCAAATGAAGGATTTACCGGGATGTGGAGTCCGGCAATTAATATGAATGCTACAACAACATATACTTTCACGCCTACCGCAGGTCAATGTGCAAATAATGGAACACTGACAGTAACAATTACGAACGCTGTTAACCCAACATTCACTCCAATAACTGCAATTTGTAGTGGGGGGACTATTTCTTTGCCAAGTAGCTCATTGGAATCTATTACTGGGACTTGGACCCCTGCTATTAATAATACCGCGACAACAACTTATACTTTTGCACCAATTGCAGGTCAATGTGCAAATAGTGGCACTCTGACAGTAATTGTTAATCAGCCTGTTACTCCTTCATTCACACAAATATCACCAATATGTTCTGGGGAATCGATAATACTACCAACGACTTCAACGAATGCAATAAATGGTTCATGGACTCCTGCAATTAATAATACATCGACAA
>Ga0068876_10002133_pt1 | contig 14937 bp, 12 predicted proteins | sample NOAtaG_6_FD_66442 | JGI IMG/M metagenome (GOLD analysis project Ga0068876, IMG submission 66442) | Freshwater lake microbial communities from Lake Erie, under a cyanobacterial bloom - NOAA_Erie_Diel5S_2200h metaG | ecosystem: Environmental > Aquatic > Freshwater > Lake | place: USA: Ohio, Lake... | reverse complement strand
TATTCTTCAGTTTTAATATTTGAAATTTCTTGAATATTTCCTGGTCTTCCAATTCTCTGTGCGTCTACTAACGTGGCATTAATAATTGAATTGAATTGCTCTAACCAATTTGGGTTGGCTGGGTCATTCCAAAACACAGGAATTCCTCCTAATCCTAAACCATTGATGTCTGTAACATTTTCTGTTGTGGTTATACTTGTTATTTTTAAAAACCCCTGAGCTGCATTATTTCGTTTGGGGTTGTAGTTAACTAAATTGGCAAGTTTGATTACGCTATCTCTACGTTCTGCAGTGTCAATAAAATTTTCACGTGTATTTAGGTCATCCCTAAACGACACTGCTTGACCCATAAATGCAATAACGTCTAATAAAGCTATAAATTCACTACTTTCAACATAATCGTTAAATGTTTCAGGGTAGTACAGACGCAAATAATCTATGAAACTTTTTCTTAGAGTTTCATAATCATAGCTTTGAAAATTGGCTTGACTATAGGTTTTATATACTGTTTTCCAGTCGTTTACGCCAAAAATTGTTGCTTGTCTTGAACTTGTAGCCATACGTTTTATCTCTTTTTAATATTTATCTTAACTGAAAATGCGCTATTTTCAACGGTTATTTGCTGATACTGTGCCACTACCTCTATCAAAATTCAGTTGTAATAGTTGAACTTTATTCTGAGGAGATATTGCCATCTCAATTTCTGTTAAAAATCCATTTTCATACGGGTATGTATTAATCGCATTTAATATGATTCTAGGATCCTGAGATGCGATCCGTCTTATTTCGTTATCAATTTGAATTTGAATCTCAGGAATATTTGGTTCAAATATGTATGTCCAAATTGAAGTTCCATATGCAGGATTACCTACTTTTTGTCCTTGGGGTGTGTTTAAAGCATTCAAAAAATCAACTATCACAAGTTGATCGTCATATAGACTGAACTTTTTGTTTGGGAATACTGGAGCCACAATTGAACCAGGTCCTCCGCTTATTCCAGGTGGAATCACAGAAGGTTTCTTTGCATTTGTGAATAGAGTACTAAATCCTTTGTATATAACCATAATAATATCTCACTTAACTATATAATTCTGAGTAGGCAGCTTCAACTGCTGTTTCTAAAGACTCAACCTCTCGCACTGAATCTTTATAATCTCTTAGTGCATTTGTAGCTTGTAACGAATTGCTTCCATAAGTTGCTACTGCCTCTCTATACTTTATCCTGTTGTCTCTCCTCAAATTCACTTGAACGTCAAGTTCGGCACGTAAATCATTGTACTGCTCTAATACTTCAGCTTTAGGAGGTTTTGAATCTGTGCTATCTGAATAAGGTAAAGGAATTCTACTGTCATTGTAAATTTGTGAAGTAGCTTCTTTAATTGGTGCTCTATTAATTGTGTCTGTCGCTGCTGTTGGCATCTTAGTTGCAGTAGGACCATTTGAAGATATAGCTTTACTTGCGCTTTGTAGGCTTGCTAATTCATCTGATGGCACATTAGACACTGCAGAATTTACTAATCCACTAGTTGTCGCTTCTATTGAACTAGTTATTTCAGATGTGTTAACTGTCGTAGGAGGTGTGTAATATGATGAACTGACATTATTGCTAATAGCATTGTCGCCACCGTACAATCCACCAACAATATCACCTGAGTTTTGAGTGTTTTGACTATTCAACGCAGATAAGTTCTGTGGTTTTCCAGCAGTTAATTTTGTATAACTACTCTTTATTGCACCAAACACGGTAGAAGCTGCGCCTACTATTGAGGAACCAATTGCTGCTCCAGTTGATATAATAGAAGAAACCATTGAACCAACTGGACTTAATAATTTTTCAGCCATATTTGCAGCGTAATTACCAGCTGAAATTGTTGATGCTATTGCTCCATTATTATTTTGTGCTGTAGGAGTTACATTAGAACCTGACGCTCCGTTTACATATGAAGTTACTGATCCTACGCCAAACGCTGCAACACCATTTACTAATCCTGCAATCTGAGTGGGACTTTCATTGCCCCTTATAACACCAGTGCTTTGTAATTTGTCAAATCCTTGATCCATCAATGAAACTTGGTTATTAGTTTGAGCATTTGCATTTTTATTATATGCTGCTACAGATGTTATTCCATCTTTACCTGTAAAAACATTTGTAGGCATTGCTTTATCAAGTGGTACACCTTTAGCAACTAATGAATTTACTACAGTACTTGATCCCGGTTTTATTGAACCTGCTTCTTCCATTTGATTAGGCGAATGCCCTAACTTACCCAACACTGCTTGCTTTGTACCATTTATATCAGTTACTACTCCGCCTCCTGCTAAAGCAGCAGGCCCCTTAACTGAATCAGTTCCGGCTGAAACCGCAGCCTGAGATACTGCTGCTGAGGTTGTATTCTTGTCAAAATTTCCTTTAACTGATTTGTTATTGGGAACGGTTGCAGCTACAGAAGGACTTGTAACTTTTACTGGAGTATTTGCTGTTGATGCATTAGCTGATTGAAGTTCAGCGGATGGTTGTGATGGGAAATTGCCGGCGGCAGTTTCATCTATTTTAACATCTACTCCTTTATTTGCATCTGTCCATGGTGTGTGAGCAGGCACACGTGAATTTATACTAGGTAATTTAGATGGCGCAGGTACCCAACCTTGTGTATTATCAAAAAAGGTATCCGAATGTTGTACAACAGAAATAGGTTTCACTTCGGCAGGCACCGTTGATGAACTACCTGTGTTCAAATTAATTTTACTACCATTAATGTAAGTTACGGCATCACTTTTAAATGAAGAATTACTTTTAGATAAAAAACTCATCGACTGATCGACTTTAACTGTATGATTTTTTACAGTTTGCTGACTATAATTTTCACCAACACGAACATTGGTATTTTTATCACTATTGATGTTTAATTCCTCTGCAAAAATGTTTAATTGTTTTTTCGCATTGATGTTTATGTTGTTATCAGCGTGTAAATTTAAATCACCTTTAGTTCTAACATTAAAGCTGTTTGTAGCGTAAATATCAACTGTTCCCTCTTTACCTAACTCAACATAACTTTGTCCATTGCTATGAATTATAAAAAGTGTTTGTCCGTCATCACTCATTGTAATTTGATGTCCTGATGCGCTGCGCAATCTAATCAAATTATTTTGACCAAAAAAATCACCATCATCAAATACAAGTGTGTGTCCACCTCTACGACTAACCAGTTTAGCTTGTTCGGCAGAACTAGAATCTAAATTCTTTGAAGCTTCTACTTCATTTGTTCCGGTAACTCCTTTATATATGGGTCTACCTGGAGTTGAAATTCCAAACACTTGAGAAGGACTTTCTCTTGTAGAACTACTAGTGATTGTTCCCCTAATTGGATCACGTATAAGTCCTTGCTGCCAAAATTGTGCAGCCACTATCTTATGTACAGGTTTAGCTTGATCGTAAAAAGTTGGAGTGTTGTACAACTGATTATTTTGTACATTCATTTCAACTGTAGGCAAGTTACTTGCACCACCAAACTTTTCTGCCTCAGCTTTTTCCATTATTACATCGTTTGTACTTCCTACAGCAGGAACCATATGAGTTATACCAGGCTGTGGGATACAACCTATATAATAACCAAAATCTTTTTTACCATATAAGAATAAACATACAACCTCAGATCCTATGTCAGGTGATGTAGCCCAAAAACCATAGCTGGTTGGATTTTCTAAGAAAGTACCATAAGAAGAATTATTATTGTTATTAGGTGCATAGTCACCTGAGAGAAAACCATAAAAGGGAGATAGATAACTAACTGTTACCCATGAATTAGAATCATTGGGATCTGTTGGTCCGAAATCTGCGATGTAAACGTCTATCCTTCCTGTACGTATAGTATCAACATTTCGTTTAACTATACCCTTTACTGCAAAAGGATAAGAAATTGATCCTCCCGGATTTAACTTGTATTGTTCGGTAGTACCAGATGTTTTTATAATATTATCCATTGCGTGCCTTTAAACTGCTCTTCCTTCTTGATTGGTGCTAATAAACTCATTCACTAAATTAGTTGATTGTATTGAATCGTCATCAACCACTGATGCACTATAAAATGCTGCTTGTTGATTAAATGCAACTGAAACGTTAGCTCCAACAGTAGATGCTTCGGGAGTAGCTGAGTTATTTGTAAGAGTTGTAACTACCGACTGTTGTGTTTGTTCCCATGTAGGGGCGGCAGTTACTTCTTGTGTTTGTGCTGACACACTAGTTGGAGAGTCTTGGCTACTAAAACCAGAGATGTTTGTACCTAATTGTTCAGCTTGACTGTTAGTAGTTTCTCTTCCTTGAACACCTACTGCACTTTTTGTTTTAACATTAGGATCACTAAATAATACCAAATCCAAATCTTGTGTAAATCTTCCTTTACTTAGTGAACTAGTTGCACTTAAAACCATATAAACTAAACCGGTAACATTTTGCTCACCATTCAGTGAATTTTGAGGAGTTGAATCAGTATCGTAAAACGTAATATTTTTATTGATGTTCAACAAACCAGTATCAATGTTATAATCCAATCCTTCATAGAAATTTATTTCAATAAAAATTTGTCCTCCCAAAGGATTAATTTGTAGATTATCATTGTATGCAGCTTCTCTAGGTGTGCTTGCATTTTTAGCAGTTCCTATGCTCGTCATGAGATAGTCAGGATCACCCATTATTTGTAGCTTAGCTTTTATTTGATCACCTGGGCTATATAAATTTGTTTTTATAGAACCAACTGGAATACCGGCTTTACTTTGGTATGTTTCCGATCCAACATTTTTTGTTGCTGGAACTACAGGTGTATTCCCTACACCGTCATTGGGTTTCTGTTTTTGATCATCTGATGCTCCTGGTAGAAAATATAATGCATTATAGCTAGTTTCAAAATTTAACACCTCGGTGTTGTTACCTGTAAAATAATAATTGTAAACCTTGTAAGGCCCATAATAATCTGATTTATTTTCCGGTGCTATAAATGTTGATTTTATATATGGAATTTTATAAGGAGAAACATAGTATGTAATATCAAAAACATAATCATTTCTTTTTGAATCATATGCTAATGGTTTAACAACTGGATTTATTGAAAACCAGTCAAGAATAATAGAACCGGTATCTCCTTGATTTGGTTTAGTTTCTAGTAGTCCATCTTCTGTGTAAACTGTATTTAGAGATTTTACGACATACTCACTTTGTAAAATTACATTGTCAATAAATTTTGTAATAGTCATGCCACCTGATACTGCTAATGTTCTTGTATTTGGATTATAAGTAAGATTTTTTTTAGTGTCTTTACCACTAATTTGGCTACTATTAGTATTAACGCCCATTCTAGTTTTTTCTTTAAGGTAACGTTCTTCAGTGCTTAACTTTGCAAATTTAATTTTATCATCAATTACAATTTTGTAGGTATTAGCATACTTTGCGTTTCCGTTTTTAACTAACTTTTGCTCTCTTTCATTCATTATTTGAATAATGCCTTTAGCATTTGGATCATCTGATTCAGATTGAGTACCGATTAAAACTTCACCTACAGTAGTACCTGATACTTGTCTATCTTCAGGAATTAGATTTCTTTTTACACCAAATGCTTCTTGAACTGACAACACAGTTGCTTTCATTGTATAGACTGTGCTTTTTCCATCAAGTCTAAATGAAAAATCGGTTACTGCGAGCGGAAAGAAACTAGCATTGCTACCAACTTTGTCTCCTATTGCACCTGAACCTTGTCTAGAAGAAAAACCAGATTCACCTCCGGGTATTACCTCTTTAATTGGATTACCTGCATCATCATATCCTAAGAAACTTATAGAAAGGACATAAAATTGTTTTATGCTATCTTTGTTTTCTTGTACTCCAGGTAAACCACTGTTTAAAGAAGCTTCTAATGCTCTTTGTTTCAATACACTTGTAAAACTAAAACCCATTGGCTCATAAATTTTAAATTCAAAATTTATTGAGTTGGTAGCCGACTCAGCTGCCTTTGTGTTACAAACCGTTTTAAAACTAAGGTCATCAATAAAGTATTCAGCGTTTTTGTTAATTCTAGGAGCTTCACTTTTATAAGGTGTGCCACCTGATTCGGCGACTGTATAAAATCCTTCATTAGTTCCTATGTACGTCATGCCTGATTCAATGAATCTAATATATGCTTCTGCAGTAACCATGTACAAAATAAGTTTATATGTAAAGGTTGCAAATTCACTTAAAGGATTTTTTGGTCTACCTTTATATAATGCCAGTAAATAATCGGGACCTACGTCGGCGGTTGCTGTTACAGGATTGGCTCCTACTGTTTCTCCTGCGGTAACATATCCATCATCTTGTACCTGATTTTGTTCTGCCATATTATATACCGTATGCTGATGTTAGAGTTTCTTGTTGTGGTAAATAAATACCTACTCCAGTTATAAAATCAAAAAGTGGATCCTGTAATCTATTTGGATTTCGTTGAGCGAAAACCCACCAAAGTGAGGGATTACCATAAAGGTCATACGCTAACAAATCAGGACGCAAATTATAAGTTGGTGTGATTTCCCAATATACGTCATCCGCTTTTTTAGGTAACGGTCTATCAATCATTATATCTAAAAATTGATTGTTATAAATGTCTGTTAAATGATACGGACTTGTTGACGGGTACAGCATTACCAAATTCCTCCTATATTAGATTTGCCTGCTCCAACTGACAATCTACCCGAAGCGTATTCCTTAAGACTAAATGCATTTGCCATAGCGTATCTTGATATAATAGGAATACAGCCTAATTGAATTTGTATTTTGGTTGGCACATATGTTGGATTAGAAACTGCTGCTATATTAAATTCTGGTCTTGACGATCTTGCTCCGGGTGTGAGTCCTGCATTTTTAAGCCTAAAGAAAGATGATAGTAACGTTCCTATAGAAGAACCACCTGATATATTTTTAGGTGTATTAGTTTGTTCCTTTATATTTTGTCCTCCCATATTGGCTATAACTCCTGCTTTGATGTAATCAACATCATTTGGTAAACTATAATTAAAGGAAGTAATTGCAACCGGATGGTAGTTAAATTGATATTGCCCAAAGCCCGAAAGATAGCACAAAGGCGGAGGAGTTCCCCTAATAGGGTTTAAATCTCCACCATAAAACATTTTAGTTACTGATTTAAAAAAATGTATTACTGCGAGTAAGTAATTTGCTTCATGTGTATCTTGTGCAGTAAAGTCTGCTGATATACTAATATCACCTACATTACTATTTTTATATTGGTAAATTCTATAATTAGTGTGCGCCAAATCTGTTGGTTCGTAGTTTGCACTGTATGACACAGAAACTTGCGGTACATAAGGAAATACAACTCCCTGAGTTACAAATAAAGGATTTAGTATGTGTCCAACACTTTCTCTCGCTTCAGGATCATTGTAAAGATACGTTGAACCAGGGGCTAAACTTATTCTGAATCTCCAATCTTGTTGTGCTAAAAATTGCGCTTGCTGCCTTTGTACTGATTGCTCTTGTGTTGTACGTAGTCCACCTAAATCTACTCCTGCAGCTGGTTGATCAAGCTGAGCTGGGTTTAGATTTAATGGTCTAGCAAATTCATTAACTGGTTCGTCGGTTACTGTTCGTTGTGCTTGTGATTGGAAATCATATCCGCTGCTTTCATTATTAACTGGTTCATCACCGACTGTTCTTAAAGGGGCAGGTACGGGAAAGTTTGCAGCAGTTACTAATGTACCGGATGGAGCAAAAAGTGTGGTATTAACATTTGTTGGGTTAGGATTTTGAATTAAAAATCCAATTGGAGACGGTTGATAATATCCTTGTTCTAAACTAGATATCCCTGCTTGATTAAAGAGTTGCGCCTGACTTAAATTGGGGCTGGATTGGCGTAATTCGTTATAAGCCTGTGCTTTATCTGGGTCAAATCCATTTACAAATGCCATAGTTGTTTCCTGTTATTTACATATTTATCGCTAAATAATATGACGTTTTTTACCTTTTCTCTCAAAAAAACTTGCATTTCTATCACTTTTGATGTTACTATAGTGATAACTTATTAATCTAACTTATGACAATAACACCTAAAAAACCAGTAAATTACCTAAACAATAAAGACATTCTCAAAGAAATACATGCAAGTAAAAACACATATTGCACTTATCTAGACAAAAATAGTGATCATAGATATGATTTTATAGTAGATATGCCACACGCTAGCATTGAGGAAAGTCTTAAATATGCTTCAAAACCTAAAATTATAAAAGAAGCAAAAGAAACTAGGGCAGCTAGACTTAGTATAGAAACCGGTGAGACTGTAAATCCAAAAAAGGTCCCTACTTCTGATTTAGTATTCAGGGTGATGACATGGGATCATATACCCGTAGCACCAAAGCAGCCTAGAAAAGTTGAAAAGAAGAAGTCAGCAAAAGATATTTTTGAATTTGAAGATACAACAGAAGATGTTTTTGTGGATCTAGACGATCCAACGACAAAAGATGAAGTGGATGATATGGTTCACGTGCGTGTAAATTTTCCACCGTTCCAGCATTTTCGTATGGATGAGAATAAATCGTTTCATTGCATTGGGAAGAGCCACTGGAGCGGAGACTTGACAACCGGGTCTTTTGACAAAGACCAAGGAAACATAACTAATAAACTAGCAAGAATGTATATTATGTTGTGTGAAAAATACGCAATGAAGTTTAACTGGCGTGGGTACACATATAATGATGAGATGCGTAACAGCGCAATTTTACAATTGACCTATGTTGGATTACGATTTAACGAAGCCAAAAGTCAAAATCCATTTGCATACTACACCGCAGCAATAACAAATAGTTTCTGTCGTGTATTGAATTCCGAAAAGAGAAATCAAAATATACGTGACGATATCTTAGAAATAAATGGATTGAATCCAAGTTGGAGTCGCCAAAGTAGTGAAGGCTTTTCAACATACGAAGAATAACCATATGCATTGAAAAGTCTTACATAAATTGCTATACTTAACCTATGACAAATTTATTCAAGAAGGCAGCAGTATTCACAGATATACATTTTGGTTTAAAGTCAAATAGTTTACAACACAATCAAGATTGTGAAAAGTTTGTAGATTGGTTTATCTCTCAAGCAAAGAAAGAAGGGTGTGAGACTTGTTTCTTCTTGGGAGATTATAACCATCATCGTGCTAGTATTAACATTCATACCATGCAATATGGTCTTAGGGCACTAGAAAAACTAAATGATAACTTTGATAAAGTATATTTTATTCCAGGCAATCATGATCTTTATTATCGTGATCGCAGGGATATTCACAGTGTTGAATGGGCTAAGCATTTACCAAATGTTGAAATAATCAACGACTGGTACATAACAAAAGATGTTGTTATTGCTCCTTGGTTAGTCCAAGAAGATTGGAAACGATTACAGAAGTTAGGTGGCAAATATTTATTCGGACATTTTGAATTACCTCGTTTCTATATGAATGCTATGGTTGAAATGCCTGATCATGGTGAACTCAACGATCAACATATGGTCGGATTTGAAAAAGTTTTTACTGGACATTTTCATAAACGTCAAGCACGTAATAATGTTTGGTATATCGGCAATGCTTTCCCGCATAACTATGCAGATGCAGGTGATGATGCACGTGGTATGATGATTCTACCATACGGTGGAGAGCCTGAGTTTCATAGTTGGCCTGATCAACCTAAATATCGTGTCCATAAACTAAGTGACATATTAGAAAATCCTGCGGGCTTGCTTATAAAAGACAGTCATGTTAGAGTTCATTTAGATATTGATATCAGTTATGAAGAAGCTAATTTTATTCGTGAAACATTGATTCCAGAACATAAACTGCGTGAAATGGCACTCATACCTATGAAATTAGATCAAGTATCAAATGATATCAATGCAGGAGAATTAAAATTTGAATCTGTTGATCAAATCGTGCTAGATCAAATTGGTGCGATAGAGAGCGACTTTTACGATAAAAAATTGTTGTTGGAGATTTATAGAAACATATGATTCAATTAAAAAATATAACATTACGTAACTTTCTAAGCATAGGTGCTGTAACACAGGCTGTTAATTTTGATCGCACAGACCTCACTCTTATATTGGGTGAGAATTTAGACTTAGGTGGGGACGGTGCTCGTAACGGCACAGGTAAAACTACACTTATTCAAGGACTTTGTTACGCATTGTTCGGCAGTCCAATCAATAACATTCGCAAAGATAATTTAGTAAACAGAACAAACGGTAAGGGTATGTTGGTTACTCTAGAGTTCTCTGTGAATGGTATTGACTATAAAATTGAACGTGGTCGTAAGCCAAATCTACTACGTTTTTATACAAACAATGAACAAATTTCAAAAGATGACGCACAAGGTGAGAATAAAGAAACACAAATAGCGATTGAAAAAGTAATTCACATGAGCCTAGATATGTTTAAGCACATTGTTGCCTTAAACACATATAGTGAACCTTTTCTTGCTATGAAAGCAAATGATCAACGTAACATTATTGAACAATTGCTTGGCATTACATTACTCAGTGAAAAAGCAGAATCAATAAAACAGTTAATCAAAGATTCAAAAGATAACATTCAGCAAGAAGAATTTAAAATCAAAGCTATTGAAGAGGCAAACAAAAGAGTAAAAGAACAGATTGATGCACTTAAACGTAGACAAACTCTTTGGAAGCAAAAACATGAAGCAGATACAGAATCGCTGATGAATCAATGGCTAGAGCTTCATAACGTAGACATTGTTGCTGAATTACAGGCACACAAAGACTTAGCGGCATATAATAATAAAGTTAAAGAAAAAACAGAATTACAAAAATGGTTAACAAGTGCTGAACTTGACCTTACTAAAGAAACAAAACAATTAGAAAAATTAAAATTAGAAGTTGAAAAATTACAAAAGCACGAATGTTACGCATGTGGTCAGACTATGCATGATGAAAAACATATAGAAGTTTTAGCAAGTAAAGAAAAAGCACTTCAAGAGGCGGCACTACAGGTTCTTACAACATCAGGTGAAATTGAAACACTGAGTAATCAAATAACTGATTTGGGTGAGATAGGTATAATGCCTAAATGTTTTTATGATACAGAACAACTAGCATTTGAACACGCTAATAAGATGACCAGCTTAGAAGAATACATTAGAAAAAAAGCAGAAGAAACTGATCCTTATTTAGAACAAATTACTGATATGGAAAATCAAGCTTTGCAAACTATTGATTTTAATAATATTAATGTACTTACTAGAATAATGGAACATCAAAAGTTTTTACTTGATTTATTAACTAGTAAAGATAGTTTTGTTCGTAAAAAGATTATTGATCAAAATTTAAGTTATCTAAATGCAAGGTTAACACATTATCTTGACAAAATTGGTTTACCACATCAAGTAATATTTTTAAATGATTTAAGTGTAGAAATAACAGAACTAGGTCGTGAGTTAGACTTTGACAATTTATCACGTGGTGAACGTAATAGATTGATATTAGGGTTAAGTTTCGCTTTTCGTGATGTTTGGGAAAACTTATATGTCCCAATTAACACATTGTTTATTGACGAATTGATTGATAGTGGACTTGATACTATGGGAGTTGAGAATAGTATTGCTATTCTTAAAGATATGAGCCGTCGTAGGCAAAAATCTATTTGGCTTGTATCACACAGAGAAGAACTAGCGGGAAGAGTACCTAGCGTATTAAAAGTTATTAAAGAAAACGGATTTACAAGTTATAACACAGCAGTGGACGTGGAATGAAATCAACATTATATATAGACATGGATGGGGTCGTAGCAGACTTTAACAAATATGCGTATGACGTATTACGTGCGCCTCCCAGTGAAGGTATCTACCCCGATGAGAAATGGGTTAAGTTACGTGACAATGAAAGATTGTATAGAGATTTAGATAAAACATCCTATGCAGATGAACTTATTGAATTCTGCAGAGAGTTCGCATGGAACAAATATAACTTAATATTTTTAACTGCAGTACCAAAAAACAACGATGTGCATTGGGCATTTTACGATAAAGTAATGTGGGCACATAAGCATTTTCCCAATATACCTGTACACTTTGGACCATTCAGTAAAGATAAACATGTTCATTGTGTGATAGGAGATATATTAATTGATGATAGAACTAGTAATATAGAAGAATGGCGTAGTGCTGGTGGTATTGGAATACATCATAAGTCATTCAAAGACACTATTGAACAATTAAAAAATCTACAAGACGATTGATATGATAAGTAAACACATGCCTTCACCACAAAAAGCAAAAGGATCAGGATTTGAGCGAGAGATAGCTAAATATCTCAGCGATGTGTACGGAGAAAGTTTTATTCGTGCGCCTGGCTCTGGTGCTTACATAGGAGGCAAGAACCAAAATCGCACACAAATTTTGCATGAGGGTCAAATTCGTAGCTTTAAGGGTGATATAGTGCCCGGCGAAAGTTTCCCAAAGTTTAATGCAGAATGTAAATTCTACAGCGATTTTTCATTTCATTTGTTACTTAATGGAGAACATAAAGTACTTGATAGTTGGTTAGAACAACTACTTGCTGTTGCAGATCCCGGTGATTGCAACATACTTTTTATGAAGTTTAATCGCATAGGAAGATATGTAGCTGTACAATGCAAATTTACATGGATTACTGATAACTTCTTTTTTTACGGAAGTAAAAGATTTGGTGATTGGTATGTTATGGAGTTTGACACATTCATGAAGCAAAACAAAGATATCATTAAGGCATATTCAGGCAAATCAACAGACACCACGTCACCAGACTCAATTTTAACAATTTCAATTTAATCAAGTAATTACAATTTGACGACCGAGTTGTCGGTCCTCCTTGAGGACGTACAGGTAGTGCTGTGCTGACGGATCTGGAGTATGCTTAGGAGTGATCCTAAGGAATACCGATAGGGCAATCGTGTGGAGCGAACCCTAAATGAGTTCATAGTTTACTTTGTCTTGCGACTATGAAACATGCGTTGCTGATGGCTAAGGCTATCACTACAGTCCCAATAAACTTTACAGAGCAACCGGTAGCACATAACAGCGAAAGGGCTAGTTATGTGGGGAATAGACAACATGGGTGACGGTCATGGCAAGTACCTTTACCATTGGTAGTGCTGAATAGCACTACCATGGCTTCTAATCGGCAATATCTAAATAATAATAATCCCGAGTATATGAACGAACGAAGTGAGTGAATAACGAAGGGATTAGATGAACGCAGTTCATCTTAAAAGAATGGAATGTTTGTTTTCTTAGTTGTTTCTAAGTTTTCTTCAATAATTTCATTTAATGAAGCCGTTTCTGCTGGACTCATGTTTAAAACATCTGTATAACTAACGGAGCCACGCATATACCAAGCTATTCTTTGTGCGTTTTTCTTAATAGCTTTGCACTCCTTTTCCATTCCGTCTATCAGCTTCCCAATACCCTCGGAGTCAAGGTATAGAAGCCTTAGACGAAAAAATCACTGACATTGAGTGTAAACATCTGGTCATAATCATGTCCACAACCAACACATTTAACATTCAATGGTTTCATCTGAGTAGTTTCTCTTAAGCTCAAGCTTTTTTCTTTAATCTTTTCAACTATTCTTTTATCTGCATTCTGTAGGAAATCTAAAATATAAGCTTTTTCTGTTACAGTAAAATCATTACTTGATATGGAATCAACGGTGCTTGCAATTATGTCCAACGTGCTAAATGCAATGGTCTTGAACAAATCGCTTGATTTTTTATCTTTTTCAGGACCATCATCCATTGCAGTTAACATTGCTAGGGCTTTTTGTATTTCAAATTGGCGGACTGCATTTTCTGTTAATTCTTTATAATTCAATGGTCTGAATTTAATTTTTAAGTCGCCCATATTGATTGGGTTGGAATAATCACCAGCTACGAAATTATTCAATATAAAGGATAAGTTTATTCCATATTTGAAATCTTCATCACATTTTGGACAATGTGTTTCAATCTCCATATCATTTCCATTTGTTGCTATCCTAATTGCTACCAAAATCGCATCTAAGTCCGTGCTACTTATCTTCCATGGATCTTTGATCGCAGGCACACAACTTCTGATAATATCCGCTACTGCAGTACCGTTATAAAGACTATCCGGAGTTTTACTAGTAATTTCATCAATTGCAGTCATTGGGTAAATTGGGATTTCCTCGTTTTCAGGCATAGAAATAACCTCCGCTGAATAATCTAATCCCTTACTTGGCAACTTCAAATATATGCTAGGTCTACGGAAGTACTGCTTTAACGGGTTATTTTCTATTGACATACTATCTCCAAAAAGTGTGATTTTTTTAAACTAAATACTAACAAGATATTTAGATCCATAATTTACGGAGGAATAATTCCTTGGATGAAGCCGCGCTTAACGCAGAACTAGCCAAATTAACCGATGCAGCAGACAAATTAGCTTTTCAAAGTAGTGCCTCTGCGGGCATGTTTGAAAAGTTTGGTAAGTCAATGGGGATGACAGCAGAACAAATCTCAAAGACTACTTTTGGCGTAAAACAAATATATTCAGGGGCAATATCATTTAATAGATCCCTTTCTTCAAGTGAAATTAGTTTTTCAAAGTACAGTTCAACAGTAACACAAGTTTCAAGTGGATTAAGTTCAATCTTTGGCGCTATGATGCCATTGGGTAAAGTTTTAGGCGGCGTTACCGAAGTATTAGGAGATTTGGTTACATCTGTCTTTAAACAAAATGATCAATATTTAAATGCATATGACACACTAGCAAAGTTTGGATACGCAGGAGAAGGAACCGCTGATAGTCTATTTGACATTACTAAAAATACTGGATATTTAGGTGACCGTGTTGGTGATCTTGTGGGAGTTACCGCAGGTTTAGGGAATGATCTAACATTCTTAGGTG
>Ga0068876_10002129_pt1 | contig 14945 bp, 11 predicted proteins | sample NOAtaG_6_FD_66442 | JGI IMG/M metagenome (GOLD analysis project Ga0068876, IMG submission 66442) | Freshwater lake microbial communities from Lake Erie, under a cyanobacterial bloom - NOAA_Erie_Diel5S_2200h metaG | ecosystem: Environmental > Aquatic > Freshwater > Lake | place: USA: Ohio, Lake... | reverse complement strand
AAACAAAGTAGCTTCAACAAGATCACAATCTCATTGGCTTCGCCTGAGGTGATCCTTGAGCAATCAAGCGGGGAGGTACTAAAGCCTGAAACGATTAATTATCGTACATATAAGCCGGAAAGAGACGGTCTTTTCTGTGAAAGGATATTCGGACCGGTTAAGGATTATGAATGTCACTGTGGTAAATACAAGCGCATCCGATATAAAGGGATCGTTTGTGACCGTTGTGGGGTTGAAGTAACAGAGAAGAAAGTTCGTCGTGAGCGAATGGGACATATTTCATTGGTTGTTCCTGTGGCGCACATCTGGTACTTCCGTTCACTTCCAAACAAGATCGGATACCTTCTCGGGTTGCCAACAAAAAAGTTGGATCAGATCATCTATTATGAAAGATATGTGGTCATCCAGCCGGGTGTTGCAACAAATTTAGATGGTTCATCATTGAGCCGTCTTGATTTCTTGACAGAAGAAGAATACCTTGATATTCTGGACACTCTTCCAAAAGAGAACCAATATCTGGAAGATGCAGATCCAAATAAATTCTTAGCGAAAATGGGTGCCGAGGCACTTCATGATTTATTGAGAACACTTGATTTGGAGCAGACATCCTACGATCTTCGTCACCAGGCGAACACAGAAACTTCAGTGCAACGAAAGAATGAAGCATTGAAGCGCCTACAGGTTGTTGAGGCTATGCGTGAATCTCAAGAGCGTATTGAAAATCATCCGGAATGGATGGTTGTGAAAGTTGTTCCTGTTATTCCACCGGAATTACGTCCGTTGGTTCCACTTGACGGTGGACGTTTCGCAACATCGGATCTAAATGACCTTTACCGTCGTGTGATCATCCGTAACAACCGTTTGAAGCGTTTGATCGAGATCAAGGCACCTGAGGTGATCTTGCGTAACGAAAAGCGTATGCTTCAGGAAGCAGTGGATTCATTGTTCGATAACTCAAGAAAATCTTCTGCAGTTAAGACAGAATCAAATCGTCCGTTGAAGTCACTTTCTGATTCATTGAAAGGAAAGCAGGGACGTTTCCGTCAGAACCTACTTGGTAAACGAGTTGACTACTCTGCACGTTCGGTGATCGTCGTTGGACCGGATCTGAAATTGCATGAGTGTGGTCTTCCGAAAGATATGGCAGCAGAGCTTTACAAGCCGTTCATCATCCGTAAGATGATCGAAAGGGGTATTGTGAAGACTGTGAAGTCAGCAAAGAAGATCGTTGATCGCAAAGAGCCTGTAGTTTGGGATATCCTTGAAAACGTATTGAAAGGACACCCTGTATTACTTAACCGTGCTCCTACACTTCACAGATTAGGTATTCAGGCATTCCAGCCGAAACTGATCGAAGGAAAAGCGATCCGTCTGCATCCATTGGTAACAACAGCGTTCAATGCCGATTTCGACGGTGACCAGATGGCGGTTCACTTACCGCTTGGTAACGCAGCGATCCTTGAAGCTCAGTTGTTGATGCTTGCTTCTCATAACATCCTTAACCCTGCTAACGGAGCACCGATCGCGGTACCTTCTCAGGACATGGTACTAGGTCTTTACTACATTACAAAAGGTAAAAAGACGATGGGGGATGATATCGTGAAGGGTGAAGGAAGTACCTTCTATTCTCCGGAAGAAGTGATCATCGCATACAATGAAAGAAAACTTGATCTGCACGCGCACATCAAGGTGAAAACATACGATCTCAATGAAGAAGGCGTACCTAGTCTTCAATTGATCGAAACTACAGCCGGACGTGTGATCTTCAACGAGCGTGTTCCACGTGAAGTAGGGTTCATCAATGACGTTATGACGAAGAAAGCACTTCGTGATATCATCGGTGAAGTATTGAAGATCTCCGGAACTTCTCGTACGGCTCAATTCCTTGATGATATTAAGGAACTTGGTTACGAAATGGCATTCAAAGGTGGTCTTTCTTTCAACCTGGATGATATTATCATTCCAAAAGAAAAAGAAGAACTTGTTGCGAAGGCCGAGAACGAAGTGAAGGATGTGATGATGAACTATAACATGGGTCTTATCACAAACAACGAACGTTACAACCAGATCATTGATATCTGGACACATACTAACTCTCGTTTGACACACACATTGATGGAGCAATTGAAGACTGATAAACAAGGATTCAACTCTATCTACATGATGTTCGACTCTGGAGCTCGTGGATCTAAAGAACAGATTCGTCAGTTATCAGGAATGAGAGGTTTGATGGCGAAACCACAAAAATCAGGTGCTTCGTCTCAGGAAATTATCGAAAACCCGATCCTTTCTAACTTTAAAGAAGGTCTTTCGATCCTTGAGTACTTTATCTCAACACACGGTGCGCGTAAAGGTCTTGCCGATACAGCACTTAAGACTGCGGATGCAGGTTACTTGACACGTCGTTTGGTGGATGTTGCTCAGGACGTTGTGATCAATGCGGATGACTGTGGTACCCTTAGAGGTATCGTCGCTACGGCATTGAAGAAGAATGATGAAGTTGTTGAACCATTGTATGACAGAATTCTTGGTAGAACATCCGTACACGATGTTTACATGCCGGATTCAGATAAGTTGATCGTTGCAGCAGGAGAGCTGATCTCAGAAGATGTTGCAGACGTGATCGAAAAAGCAGGAATTGAAGAGGTTGAGATCCGTTCGGTTCTTACATGTGAAATGAGACGTGGAGTATGTTCTAAGTGTTACGGTCGTAACCTTGCTACTCACCGTATCGCGCAGCATGGAGATTCTGTAGGTGTCATTGCAGCTCAGTCTATCGGTGAACCTGGAACTCAGTTGACCCTGCGTACATTCCACGTCGGAGGTACTGCGTCAAATATAGCGGACATTTCAGACATGAAAGCGAAGGCACCAGGTAAACTGGAGATTGATGAATTGCGTACTATCGAGAAGAAGAATGCGGATGGATCGCAACGTGTTGTAGTTGTTGGACGTTCGGCTGAATTGAAGATCACTGATGAGAAAACAGGTATCGTTGTGATGACTGCAAACATTCCTTACGGTGCAGAAATGGTTATCGATTCTAACACGAAAGTGAAGAAAGGTGACGTGATCTGTAAGTGGGACCCTTATAATGCCGTGATCATTTCGGAAGTTTCCGGAAAGGTTGTATTTGACAGCATTATCGAAGGTGTTACGTTCCGCGAAGAAGTCGATGAGCAAACAGGATTTACTGAAAAGGTGATCACTGAATCCCGCGACAAGAAGAAAAACCCTGCGATCCACATCATCGATCCTAAGACGAAGGAAGTACTTCGCGAATACTCATTGCCGGTTGATGCTCACATTTCAGTGAAAGAAGGTGATAAGCTTGAAGCAGGTGAGATCCTTGTTAAGATCCCGCGTGTAGCAGGAAAGACAGGGGATATCACAGGAGGTCTTCCACGTGTAACGGAATTATTCGAAGCACGTAACCCTTCTAACCCTGCTGTTGTATCTGAAATTGACGGTATCGCAGAATACGGGAAGATCAAGCGTGGTAACCGTGAGATCCAGATCACATCTAAAACAGGTGAAGTTCGCAGATACCTTGTTCCACTTTCAAAGCATATCCTTGTACAGGAAAATGACTTCGTTCGCGCAGGTCAGCCGCTTTCAGACGGAGCGATCACACCAAATGATATCCTGAACATCGAAGGTCCAACTAAAGTACAAGAGTATATCGTGAACGAGATCCAGGAAGTTTATCGACTTCAGGGTGTGAAGATCAACGATAAGCACTTCGAAGTGATCGTACGTCAGATGATGTTGAAAGCTGAGATCGTTGATGCAGGAGATACAAGATTCTTGGAGGGACAGTCTGTTCACAAGGCAGATATCATGGAAGAGAACGATGCGATCTTCGGTATGAAAGTCGTTATTGACTCAGGAGATTCTCCTTCGTTGAAGAATGGTCAAATCGTATCCGCAAGAAGACTTCGTGACGAGAATTCACAATTGAAGCGTTCAGATAAGAACCTGGTTGATGCAAGAGATGCAATTCCTGCAACTTCTACACCGCTTCTTCAGGGTATTACAAGAGCTTCACTTCAGACACAGTCGTTCATTTCAGCAGCCTCCTTCCAGGAAACCACGAAAGTATTGAATGAGGCGGCGATTTCTGGTAAAGAAGATCACTTGTTGGGTCTGAAGGAAAATGTGATCGTTGGTCACTTGATCCCTGCAGGAACAGGAGTTAGAGACTTCCAGAAAATGGTGGTCGCTTCGAAAGAGGCTTACGAAGAAATGTTGGAAAATTAATAGTTCATATTTATATGAGAAGGAGTAGCAGAAATGTTACTCCTTTTTTTATTCAATTAGTTTGATCGTAGCTGCGATATCGATAAGAATTATTAATTTCAAGATATAAATCGAAAGTATGGAAAACAACAATGATAATCAGGTTAATATTGAATTGAGCGAGGAAATTGCTCTTGGGATTTATTCTAATTTTAGTATAATTACGCATTCCCCTTCCGAGGTGGTAGTCGATTTCATTCAGATGATGCCCGGAATGCCGAAAGGGAAGGTGCGTTCACGTGTGATTATGACACCTCAGAATGCAAAACGCTTCATGCGCGCATTGATCGAAAACGTTCAGAAATACGAACAAAACTTCGGAATCATTGACGATTCAGACAATCCGGGTATGCCACCAATGAATTTTGGAACCCCGAGTACAATGGCATAGTTTGATTAAAATTGAAAAGTATGAACGATGCACATTTTCACTTAGTAGTCAATCACATTCCGATCTTGTTCCCAGTTGCAGGACTTTTAGTCCTGATCGGAGGGATCTTATTCAAATCGGAGATCGTTAAAAGAATGTCCTATTTTCTCTTCATCCTCGGAGCTGTTGCAACTGCTGTAGCAATGTCAAGCGGTGAAGGGGCCGAAGAAGCGGTTGAACACATGCAGGGCGTATCTCGTGATACGATCCACGAACACGAAGAGGTCGCTGAATTCTTCGCATTGTTGAGTTATGCTTTCGGTGCACTTTCTCTTCTTGCCTTATGGGCTAGTTGGCAACGCAAGAAGTTTGCTGCAATGTTGAGCTATGCAGTGCTGGTTTTTGGTATTGTGATAGTGATCTTTGGCAAGCAAACAGGTACTTCCGGAGGTGAGATCAAACACCCGGAGATCACTTCAGGTGCTTCAGCCGGCGGTGGAGAACACGATGAAGGACACGAAGAGTCTGAATAAGAACATTAAAAGAAAAGCCCGGATGAAACCGGGCTTTTCTTTTAAAATGTGAGATCAGCACTCCATTTCCGCTCATTTCCGCAAGTATCGCGAACGACCAGTTCAACGTTATGAGTACCCTTCAGACCGGAGGGTCGTGTGAAGATGAGCACATCACCCTTGGTTTCATATTCGATAACGTGCCACTTTCCGTCGATGTACAGGTCATAATCTTCAACATCCGTCTGGTATTCGGAAACCTTCCAAGTTAATTTGGTTTTTCCGGCCACATTTGTTCCCTTGAAACTGGATGGTTGCAGTGAAGGTGCGATGGTATCCTGTCGCACCCTGAACGTTCCCAATTCCATGGAGCTTCCTTTGATCCAATCCCCTTCGACCTCAGAATTGATATTGTGTGTTCTCCCGCCATTCGTTGTCACAGCGATATAACATTTAGAGCGATCCCTGATCTGACCGGGAATTTTCAGTTTAACAGTTAGCGGTTGCTGAATTGGTTCCCGAGGATCTCCGAATGAATAGTTACCTTTCAACGAAAGATCTTTCCTGGTGGGCTCGTAAAATGTACCCTTCTCGCAGTGAAATTCCACTTGATCTGTTACATAATGATAGGCTGAATCCGGATGAAAAAAAGTGCGTGAAGAGAAAAGGTCCTTAGGCTGGTCCATCAGTCCCTGTTCGATACTCACCGTAAACTTCAGTTTCGAACTGTTGTTCTTCACATCGAAAACAGAATAGTACAGTGATAAAAGATCTCCTGGTTTTACAGCAATGATCCCTAAATGATCGGATGGATAGATGTCAAGAGGATTTTGAGCTGTTTTGAACGATTTGTGTAGTTTGCGTTTCGATTCCTTGTATTCGTGGTAGTCTTTGTGACTATTGATGTAGCGACTGTGGTCAAACGAGATCTGATCGATCCGTTGACAAAAGATCGTATCCATTTCATCCTTTCGCAAGGTACTCCCGTATAGCCCGCAAACGTTCATGGAGGCATCGAAGAAATCGATTACGTCGAATGAAAAACCGATCCCACCTTTCTCAGAACAGAAATTAGCTGGGACTTTCACTACATCCCCCGGAACGTTATATCCGCCGGCACCCTTCACTACTTTGAAATTCTTTGATCTGCCCGGGACCTGGTAGCCGTCCTCGTTGAGTCCATAGACCTTCATTCCCCGAATCTCCGGTTCCTTGTGATCAGCAATAGAGAAACCATTGAGTAAAGGATTAAGTGCATCCTCCGTTTTGGTATCCCTTAATTCGAAGTGAAGATGCGGTGCCGATGAATGTCCAGTGTTTCCCGATAATGCAATGTTTTCACCGCGTCTAACAGGAAGGTCGGTAGGGGAGAAATAAACATCGATCTCGGTTGATTGGATCTGCTGCTGAACGGTTCTGACCAGTGAGTCGATCTTTCCTTTAAAACCCGAGCAATGGGCATAAACACTGGTTACCCCGTTGGGATGGTCTATATAGATCACCTTGCCATATCCGTAAGGTGATACCTTTATGCGGGAAACGAATCCGGATTCGATAGTATACAATGGCAATCCTTCCACACCGTTCGTTTTGAAATCAACACCCATGTGAAAATGATTGGGTCTTAGTTCTCCGAAATTGGCAGCAAGCGTAAGTGGGATATTCAGCGGCGGATGGTATTTGACATCTTTACTTGTTTGAGCTATTCCGCTGAAAAGTGCAAACACAAAACTTGTGAGAAGTAAAATCCGGATCATTTATCAAAAATACGGGTTTGAAAAAAATAAAGTAAGAATGAACTAAAATAGTTGTGCATGTGCAGGACTATACTAATTTTGTAAAAAGTCGTAACCAATGACAGAACGCATTCAGCATATAATTGATGAGATCCGTCTGAAATCACAGGCAATTTCTCATCAATTGCATGAGGAAAGAGAGAAGAATAAAGCTCTCCAGGCTGAATTGCAATTGATCACCGAACGTTTAGAGGTCCAGAAACAAAAGGAAGAGTCATCTCTTTCTGAGATCGCTGCACTAAAGGAGGAATTGGAAGCGGCGAAAGGTCAAGTTGTCGAAACGATTCAGCCTGTCGGAAGAAAGGATGAAGAGATCGATGAATTGGTAAAGGAAATCGAATACTGCATTAGTCAGTTAAAAAGATAACAAATGGGAAAATTGTCCTTGAAAGTCGTTGTAGCCGGAAGAACTTACCCTTTGACAGTAAATCAGGGAGAAGAAGCTAAAGTTACGAAGGCAGCGGAAGATATCAACCGCTCGATCAAGATGCTTCAGGACAATTATGCTGTTAAAGATATGCAGGATCTGTTAGCGATGACGGCACTGCAATTGGCAACGAAAAGCCCCGGACAGGCTCCTGCTGTAACTCAGCAGCCTGCGGATTACTCCGCAATTGAAGCCCGATTGGACGATCTTTCAAAAGAGCTGGATTCTCTGAAGTAAAAACGATTTTCTTTCCATTTATCAGTCCGTTTTGTAACAACTTGGAAGTTGATTACTTAATTTTTTATTTAAAATGGAATTATTAATAGGTTTAGTTATCGGGATCGGAGGAGGAGGAGCCGGTGTGTTCGTGCTCCAGAATGTGATCCTGAAGAACAAGAAAGCCCAGATCATCCGCGAAGCGGAATTGGAAGGTGAGAATATCAAAAAGGACAAGATCCTTCAGGCAAAAGAAAAGTTCATGAAACTCAAAGAGGAGCATGAAACGACCATGAAGGATAAGGAGAGAAGACTTCAAAGTACCGAAGATCGCACGAAAGCAAAGGAAAAGACACTTTCACAGAAGATCGAAGAGGTAAGCCGCAAGGAGAACGATTTGCAAAAGAATCAAGCCGATTTGGAAACGCGTGTTCAGGCATTCGAACTGAAACATCAGGAGTTGGATAAAATCCAGGAGAAACGTGTTGCAGAGCTTTCAAAAATTAGCGGAATGTCCGTTGATGATGCCAAGAATCATTTGATGGATGCGTTGAAAGATGAGGCTCGTACAGGTGCAATGACCTATATCAAAGATATAACGGAAGAAGCGAAGTTGAATGCCAATCGTGAGGCGAAGAAGATCGTTATTCAGACGATTCAGCGTGTAGCTACAGAACAGGCCGTTGAAAATGCGGTTTCTGTTTTCAACATTGATTCAGATGAGGTTAAAGGACGGATTATAGGACGTGAAGGTAGAAATATCCGAGCTCTTGAGGCAGCCACAGGAGTTGAAATCATCGTGGACGATACACCTGAAGCGATCATCCTTTCTTGCTTCGATCCTGTCAGAAGAGAGATTGCTCGTTTGTCATTGCATCAATTGGTATCAGACGGACGTATTCACCCCGCTAGAATTGAAGAAGTTGTTGCAAAAACCAGAAAACAGCTCGAAGAAGAGATTGCTGAAACAGGTCGTAGAACTTGTATGGACCTTGGTATCCACGGTTTGCATCCTGAACTCACAAGAATGGTCGGAAGAATGAAGTACCGTTCTTCTTATGGACAAAACTTGCTGCAACACTCCCGTGAGGTAGCTAACATGTGTGCAATCATGGCCGCAGAACTCGGCTTGAATGTCAAGTTGGCGAAGCGCGCTGGTCTTTTGCACGATATCGGTAAAGTTCCGGATGAAGAACCTGAATTGCCACACGCGATCCTGGGTATGAAACTCGCTGAGAAATATGGTGAAAAACCGGATGTTTGTAACGCGATTGGTGCTCACCACGACGAAATAGAAATGACAACATTGATCTCTCCGATCGTTCAGGTATGTGATGCCGTATCAGGTGCGCGCCCGGGAGCACGTCGTGAGATCGTTGAGGCATATATCAAGCGTATCAAGGAACTGGAAGGACTTGCTTTGTCCTATGATGGAGTTTCAAGCGCCTATGCGATCCAGGCAGGTCGAGAACTGCGCGTTCTGGTCGAAGCAGATAAGGTTACCGACCTGAAGGCGGATGAGCTGTCATTTACGATCTCTCAGCGTATCCAGACTGAAATGACCTATCCGGGACAGGTAAAGGTTACAGTCATTCGCGAAAAACGATCTGTAAACTACGCGAAATAATTGACGCCCATGGAGGTACTTAAGGGAAAGAAAGTACTTGTGACAGGAGGGGCCGGCTTTATTGGCTCCAATCTTGTCGCGGAACTTCTGGATCTCGGAGCATTCGTGCGCGTCTTCGATAACCTCGAGACAGGTAAGCTACAGAATCTTGACCCCTTTCTTGATCATCCCTGTTTTGAGTTCACCGAAGGTGATATCAGGAGCGAAGACCAGTGTAGAAAGGCTGTTAGTGGTGTAGATGTCATCTCACATCAGGCAGCACTTGGTTCTGTCCCTCGGTCAATCGCTTTCCCACACAACACCCATGATGTCAATGCCACTGGATTCTTGAATATGTTGCATGCTGCCAAAGAAGCCGGAGTGAAGAGGTTTGTCTATGCTTCATCTTCTTCGGTGTATGGTGACTCTCAAACTTCCCCGAAGGCTGAAGGTGCTGAAGGAAATCCACTTTCTCCTTATGCGGTAACGAAGTCACTGAATGAAAAGTATGCGAAAGTCTATCATCAGCTTCATGCTATGGAGTCTATCGGACTGCGTTATTTCAATGTATTTGGTACTGGTCAGGATCCAAATGGCGTTTATGCTGCTGCAATTCCCAAATTTATCGATAAAATGATCAAAGGTGAAGTGATCACTGTAAATGGGGATGGCGAACAAACGCGTGATTTCACCTATGTCAAAAATGCTGTAGAAGCAAATATACTTGGCTTGACATCTTCCAACAAAGAGGCGTTCGGAGAAGTTTTTAATGTCGCATGCGGTTCTTCTTATTCTCTAAATAGGATACTATTAGAAATAGAGGAAAATCTCAAAAAATATGAACTGTTTGATGCACGGACCACTATAATGTATGGTCCTGAGCGTTCGGGTGATGTAAGGGATTCGTTAGCCAACATCTCAAAAATAAATAAACTTTTGGGATACTCCGGGAAGTTCAGTTTTTACGAAGGGATTTCAGAATACATCTCAGGTATGAACAAATAGACGGATGTTAAGGCGATTAAAGACTGATTTTGTTTCTTCCGTACTGATTTTGGTCTCAGGAACCGTTCTCGCACAGCTAATTTCCTATTTATTATCACCCGTCATCTCAAGATTATATGCACCCGAAGACATGACATATTTGTCATTGTTCTCTCGAATCGTATCCTTTTTAGCTGTTATTGCAACCGCTCGGTTTGAATTAGCTTTCCCCTTGCCAAAAAGGGAAGAACATGCCTATTCCTTGTATCGCTTATCGTTAAGAATCACCTTTGTAACGACTGTTTTGAGTTTGTTTGTTGTAACAGGGCTACTCACTGTCCGGTGGTCAGATCCAAACATGTATTTCCTGTTGGCAATGATCCCATTTGGTATTCTGTTTTTAGCACTTTACAATCAAGGTATGACATGGGCTATTCGCATTAAGAACTTTAAAAGTATTTCAGTATCAAAAGTTTTTTCTTCTTCCTTGAATTCTGTTTCGACAGTAGTTTTCGGAATATTTCCGTTTGGATTTCGTGGTTTGATCATTGGATATCTTCTTGGAAATGCATTCAGTGTCATTCCGTATTTAAAATCATTTTTTAAAGTTCGCTCAGAGAATCGATCCTTTCTTTTGAAAGGGAGATCCTTTGCAATTGCCAAATATTATGCGGATTTTCCAATGATCAATTTACCGCATGTACTCATCGACTTCAGCAAAGAACTGTTCATTGCGTTTTATCTTGTCTACTCCTTTGAGATGGATGTACTGGGCTTATATGATTTTTCATATAGAATGTTGAAATTACCAATTGGCTTGATCGGAATATCGATCGGACAAGTCTTTTACAACAAAGCAGCAGATAAAATCAAGGAAGGTAAATCCATATATCCTTTGGTTCGACAGACACTTCTCAGCCTTGTGGGATTATCAATTTTACCATTTGCAATACTTTTTCTTTGGGGAGACGAGATCTTTGCCTTTGTTTTTGGTGAGCCTTGGAGACGAGCAGGCGAGTTTTCTCAGATAATGGCCCCTTGGCTAATGGTCAATTTTATTATTTCTCCGTTGTCACAAGTTCCAACTATCTTGAAAAAACAAGGTACTTTCTTTGCAATTAGCCTTGTCGGAACAATTTCATTAATTCTGTGCTTAACAATACCTAACCTTTTCCCTGATTGGAATTTAAATTTCGAAGAGGTCTTGATTTTTGTAAGTATCAGTCAGTTTCTTTATTTGACTTTTTTGATTTTCTGGATTGTTTGGATGACAAGAAAAAATTCAAATTAAAAAGACGTGGATTTAGCCTTTAAAAATTAATTCTGCGAGCTTCCAATCAAGTTCGTTATCCAGATCCACTGAGTCAACAGCCTCCATAACGTACTTCCTGATTTTTGTGAATTGAGAAATGTTTGATTTGCTGAGACTATCTGCATTCATTATATAGATAGCACCGTTGTAGCTATATACTTCAGGACAGTCCTGACGCCGGGAGAAACTTCCTTCCTTCGATCGTTTTAAAAATCCTAAGTCAGTTTCTTCGAATAAGGAGTAATATGGATTCTCCGAAGCAATTTTCACTGAAACTACCATATCTATATCCATACTGAACAATGAAATGGCCTCCCGAATATGTTGACCTTTTCTGAAAGGTGAAGTAGGTTGCAGTAAAATAACAGTATCAAACATCAATCCGGAGAACTCAGCCTCTTTCATGGCATGAAGAACCACATCATAAGAAGTAGCCTTGTCTGTCGCCAAATGTTCAGGTCTCAAAAACGGTACGCTGATAGCCAATTGCTCCGCACATTTTTTGATTTCCTCTGAATCGGTTGAGACCATGATCACTTCTTTCGGAAAACATTCGAGAGCAGCCTCAATGGTATAGTGGATCAAAGGTTTTCCATTAAGCTGTTTAATATTCTTATTTGGAATACCCTTCGAACCGCCTCGGGCCGGTATGATCACTAATGGTTTCATTAAAATTTAATATGGTGAACGTCTTGTTGTGCTTTTTGAAAATCATCATGGTTCCCGATATCTAGCCAATAATCGACCAATGGATAGGTTTTAACATGTTTGTTTTCACGGATTAGTTCTTCAATGAGATCTGTTGCATTGTAGAAGTTCCCCTTGGGTATACGGTTTAGTATTTCCTTTTTCATAAGGTAAATGCCACCATTCGAATAGTAGGTGTACCTCGGTTTTTCTTTAAGGCTGGTGATGCGATCATTTTTCGTTTCTAGAACGGCATATGGAACATCGATCTTGTATGGAATAGATAGTATCGAGAGATCTGCTTCTGACTTTACGAAATCAATAAAAAAAGATTCAAAGTCGATGTTCGTCAAAAGATCTGAATTCATCACAAGGACATAATCGTTATTGAATTCTTCTATTAGTCCAACGGCTCCGATGGTACCTAATGGTTCCTCTTCCCAGACATAATTGATAGATATACCCTTGGAACTTCCATCTCCAAAATAATCCTCCAGTTGCTCCCCAAGGTAATTCAAAGAGATCGTTAAGTCATCAATGCCATAGATCGCTAAACGGTCAATATTTCTCTCAATAATGGGTTTGTCACCAACCTTTAAAAGAGGTTTTGGGATAGTATCTGTCAATGGCTTCAATCTTTGCCCCTTTCCGCCAGCCATAATTATTGCATCAATCGGAAGGTAAGAACGATGAATCCTGAAATTAAGTACGTTTGTGATCGTGTCATTCTCTTTATTCAATACTGGAATAAGTTGAATGTTTTTACTTCTGAATTCAATAAGTTTGGATAAGGCATTTTCTCCTTTCCGAATAAATTTCGGAGTTTTATTAATGATCTCTGAAACTGTGCCTTCCGGCTGAACTCCCCGGATCAGACCTCTTCGAATATCACCATCTGTGATAGATCCTTTCAACTGTCCGGCTGAGTCAATTACGAAGATTGTTGCATCAGCTGCAAGCTGATCCAATTGAATCAATGCTTCACGGATTGTAGCTGTTTCGATTAACAAGTATTTATCAAATTTTTCCATTTCCAATCGATCTGATTAGTTCTTTAACTGTTGAAATAGTCTCCTTCTTGACATATTCATTGACACCGTTGAAGATCTTGGGGTCACGGAGCAATTCATTGACAGCTTTTGTAATTTCAGCAGCTTCGAAAGGAACATTGATTACATTTTCACTTTGAAGTCTCCCTGCTTGTCTATTCCCTACATTCACAACAAATTTTCCAAATGTTGCAGCTTCAATGATACCACTTGATGAATTACCAACCATAAGGGCCGTGTATCGCATCGCAGAAAAATAATTGATCTTCCCAAAACTTTCAACGAGCGTAATTCGGTCAGCATTCAGTCTTTTATATTCAAACAATTTATTTCTGAAAAGTGCACCATTAGTATCGGCATTCGGCAAACTGATAATGAGGTGGTGGGAAATTGGTACTTGTTCAAAAAAGTGGATCATTTGATTGGAATAGTGATCATTTTGATCATTATTCATTGTTTCCGGATGAAAAGTGACCAGGATATAAGGCTTTTCGGGTAAGCCATATTTTTTTCGTAAATCACTCAAAGAAATCAAGGGGATTTCTTCTAGATCAGAAAGACTCATTGATCCAACGGTAAAAACAAGATGTTGTTTGTTATCCAGTAATTCTTTGACACGATCTGAAAACGCATCAGCTGCTGTAAAATGATAAGTTGAAGCTAGTGATATTTGATGCCGGTATATATTGTCAAATGCTCCGAGCGTAGTCTCTCCACCATGAAAATGACCGAATTTTATTCCGAAAGGAATTCCGGCTTGTACGGCTGCATTCATTTCATAACGGTCGCCAAGGCAGAGAACGAGATCGTAATTATTCTCGTTCCAGAACTCACTAAAAAGGTTGACAGTCAATGCATATGATCTCGCAATCGCATGTGGATCCTCATCTGCAACGCTTGTTTCAACCGATCGGATTGAGCCAATATTTAACGCTTGAATCTCGTTGATTGTAAAGCCATGTTGAGCGGATAAATGAGTGCCAAAAGCAATTATTTCGATGGTAAAAAAATCATCGGATTCCATTGATCTGAGGAGGGGTATGTATATCCCAAAATCCGCTCGAGAACTTGTGAGTACACCAATTTTCATAGCAGATCCTCCCATTTTACCTGATCCCATTGGTTCAGATCATGCTTCGCGATACACCCAATTACATGATCACACTCCATTGGTGAAATACCATTTCCTGGCCTCAGCATAACGAGTTGGTCAGCTGTAATAATTTCTCCTGCTTTGACAGGTTTTATCAAATGGATGCTTTTTCTTGCTGCTGTTCGGTTGATTTTTTCAGAAGCTGTAGGTTCTTTGATTCCGGTTCCTGCGATGGCTTCTTCAATATTTCGAATAGAAGTTACCATTATTTTTAGTTCTTCGGGCTCTAAGGACGCCAGATGGTCGGGACCGGGCAGGTTTTTATCCAATGTAAAATGTTTTTCAATCACTTTCGCTCCCAAAGCTACTGCAGCGATCGCTACTTCGGTTCCAAGGGTGTGATCAGAATAGCCAATTTCAACATTGAAATCTTTACCAATAGCACGCATTGCCATGAGATTCACGTCACTCATTTCTGTCGGATACTGGGTGTTGCAATGTAGAACGGTTATTTTTGCCAGGACAATATCATTTTCTGTGAATACATCGATCGCATTTTGAATATCCCTTCGATCTGACATCCCAGTTGAAATG
>Ga0068876_10002124_pt1 | contig 14957 bp, 8 predicted proteins | sample NOAtaG_6_FD_66442 | JGI IMG/M metagenome (GOLD analysis project Ga0068876, IMG submission 66442) | Freshwater lake microbial communities from Lake Erie, under a cyanobacterial bloom - NOAA_Erie_Diel5S_2200h metaG | ecosystem: Environmental > Aquatic > Freshwater > Lake | place: USA: Ohio, Lake... | reverse complement strand
GATGTTGTAAAAGAAATGAAAATTTACAATGATAGTATATCATTAGAATCTAAAGAATATATGTACGAATACTTTCACTTGCAAATCAAACCATTTCTTTCTAAAAATTTTGAATTTACGGATGAATGGTTAAGTAGAGCTGTTGTTAAAAATATTGATTTAATGAATGAATGGTATTTACCTCTGAATTTAACATATCTTAATAAAATATGTTATGGATTAATACATATTTTAGTGAAATTGGAAGTTAAAGGAAATTTTTTGAAATTATTTCAAGAATTGGCTATAATAGAAAGTTAAATTGTTCTTCCTCGGTTAACTTTGTCTTTCCATCATACTTATAAGCAAGTTTTTCTTCTAGTAAAACAGAAGCAATACTTCTCCCATCATTTATAAACACATTTGCTAGTAATCTACCGTATTTATCAAAATCCCCACATTCTATGTTAATTATATAAACATCCTTGTCAAATATGTCAATAATTTGTTTATTTGTAATCCCCATGATTTCAATGATATTTTTAGGTGGAGATAATAATAATTCGAGTACTCTATACTTTGCTTTTAGTCCGAGTTCTTTTATTTTCTCATCTTTACTATGTGTTTCACATGTATCGATTCCACTAATTCGCGTGTAAAATTTATAATAACTGTCAAATATTGGAATAATTAATGTTAAAGTATCACCGTCAACAACATTAACTATTCGCGCATGTGTTTTTAATCCAGATAATGAAAAGAAAGGTGTCTTGTTATTAAAATATTTAAAGTTATCTAATTCGTTCATTTATTAAAGAAAAGTTTAAAGAAATAAAATAAAATTATAAATAATGTGTGGTATATTTTGTTTACTGAATAATAATCACTTATCAAAAAGTTTTATTAATAAACAATTTATGAAAGGTGTTGGTAGAGGTCCAGAATCTTCTATATTAAATGAAGATTTCCATGATAAGTGTATATTTGGTTTCCATAGACTTGCGATCAATGGTCTTAATAATATCTCTAACCAACCTATTATAATCAATAATATTCTTTTAATTTGTAATGGGGAGATTTACAATTACAAGGAACTATATAAAATGATGAATATGAAGAATATAACTGATTCTGATTGTGAGATTATTATTCATTTGTATAGAAAATATGGGATCGAGCAAACTTTACAAATGATTGATGGTGTATTTTCTTTTATTTTATGCGATTTATCATTAAAAAAGTTATATGTTGCAAGGGATCCTTTTGGAGTTAGACCTTTGTATGTATTAACAAATGATATTTACATAAATTTTGCTTCAGAATTAAAAATGTTGTCCGAATTTAAAAGTGATATTAAACATTTTACTCCTGGATCATATTCTATTTATGATTACAAAAATAATATTTGGAAACTTGGTGTAAAAAATAAAATATATCATTCTACAAGTTTTCCATGTATTGGTAATGTAGACAATGTATATCAAAACATACAAAATTATCTTACTAATGCTGTTAAGAAAAGAGTTTTTGTATCAGATAGACCTATTGCATGTCTTTTATCAGGTGGTCTCGATAGTAGTTTAATTACTGCGTTAGTTAATGAGTATTATAATAAAGATCATAAATTACAAACTTTCAGTATTGGTATGCATGGATCGGATGATCTAAAAAATGCTAGAATCGTTTCTGAATATCTTAACACTGAACATTACGAAATATTGCTAACTGAAGATGATTTTTTCAATGCGATTCCAGAAGTTATAAAAGCAATTGAGAGTTATGACACAACTACTGTTCGTGCTTCTATAGGTAATTATCTCGTTGGTAAATATATATCTGAAAATAGTAAAGCTAAAGTCATTTTTAATGGCGATGGTTCAGATGAATTATGTGGTGGTTATTTATATATGCATTTAGTTCCAGATTCAGTAGAGTTTGATAAAGAATCTAGAAGATTGCTAAAGGATATACATTTATTTGATGTTTTAAGGTCAGATAAGTGTATCTCATCACATGGTTTAGAACCAAGAACACCTTTTCTTGATAGATCATGGACACAATATTATTTAAGTATTGACCCTGATTTAAGAAATCATACTTTAAAGAAAAATTGTGAGAAATTTTTACTTAGAAATGCTTTTTCTACAAAACATTTTAAAAATAAACACGACAGAGCTCTACTTCCGGATTGTATTTTATATAGACGCAAGGAAGCATTTTCAGATGCTGTGAGTCATATAGACCGTTCGTTATATAAAATTATTCAAGAAAAGGTAAAAGAAAAGTATAATATGTCTGAAACAGAATATTATAAATATCTCTTTAACAAATATTACCCTGATAGAGAAAATATTGTTCCATACTTCTGGAATCATCAATATGTTGAGTCAAAAGATCCAAGTGCTAGAACATTAAACATTTACTATAATGCATAATAAATTTTTAAGTATAAAAATATACTTAAAAATTTAATTTAATTTAGTAACATTTCATAATATACGCAAGAACGTAATATGGTGGAATATTATTATGTGTTTCGCTTCCACCAGTATCATTAATTGTAATACCAGTTGTACTTGAACCTGTTGTTTGATTTTCATTAACATTGTCAGCTACATCATCAGTTGTTAAAGAAACGGCTGGATTTACAACATTTGGTTGATTAACATAAGAATGAGTATGTCCTGGATCTGTAATACTATGACTATGTGTTGGCATTTCATTAATTGTTAAAGTATGTAAAACTTCACCACCAATAGTTCCAACTGTTCCTGATAATGCTATGCTTGTACGAGCACCTGTTCCTATATTAGTATCTCCACCATTAACAGAAGTTCCATTAGCACCAGTAGCATTATTATTATAAGCAAGAACAAAACGACCTCGTAAATCAGGAGTTACTGCTCCGTTTAAAGAACCACCATCACATAATCTCCAACCTGCTGGAATATCATTTTGATTACCTCCCCACATAACAATAGCACGTTTAGGTAAACCATCACTTCCAGATGATGATTTAATATACCATTTACCGCCATAACTGATTAACGATACTCCTTCAGAGAACCAAAAATTTCTAAAAGCATAATATCCTGGTTCATTGTATTCAAGAACAATTAAACATATATTAACAGGTGTAACATTATTATTAGTTTGTATATTGTTTATAATCATAATTGTTTTTTCAGTTCCATCAGGTATATTAGTATTATTTTCAAGATAAAGTTCTCTTCCATTTCTATAAGCACCATTATTAATTGTTCCATATCTATTAAATTTGACAATAAAAATATCATACGTATTACTTTCTTCTTCAGAATTATTTATTGTAGTTGCAATATCAGTATTTGGATTCATACCAAAAGACCATCCTTGATAAACATTAATTGATTCACTATTAAATTCTCCACAAAGATAAACATGACCATCTTTTGTTGCTACAACACTACTATTTGTTTCATTAGCAGAACCCCCAACTTTACTACACCAATCAAGATAACCATTATTATCAAATTTAGCTAAGTAAATATCATTATTCGCAATATTAGTTAATGATGTACGAGTATTCGGGTATAAACCATTATTTTCAGCGTCATAAATAGTAATTGAACCAGAAGAACCTAAAAATGTACCACATAAATATAAATTATTGGTATTTATTCCTCTGACAAAACGATTATCTACACAAATATATGGTCTTGTTGATTCACCTGAAATAAAATTATACCATTGAATAATTCCGTTACTATTATATTTAATAATTATTGTATTGTAAAGACTATCTGTTGGAATATTAAAATCATATCTTTGTGTATTATCATTTCTTGTATCATATAAAAAGATATTATTTCCTTGCATTTGAGTTGTTAAATAAAAGTTTCCGTTTCCATCAATAGTAGTTTGAGGCATAATAACACTACCATTTACACCATTATTATCAGCACTTATTTTAGTTGTCCAAAGACCTTTACCATTTTGATCGTATTTTATCATAAAAAGACCTAATTGTCCATTATTTAATGGGATATTCTTAAAAAACTCTATTGTATTACTGACAGAGTCGATATTATTAACTGTTACTGTGTTATCTTGTACACCCGTAATTATAACACTTCCATCATTATTATCGCATACTATTGATGATTTGTAAGTTGTCTCAATACCACTAACAGCATATGTGTTCCAAATATATTTTCCATCTTTATTAAATTTTACTAAAAATATACCAACAGAACTTGGACCTGAAAAAATATTTGCTACTGATGTATCTGAAGAATCTAATATTTCTACTCCAGTATTATCATAGTATCCAGAAATATATAAATTACCATTTTTATCTGCTACTGCATTTGAATCGCGACATCCTCCCACATCTGAATACCATCCTTTTATACAAACATTATATTGATAAATTCCATCTTTATCATATTTAATAGTAATACTATTCTTATTATTAACACTTATAGTTTTATTTGATGTTCCGTTGTCGCGTACATCGTATATAAAAATATCATAAGATACACCACCACTATTATCTGTTACAAAAGTAATATAACTATTTCCATTTTCGTCTGTAAATAAAGTTGGAACGTTATAATCATCAACTGTTGTTTGTATGTGTGTTCTCCATAAGATATTTCCATATTTATCATATTTCACAAAAAATATATCTTTTGAACCAGATCTTTCTATTGAATATGAACCACCATTTGTTAAAGTATTAATTGTAACAGGATCACTTGTATATGTACCTATGACATATAAATTATCATCTTTATCAGTACTTGTTCTTGCATTTTGTTCATTACCACTGCCATTAATTGAAGATACCCATGAAGAATAAGATAAATTATCATAATCAATTATTGTTGTTTTTGTATTAACATTTATTACATCTACTTCATTACTTATACTATTTTGTTCTATAGGCACTTTAGGAATCCATTTACCATTATAACATACTAAATCTAATGTATCAACCAAATTAACTGTTTTTCTTATACTAAAACCATATCCAGAACTGATTGATTCCATAATTTGACAATTTATTGATCCATTATTATCGTTATTAGTAATAACAATTGATTTTTCAAAAGCATTTGGTATTTCACTTCTATCCTCAATATAAATATTACGATGTGTATTATTATTTATCAATCCAAAACGATTATACTTTATTAAATAACAATCATAATCATTTGCATCAGGTAATTCAGCAATTGGATCATCATTTGGACTATTTGTTGATACATCAAAAATGTATAGTTCATTGTCGAAGTATGAACCACTAACGTAAACATTTCCATGATTATCTGCCTTAACATCACATGGTATTAAATCATTTATTTCAAAAGTTGAATAAGATGTACATGTTGTTGCCCAATTAAAATTACCGTCACTGTCATATTTTGCTATTATAGCATGTGTTGTTGGATCACCCATCCAATCATCTTTAGATTGTAATGTGTAAGCAATATTACTAAGAGAATCAGAATTATAAAAATTAAATCCTTTTAAATCATTATTAATATAACCAATAATATGTAAATATATACTAGGTTTATATTGTCCTTTAAAATATTGATTATCACAACATATTGTTGGAAATCCTACGAAACTATTACTTTCAGAAGAATTTATACAATTATTCCATTGATAAATACCATTTGTATTAAACTTAATAATTGAAGTAAATAAATCTGATAATACATTATTATTGAATTGATATACAGGTTGTTCTGTTAATGTTCTTGTATCAAATACATCATATGTAAAAGTTTCTATATTTGAAAATGCTAAATAAAGATTTCCATCAGCGTCAATGCAATTACATGTACTCCAAACACCTAGAGCATCAGACTGTAACATTACCTTATTATTCCATAAATATTTACCATTTTTATCATATTTTATATTCATCACTGAACGATTGTAATCACCGTCAGGTGTTATAACACTATCAACACTTTCGGTGCTATCTGGATTATATATCATAATTGAAGGAAATGGTAATTCCTCAGACGTCGGAGGACTAAAACTTGATGTTAAATATAAATTTCCAATATTATCTGTATTTATTGATATGTTTACAAATTTAAAATAATCAGGTGGTGCAGGTCCGTCATTATTATCTTCTAAAGTATCTTCAAAACCTACTAAATGATTTGTATAAATTAATTTACCTGAATAATCAAATTTTACTATAAAATAAGAATTATTATTTGGAGTCTCTTCGTTTGTAAATGTTTTGATTGCGTCTTCATCACTACTTGTATCATAAACAGCAAATGATCCACCACTATAAAAACCACTAATATAAACATTCCCATCTAAATCTCCCGTAACTACTGCTCCACTCGTATAATCCGATATTTCTTCCTCAATATTAAGTGCTAATATGCGTAAATTCCATTGAAATTCTCCTTTATTATTATATTTTATTAATATTGTATTTGCAAGATCATCTTCATAAGATGGTAAATTTTTAACTGAATTAGAAACATTATTTACATCGTAAATTCTAATACCACTAGATTCATTTTCATCATAACTTTGCATTGTAACAAATACATCTCCTTCACCATTTACATAAATAGACGGATCACTCTTTGCATATTCACCACCTATACGTGTTTTCCATTGAATAACTCCAGAATTATTATATTTTATTATAAATAACGATTGTTCACTATCTTGATTTAAACTTCCAACTGGAATAGTATTATTTGTAGAATCATGAATATCTAATTCATCACTTTGATAAACACCAGCAACATATGTATTACCATATTTATCAATACCTAATTGTGGTCTTAATTCATCGGAATCACCACTGATACGTGTATAAAATGTATTTTGTAAATTTTTATAATCAACAAAACTTGTTTTTACATTAACATCTATTACATCTTGATCATTCGTATTTTCATATTGATCGGCAATTATCTTAGGTATCCAAATACCATTTTTTGTTATTAATTCAATTGCTTCAGAAATTAATACATTTCTACGAACTGAATATCCATAATTTTCTTTTTTCAAAATTTGTAAATTTACAATTCCATTATTATCATTATTTGTTAAAATGACTTGTTTACAAAAACTATCAGCTAAATTAGAATTATCTTCAATATATAACAACCTTGTAGTCTCAACATTCAATAAACCATATCTATTATATTTTATTATAAAAATATCTTGGTTATATTCTTCTCCATCAGTTGTTGTTAAAGTTGCAATCGGTTTATCTTGATTTTGAGAATCAAAAATATTCATAGTATAATTATATTCTCCCATCAAATAAACATGTCCATCTTTATCACATGCTATACTTGGAGTATATAAAGTTTCGTTACTTGTTGCTCTTGTAGCCCATGAAAATTTACCATCTTGATTATATGAGGCAATGAATATATTTGGCTCTTCATCTAATGAATTATATTTTAATGTGTATACTTGATTTGTTAAATTATTAGCATTATAAAAATTAATTTCATCGTAATAATATCCACATAAAAATAATACAGAATCTTCAAGTTCGTTAATATATCTATTATTTAATGCTAAACATGGGGCATATTTACTTTCATAACCATCTACTAAAGTATACCATAAAATTAATCCATTTTTATCATACTTAATTATACCTATATTATCATTACCGTATTTAGATTCAATTGTATATTGACGTTCTGTTTCACTTCTTGTATCATACAGATATAAACGATTATCATCTGTTTTAAATGCTAAATATATATTTCCTTCAAAATCAACAACTGTATTTGGTCTAATAACATCATCATCGTCATTTGCTATTTTTGTACCCCAAATATAATCACCATTTTTATTATATTTAACAATAAACATATTATCATTATCATCACTATCTACATCTTGAACTATTACTGCATCTGGTCTACTTTCATCTAAGTTTAACGGATTATATAATTTAATTTCTGGTGTAAAATTACCAGTCAATATTACATTACCTTCAATATCATTATCAACATAACATTGAGGTGAATAATCAGGATTATATTCCATTTCTATATGATTTACCCACTTTAATTTACCATCTCTATCAAATTTTATAGTTACATAATTATAATTTGAATTAGAAATAAAAGTATAAATTGGTTGTTGATATAGTATCAAATCATCATGTGCATGGTTTAATAAAACACAGAAAAAATCATCTGGTAATTCTGCATATTCTTCAGGTGTTTTATCATATATCTTAAGTTCTCTTGAATTTAAATTATGTGATAAAAACACATTTCCATTTGTATCACATGAAATTCTTGGATATAGAGAAGAACCTTCTTCATACACACCATCTACATGAACAGCCCATAAAAATATACCATCTGTATCATACTTTACTATTACAGCACAATCTTCTAAAGAATCAGTAATTTCATAAACAGGTTCTAAATTATCACTTGTATCATATATTTTTGGGTTATTTTCACCCTCATTTTTAAAACATACAACTACATTACCTTCTGAATCACATACTAAAGATGGATAATCTTTATCATCAAATCCACCTATATGTGTGGACCATTGATATTCACCTAAATGATTATATTTTACTATTATTATATCTTCAACATCTTCATCTGATGAAGATAATAATTCCGCTACTGGAACATTATTATTTGTTGAATCAAATATATTTATGTATTCACTACTTGATTCACCAATGATATATAAATTATTATATTTATCAACACATTTATTATTTTTAAAATTATTTTCACTTCCTGAACCACCCAATTTCGTATAGAACGTATGTGTTAATTTAGAATAATCAACAAAACTTGTATTTTTATCTATATTAATTACATCAAGATCTTCTGTATAAGCTGATTGCTCTATATTAACTTGACCATTAATATTAATAAGTTCACCTTCTTTTGCATCAATTGTCAAAGTTCCATCATTTACTTTGATATTTTTAATTATTAAATTCCCATCAATTGTAACATCTTTAGATGTAGTCTTATTTTTAGTATATAAAGAATCTGAAAGTACATTTGAACTTATAACACTGCTAAATTCTTTTCGTTGGTTTCGCATACCTTTGAAAGAACCATTACCATAGTAAAAATCTGTCATTGCTTTTTTTATTTAAGTAATTATTTTATTTTTTTTACATATTATATTATTTTTATTTCATAACTTTCTATGGGACATTCAAATTCCTTAATTCATTAAATTTTTCCATCATCTTCACATTTGACTAAATATGTTATACCCTATTATTACAAAAATATTTAAAACTTTTTTATTTAATTATAAATAAAAATATAATGGGTAATATCATATCTTCTTGTGGTGAGAAACCCACACCATTATCTCAAGTTAAATTAACAAATACTATTTGTAAAGATAGTAGTATTACTAAGGAAATTACAATTTCACCTTCATTTAGATCTTTTTCACCTAGTGATTATACATTATCAATGTACAACAATTCATTGTATACTTTTGATAAAACGACAAATATTAAAAAAATAAATATAATATTTAAAAATAGTAAAGGTACATCAATTTTATACCCTTCCTATTTTAATTGTACATCTGGGAATTATTTTCTATTTATAAAAAAATTAAGTATAAAAAGAGCAAATGGTACAGAAGAATTATTAAATTCTTATTTATTTAAAAATTCTACATGTAATTTTAATAATTTTACTTTAACATCTCCATATTACGGTGGTTCATCTTCTAGAAAAAGTATTGTAGTTAGTGCAAGTACAACGAATGAAATTGAATTATATAATACCGGTATAACTCTATTTAATGGTGATAGTATAATTTGTGAATTTAAAATTTCAAATAATAATAATACTTTCTCTATTCAACAAAATATTAATTTCTATATAAGTTTTGTTTTTTATCTTTAACTTTCCATTTTCCCGCTAATGGATTAAAATCATAATATATTTTTTCAATTGAATGTTGTAATCCATGAACACCTAAAGCTAAAGAAAATAATAGAATCACTGCTAATAATTTGAATAAATCTTTTTCTTCTGATAATTGTTTATAATTATTGTATAAGAAACAAATATCAGTAAACCTGATACAATAAAACTTGGTCTCATTTTTTTATATTATTTTCGATCCTCTGGTTCAACATATTCAAGACCTACATGTTTAAATATATCTTCTTCTGTTTTTATATTTTCTACATATGGTTTGAAAGATCTTTCATTTAAACTTAATCCTAAAGACAAACAATGATTTCTAAAAGATATATTGAATTCTTTTGGTCCTGTAAAATATAATTTCATAAATGGATATTCTTCTTGTGTATTTCTTATCAAATCTATTCTTCTATATTTACTATCTTCTTGATTATTTAATTTGCAAATAGCTAACATTTTCTTATCACCTTCTGCTAGTATATATTTTATATATCCTGATTTTACTAGTCCTTCAGTATATTTCTTAAATTCTGCCGAATTCATATTTAACATTACATCTATATCACCACTCGTTTCTTCTTTACGTCGGAAAGAACCTACAATCTCTCCCTTATCTTTTGACAGATTTAATATTTTCTGATGCTTCTTCATTTCACTTCTCGGTATTCTTAGTAATAAATCTTCATAACATAATAAACCTATTTTTTGTGCTTTTGTTAGTAATTTAGATTTAGTTCTAAGTTCATCAAGACTTTTAATATTATGTTCATCTATTAAAGATTTTGCTTTTGATTCTCCAATACCATATACATTTAGTAATTTGTTTTTTATATCATTGTCTATTGAATAACTTAAAGAATTATTAAAAATATCTTGTAATTTACTTTTAATTTTTGTCCCAACTCCTTCAATGTTCTCAACTTGTTTTAGAGATAGAATTGGTTCTTTGATTTTTTTTATATTTGATATAACTTTATCATAAGCACGAACATGAAATATATTATCATTACTATTATTTTTTAATATAGTTAAAGTATTAATTATATTATCTTTGTAATCCATACTTTTTTATAATTAAAGAAATAATTTTATAAATATAAAATATGGAAATTAAAGATTTTGAAGTTTTAATATCACCTTATTCTGAACGTACCGATGTTGTTTCGTTACAATTTAAAATAAATGGACGTAATTTTATAAATTTTCCTTATTATGTTAAGGATATAGAAACAGAAATTATAGATAAGTTTAGAAAAGCTGTTGAAGGTAAGTCAACAACTATTAATTTATCTTTTGATGACAAGTATTATGCTTTACTAGAGATAAATAAGCATAATTTCATATTTAATATATTAAACAGTATCCCTCAAGATAATAATCGATTACCTTTGACACAAGAATGTTATCATGTATTTGATAATAATACAATATTTAGAAATGCATTAAGAAAGGTATTGGTAAGTAATTTATCCACATGATATAAAATAATAAATAATTTTTTTATTTTTATAAATAAAAAAATGGCTAATTATAGTTTTAAAGGTATGTCGCGTACATTGCAAATATTTTCAAGTAGAAATTCTTTATTAAATCATTTAAAAGTAACAAACGTTGCAGAATTCGATAATAATGTGATAGTAAAAGGTTCTTTTTATGTTCGAAGTACTTTACTTCAATCAAAAAATATAACTACAGCTGATGGATTCACTATTGGTGGAACAGTAAATAAAGATATGGATAATGAAGATTATACAGAAGAATTCGATCCTAATGAATACCAATCTGATTTTTTCCCAGGTATGGCTGATTTTATTGAATCTAATATAGTTGCAGGAGATAAATCTTCAGAAGATAGATTTATTGCTTCTTATTGGGATGATTTAGGTAATGATGTTTTCGATGACTGGGGGTATTTTTATTTGTATGATGTCGAATCTGAAAAATATTATTTTCCTTTAATTAATCCACAAAATCTAAATGATGGTGTAATAACAACACAAACATTTATTGCTTTTGGAAGATCGTTCATTATTAAGCATGGATGGACAGTTCAAGGTATTTTTAAATTTGATATAAGCGTTGAAGATAGTAAACCATTTAGATTTGGAGCATATGGTAATATGGGTTCTGATGGCGATGAAGTTACAAACAATTTATCACAACCTTATTCTATAGGAAATAATAATTTAACTTTATATTATCACTTTCATTCTGAAGAAGGAGATAGTAGAGAAATATTATATTCTTATTTTATTCCTAAAAATATAAAAGAAAATGAATCACAAACTTATAATGCATATTATGATGGTGATGATATGTCAATAGTTTCTAAAGAAGTTACAAATGGAATATTAGTTTACTTTTCTAAACAAAATGATGTTAAAAACTGGGTTATTCACGATATTGGTACATCATCTGATGGTTCAGATAGTAATAATTTTAGTGTTGATGACTCTGGTAATGTATATGTTGCAGGAAATGAATATGTTGACGGTAGTGTTTTAGCAAGTGGTACAAATCTTGGTAAACTTACACTTACTTCTTCTATACCTGATGAAGATTATACACCAAATGCATCATCTCTTGTAAATGGGTATTTTACTAGTGCAAACTTGAGCGGTGATAGATTATTTATTGTTCCTTCTGCTGCTGATATTATTGCGGCAATTCCTAATTGTTCTGTTAATACGTGTTTTCGTTTCACAATTAATAATGTTCAAGACGACGACTTTAATAGAACTTTAACAACGGTAGACCCTAGTGTTACTATTGATGATTCTTGTATAAATACGGTTCTAGTTAGAAACTTAATTTTTTCTTATATAGTTTTAATAACTAATATTACACCTGAAAGTGAAACTGCTTTGATTTTACAAGATTCTAGTACTCAATTATTATTTTAATAATTTCCAAAGTTTGTTTCTTTGGGAATTTTACAAAAGCCATTGACGGGGGTCGAACCCGCGACCATTGGCTTAAAAGGCCAACGCTCTACCGTACTGAGCTACAACGGCTTATATTCAAATTATATATTTCTTATCTTTAAATCAAAATTTATTATCAAAAAGAATGATAATAAATTTATACTAACTCGGAAATAGTTTTAGAAAATTTGCTACTATCCGTTTTCATTTCCTTTATATCATCTGCAGCAACTATTAACTTCTCATCACAATATTCATCATTTTTTAAGACATAAATATCATTGTCATCATCCATATTTCTCAATTCTTCATTATCTCTTTCATTATCATTTTCTTTCTGTAATATCTGACTTTTTATATAATACCATTGTTGTGTTTCTTTCTTTAATCCTAGTAGATGATTTTCTAATTTTTCGATTTCTTCTTTTCTTGTAATTATATGTTTTCTTAAGAATTTGAATCTATTTATTTTTGACCTTTTATCGTAGTCTTCCTTCATCAACTCATTCACTTTCGCAGTTGCAATAGGTTCTATCAAATTTGCGAGATTTTTACATTTTATATCTTTATTTATATTACCATTCGTATCTTTGTAGACAAAAACATTTCTTGAAAAATCAGTACACGAAAACATCTTTGAACCATCATCATTTTGTAGACAAGGTGCTACAAATCTACCTATCGATTTCTGTCCGTCATATAAATCAGATGGTTTAATATTATTTATTGCGATACTAAATCTGTCTTTTATCAGATTATCATCGTATATACACAAGTTATAATTATTGTTTGTGGTTGATGTAGTTTTTGGTTGTTTTGCAATAGAAGTAAGAGTTTCATGATCTTTAGAATATATATTGTTCTCTGTTTCTAATTTTACGATATATTCTTTCATATCAGTAATTTCCTTTAACAATTTATTTTTTTCATCATTTATTTTCTTATTATCAGATTCTAATATTGTGTTTTCAAATTTAAGTTTTGTAATTTCTGATTTTAATTCATTAATAATAATTTGTGAATTATTTTCACTTTCTTTTAAATTTTTCATTTTACACGAATGTGTTTTTATATTAGTAAATTTTTTATTACAAAATGAACATATTGTTAATATTGAATTAATATTATCTATCTGTAATTCTAAACATTTTTTGTTATTTTTTTTATGATAATTTAAACTACTCAAAGTTTTAAGACTTTTTTTACAATAATTGCACTCCATTTTATATACTTTTTTTTATTTTTAAATATGATTTTAAAAATATTTTAAAATCTTAAATTTTTTTTAAAATATTTAAAAAAAATTTAAAATCCTCGATCTTTTTTTATGACTAATAATTGATTTTTAAGAATAAAACAAGTTAAAATAAAAAAAAGAATTTTAAATAGAAATTCATCTTAAGACAAAATCAACACATTTTTATGTGTGTGTTTTTTATTTTTTTAAGAATTAAGAATTTTTAAAACTTTTTTAAATAATTTTAATAATTTATAAATTCTAAAACTTTTTAAAAATAATTCTTATATTTCTAAGAATTCTCGATATCTAAGATTTCTCTAAGATTTCTCTAAGAATTCTCGATCTCTAAGAATTCTCGATCTCTAAGGAAAAAAAGATCGAGGATTTTAAAAAAAATTTAAGATTTTAAAATTTTTTTAAAATCCTCGATCTTTTTTTTGTTTTTTTTATGTCTAATAATTGATTTTTAAGAATAAAAACAAGTTAAAATAAAAAAAAGAATTTTAAATATAAATTCATCTTAAGAAAAAATCAACATATTTTTATGTGTGTGTTTTTTATTTTTTTAAGAATTAAGAATTCAAAAAAAGTTTTAAAACTTTAAAACTTTTTAAAATAATTTAAAAAATTTAAAAACTTTAAAACTTTAAAACTTTAAAACTTTAAAACTTTTTAAAATAATTTAAAAAATTTAAAAACTTTAAAACTTTAAAACTTTTTAAAAATAATCCTCGATCTCTAAGAATCCTCGATCTCTAAGAATCCTCGATCTCTAAGAATCTTCGATCTCTAAATTTCTCGATCTCTAAGAATCTTCGATCTCTAAATTTCTCGATCTCTAAATTTCTTCGATCTCTAAGAATCCTCGATCTCTAAATT
>Ga0068876_10002119_pt1 | contig 14985 bp, 12 predicted proteins | sample NOAtaG_6_FD_66442 | JGI IMG/M metagenome (GOLD analysis project Ga0068876, IMG submission 66442) | Freshwater lake microbial communities from Lake Erie, under a cyanobacterial bloom - NOAA_Erie_Diel5S_2200h metaG | ecosystem: Environmental > Aquatic > Freshwater > Lake | place: USA: Ohio, Lake... | reverse complement strand
TGGCGCGCGATCCTTCGAGAGGGTCGAGCGCGAGGACCTCTCGGTGTGTCAGGACGACGGGAGGCGTCGACGCGAAGAGCAGACACTCCTCGTCTCGTCCGGGGAGATCGGTCTCCCCCTCGACCGTCAGTCCGACATGCGACCCGAGGTCGACGGTCTGCTCTCGACCCTCGGGGGTGTAAACGAGCGCTGTTCTCGGGATCGCATCGAGGAGCACCGCGCCGAGCGATGCCGGCACGAGCGGTCGATAGGCCTTGATGGTGAGTACGGCGCCCACATGGGAGGCCGCGCAGATGGCCGCGATCTCCGAGGCCGGGGCGTCGGTCGGCAGCACCACCGCCCCCCGCCCATCGCTCGCCGCGAGCGCGACCACCGCCGCAGGCCCCGGTGGCAGGAGGAGCGCGCTCCGCCGCCCGGCGAGCATCCGTACGAGCGGCGCGCTCCGCTGGAGGAGGGTGAATCCCGCCGCTACGAGCTGCGAGGCGGGGAGATCGTCGATGCGGCCGCCGGCGGCGGCGAGGCGGAGGGCGAGGGTGTCCACGCCCTGAACGATAACGTCTCCGCGCTCGGCTCCTCTTGCCGAGGGGAGCCCCGTATCTTTCACGGATGTCTCCCGATCCTCGTCTGATGATCAGCGTCTCCGGCATCCGGGGACGTGTCGGCCATGGGCTGACCCCCGACGTCGTCGCGCGCTACGCCGCCGCCTTCGGTGCCTGGGCGATCGCCCGAGGCACCGCGCGCACCATCGTGTTGGGCCGCGACAGTCGCGTCTCCGGTCCCCTCTTCCACGCGGTGACGCGTGCGGCGCTCGAGAGCGTCGGCGCCGATGTGATCGACATCGACCTCACGACGACCCCCACGCTCCAACTCGCCGTCGAGCATCATCACGCCGCCGGGGGACTTGGCATCACCGCGAGCCACAACCCGATCGAGTGGAACGCGCTCAAGTTCATCGGCCCCGATGGCCTCTTCCTCAGCGCCGCGCAGGGCGCCGAGATGCGTGCCCTCGTGGAGCAGGGGATCCCCTATGCGACCTGGGATCGTCTTGGCCAGGTGCACTTCGATGGTGAGGCCATCACGCGTCACATCGATCAGGTCCTCGCGCTGCCCTTCATCGACGTCCCTGGGATCCGCGCCCGGAAGTTCCGCGTCGCCTTCGACGCCTGCCATGGCGCCGGCGGTGAGGTGATCCCGCGCCTCCTCGAGCTCTTGGGGTGCGAGGTGCACGCGATCGGGCTCACCGCCGATGGGCGCTTCCCGCGGCCCCCCGAGCCGGTCCCCGAGCACCTCACCGATCTCGAGGCGCTGGTGAAGAAGACCCGGGCCGCCGTCGGCTTCGCGACCGATCCCGACGTCGATCGGCTCGCCCTCGTCTCCGACGAGGGGAAGGCGATCGGTGAGGACTACACCCTGGCCCTCGCCACGCGGATCGTCCTGAAGCACCGCACCGGCCCCGTGGTCACGAACCTCTCCACGAGCCGCATCGTCGACGACATGGCGGGCGAGTCTGGCGCGCGCGTCCTTCGTGCCCCGGTCGGTGAGGTGAACGTCGCCCTCGCCATGCGCGAGGCCGGTGCCGTGATCGGCGGGGAAGGGAACGGGGGTGTCATCCTCCCTGAGCTCCACCTCGGCCGCGATGCACCACTTGGGGTCGCGCTGATCCTCCAGCTCCTGCACGAGGCGGCCGAGCCCCTCTCCAAGATCGTCGCGCGCTTCCCGCGCTACGCGATCGTGAAGGACAAGCTCGACCGCCCCGATGCCCCACTCGACGCGGTCTACGCCCAGCTGCGCTCGGCCTTCCCCGACGCCGTGGCCGATACCCAGGACGGGTTGCGCCTCAGCTGGCCCGATCGTTGGGTGCATGTGCGCCCTTCGGGCACCGAACCGATCGTGCGGGTGATCGCCGAGGCCCCGACCCGCGAGGGTGCGCAGGCCCTCGTCGACCGCGGCCGCCAACTCTTGGCCGTTCTGTCCTGATCCCGCTTGTCGCCGTTCGGAGTTCGTCGTTCGCTGTCAGCTTCCAGCCTTTAGCCTCCTGTCTCTATGTGCGGTATCGTCGGTTACATCGGCCCCAAGGACGCCACCCCGATCCTCATCGGGGGGCTCAAGCGCCTCGAGTATCGCGGTTATGACTCCGCGGGCGTGGCACTGATCGATCGCGGGGCGCTCGAGACGCGTCGCGCCGAGGGGAAGATCGCGCGGCTCGAAGGGGTGCTCGCCGATCAGCCCGTCAAGGGGCATGTCGGGATCGGCCACACGCGCTGGGCGACGCACGGCCCGCCGAGCGATCGCAACGCGCACCCGCACCTCAGCACCGACAACACCGTCGCCGTGGTGCACAATGGGATCATCGAGAACGCCGATGCCCTGCGGAAGGAGCTCCAGAGGAAGGGCCACACCTTCCGCTCCGACACCGATACCGAGGTGCTCTCGCACCTGATCCAAGAGCTCTTCGAGGGCTCGCTCGAGGAGGCGGTGATCGGCGCGCTTCGCGTCGTCGAGGGGACCTATGGGATCGCGGTGGTCTCCAGCAAGGATCCGGGGAAGATCGTCGGTGCACGGAGGGGGAGCCCGCTCCTCGTCGGCGTCGGTGACGGCCAGTACTATCTCGCCAGCGATGCCTCGGCGATCCTCGCGCACACCCGTGAGGTGATCTACCTCAACGAGGGGGATCTCGCCGTCCTCACCGCTGACGGCTATCGCATCCTCGATATCAACGCGACGCCGATCCGGCGCTCCGTAGAGACGATCGCCTGGGACCTCGATGCGATCGAGCGTGGCGGCTACGAACACTTCATGCTGAAGGAGATCTTCGAGCAGCCGCAGACGGTGGCGAACACCATGCGGGGACGCCTCCGGCTCGAGGAGGGGACCTCCAAGCTCGGCGGGCTCAATCTGAGCCACGATGAGCTGATGGCGATCGACAACATCGTCATCACCGCCTGCGGCACGAGCTGGCACTCCGCGCTCATCGGCGAGCTGATGATCGAGGATATGGCGCGGATCCCGGTCGAGGTCGAGTACGCCTCGGAGTTCCGCTATCGCAATCCGATCATCACGCCGACGACGCTTTGCATCGTGATCTCGCAGTCGGGCGAGACCGCGGACACGCTGGCGGCGATGCGTGAGGCGAAGCGTCGCGGGGCACGCACGCTCGGATTGGTGAATGTCGTCGGCTCGACGATCGCCCGCGAGGATGATGGTGGGATCTACCTCCATGCGGGGCCCGAGATCGGGGTCGCCTCCACCAAAGCCTTCACGAGCCAGGTCGTCGCCCTCGCCCTCTTCGCGCTCAAGCTCGCGCGCAAGCGGAACCTCTCGGTCACGCGCGGGCGTGAGGTGACACAGGCCCTCGATCTCCTCCCGGCGCAGATCCAGGGGATCCTCGATCAGGCGGCGGCGATCGAGGTGATCGCCGAGGCGTACCAGGACGCGCACAACTTCCTCTACCTCGGCCGTGGGTACAACTTCCCCGCCGCGTTGGAGGGGGCGCTCAAGCTCAAGGAGATCAGCTACATCCACGCCGAGGGGTATCCCGCGGCAGAGATGAAGCATGGCCCGATCGCGCTGATCGACGAGAAGATGCCGGTGGTCTTCATCGCCCCACACGACTCGGTGTTCGAGAAGGTCGTCTCGAACATCCAGGAGGTGAAGGCGCGCGGCGGGAAGACGATCGTCATCACGAGCCGCGATGAGCCGGCGCTCGTCGGTCTCATGGATCACGAGATCCGGATCCCCGAGACGGTGGACATGCTCACCCCGGTGCTCGCGAGCATCCCGCTCCAGCTCCTCGCGTACGACATCGCGGTCAAGCGCGGGGCGAACGTCGACCAGCCGCGGAACCTCGCCAAGTCAGTCACCGTCGAGTAGGCGGGAGCGATGCGCGTCCTGCTGCAGCGGGTCTCGCGCGCCGAGGTGCGCGTGGGTGGCGCGGTGATCGGGGAGATCGGGCGGGGGTTCTGTCTCCTCGCCGGCTACACCGCGACCGACACCGAGGCCGAGAACCGCTGGATGGCGGAGAAGGTGACGGGGCTCCGGCTCTTCACCGACGCCGAGGGCAAGATGAACCTCGGGCTCGAGGAGGTGGAGGGTGCACTCCTCGTCGTGAGCCAGTTCACGCTCTACGGTGACGTCGCGAAGGGGCGGCGCCCCTCGTTCATCGATGCCGCCCCACCGGAACAGGCGCGTGCGCTCTACCTCCAGTTCATCGATCTCCTGCGCGCGCAGGGGGTCGACGTCGCCACCGGGGAGTTCGGTGCCGACATGGCGGTCGACCTCGTGAACGACGGCCCCGTCACCCTCTGGCTCGAGCGATGACCCCGCCCCTCGAAATCATCCTCGCCTCGCAATCACCCCGCCGTCGCGATCTCCTCGATCTGATCGGGATCACGCACGTCGTACGCCCCGCCGATATCGACGAGTCGGTCCTTCCGCATGAGGCCCCGGTCCCGCACTGCGAGCGACTCGCGCGCACCAAGGCGGCGACCCTCGCCGCGCATGCGCCATCCTCGGTGGTGATCGCCGCCGACACCATCGTCGTCTTGGACGACGTGATCCTCGGCAAGCCAGCCGATGCGACGGAGGCGCGTGCCACCCTCACACGGCTCAGTGGCCGCACGCACACGGTGCACACCGCGATGGCGGTCGCGCATCAGGGACGCACCGTGAGTGCGGTCGAATCGGTCCAGGTCACCTTCCGCGCCCTCACCGCTGACGAGATCGCCACCTACGTCGCGACCGGCGAACCGATGGATAAGGCCGGTGCCTACGGTATCCAGGGCTACGGCGCGACGATCGTCGATCGTATCGACGGTGACTATTTCAGCGTGATGGGGCTCGGGCTCCGACGACTCGTCGCGCTGCTCGCGGAGCTCGGGCTGCGCTATGACTTCGGGGCTGGGGTCAGCCGCGGCGGGTAATCCGCCGCATAGTGGGTGCGCCAGCGCTCGACGCGGTCGAGCACCTGCTGCACCGTGATCCGCGGCATCCGGTCCGGGCGGTTCTCCATCGAGATCGGATAGTCTTCCCCCGGGTCGCCGTACGCATCGACCATCAGATCCCCGAAAGTGCGATAGGGCCCGACGCGCTTGGGGTTCGAATACGCGATCAGGCTCACCACGGGACGGTCGAGCGCCACGGTGATGTGCAGCGGCCCCGTGTCCGGCGAGAGGACGAGCGCCGCGGCATCGAGGATCCCGACCAAGCCGCGCAGCCCCCCCTGACCGAGCGCACTCACTGGCAGGTGCTTGGCCCGCTCGAGGATCACCCGCTCCGCATGGAGTTCGCGTGGCGACCGCGCGCCGACCAAGACCGGCTGCAACCCGAAATCGTGCCAGAGCGCATCGCAGACCTCGGCCCACCGCTCCGGGAGCCAATCCTTCACCGGCTTGCTCGTCGCGACCACGATCGGGGCGATCGGTCGGTCGAAGCGCGCCAGGAACTCGCGTTGCCAGGCGCGTTCGGCCTCATCCCACGGCCCGAGTCCCCAGGTGACCGGCTGCGAGGGCACGCCGAGCCAGTCGGCGAACTCCAGATACTGATCCTGCACATGCTGCATCGCGTGCGGTGCGATGCGGTGCGTGGTGAAGAGCCAGTTCGCGTCGCGCGCCCGCGCCCGATCGAAGCCGAGTTTCACCGGGGCCCGCGTGAACGAGGTGATGATCCCCGCCTTGAAGTAGACCTGGAGGTTGATCACGAGGTCGAAGCGGCGCGCGTGCAAGGCGCGACGGATCTCGAGGAAGCCGCCGAGTCCCTTGGTCCGGTCGAAGAGGAGGATCTCATCGACCAGCGGATGGCCCCGCACGAGCCCAGCGGGACCAGGTTGCAGCACCCAGGTGACATGCATCGCGGGGTTCGCGCGCTTGAGTGCCGTCAGCAGGGGGAGCACATGCACCACATCGCCGACGGCGGACATCATCACGAGGCAGACGCGATCCATCGGGACGCGACTCATGCGATCGCCTCGCTGGCGAGGGCACGCAGCTGACCGATCGCTGATTCGTCGATGGGGAGCTCCCAGCGATCCCGCCATTTCCGCAACGACCGCTCGAGCCGTGTGAGGTTGCGTTCGGCGATCCTCGCATCGTTCGGCGCGCCGAGCCGCACGCGGTCCACATCGAGGAGCCAGGCGTGCCACCGCCCACCCTCCAAGGCCAGATGCAGATTCTTCGCGTTGAGATCCGCGTGATGGATCCCACCGGCGCGCAGATCGCGCAGGAGGGCCGCGACCGCCATGAGGAGTCGCTCGCGCGTCGAGGCATCGGCGCGGCCCCAGAGGGTAGGGAGGTCCGCGCCATCGGGGAGCCGGCGCGTCACCACGTCGATGCGATTGGTGCCCAGCCCCGCGGGATAGAGCGCAAACCCCACCACATCGGGGGTGCGCACCCCCGCCTCACGCAGATGCAGCGCCATGCGGAGTTCCCAGGGCGCTCGGCCGGCGCCACGGAAGCGATCGCCGAGGAGTGACCCGAAGGCTCCACCGTGATGGGCATGGCGCACCACGACTGGGACCGCACTGCCAGGGAGCGTCACGCCCCACGCGATCAGGCGCCCTTGGAAGGGGACCGCCTCGGGCGCCGATCCCGCCCAGGCATGGACCGTAGGGGCCTCGGCCAGCGCGCGTCGAAACCCATCGAGGCATGCCAGTCGCGCGATGACCGTCGCACGCCCCACCGTCAGGCGGTCGTAGCCTGCGGGGACCTCGACGCCGATGGGCATCAGCGCCGGACGCGGAAGACCGGGAGCGGCTGGCTCTTTCCCTTGAGTTCCATCGGGGGGAGGGGATCAAGCGTGGGTGGGGCGGCGAGCGCGGTGCGGAACGGCTCCGAGAGGAGGATCTCACCGGGGCCGGCCGCACCACAGAGTCGGCTCGAGGTGTTCACCGGGTCACCGATCACGGTGTACTCGAGCCGGCGCTCGCTCCCGATGTTCCCCGCGAACACATCGCCGACGTTGAGCCCGATCCCGATCTCCAAGGTCGGGCGTCCTGCCGCGCGCCATCCGGCGTTGAGCGCATCGAGCGCCGTCATCATGTCGAGCGCGGCCTGCATCGCCCGGTCGCAGTCGTCCGGCTCGCCGATCGGCGCCCCCCATTGGGCCATCACCGCGTCGCCGATGAACTTGTCGAGCGTCCCGCCGTGGCGGAACACGCACTCCACCATCTCGGTGAAGTACTCGGTGAGCAAGCGCGCCATCGCATCGGGGTTCATCGTCTCCGAGAGCGCGGTGAAGCCGCGGATGTCGGAGAAGAGGATCGCGACCGGGCGCTTCTCCCCGCCGAGCGTGACCGCCTCAGGGCTTGAGGCGATCCGAGCCGCCAGCTGTGGGGTGAAGAAGCGCTCGAAGTTGCTCCGCGCCAATGCCTCGCGGCGGATTCGCTCAGCGAGCTGCCCATTCTCGAGCGAGACCGCCGCGATCCCCGCGAAGGCGATCAGGAGGTCGAGGTCGGCCTCGCCGAAGCGCGTGAGCGAGAAGTTGTCGACATAGAGCACGCCGAGGGCGCATCCCGCGCTGTCGAGCAGGGGGACGCACATCGCGGAGCGCACCTTCTGGAGCACGACGGATTTCCCCGTGAAGCGCGCGTCCTGGGCGGCATCGTCCGAGAGGATGGCGACCTGCTCGTCGAGCGCGGTGCGCAGGATCGACTGCGGGACGTCGCCTCCCGCCTCTTGGCCGCGTCGGTCGCGTGAGAGCTTCGGCACGAGGGCGCCGTCGGCGTCGGCGAGGAGGATCGCGCAGCGATCGGCCTCGAGGACTTGGAAGGTGTAGTCGACGATCTTCCCCAGGAGGGTATCGAGATCGGTTGCGCGTCCGAGCCCCTTCGAGACCTCGAGCAGGAGCGCGAGGCGGCGTCGGTCCTTGGCGGCGGGATCGTTGGCGGGCGCCGCCGCACGCGCCGCGGCGATCGCCTCGATCTCCGAGAGCTTGGGGACCTGTCGGACGATCGTCGCGCCGGGCGGGGCGGTGGACTCGGCGCTCGGCGGCGGTACCGGAGCGGTGGTGAGGGCGCTGACCGCGAACCCCACCTGGCCGAAGCGGACGGTCTCCCCGGCGCGGACGAGGCCGCCCACCGCCGAGACCGGTGCGTCATTGACGAAGGTCCCGTTGCTCGACCCGAGGTCCCGCACCGCGACCCCTTCCGGCGTGACGCGTAGCTCGGCGTGCTGGCGTGAGACCGTAGGGTCCACTACCGGACAGTCATTTGTCGTCGCGCGCCCTACGACGAACGGGTCGGTCCCGAGGAGGTCGAAGGTGGTGGGGTGACCGACGCCGGTCAGGCGGAACGACATGGGGGAAATATGTGCCCCCTCCTGCCGCTCGGCGACGGTTGTGATGCCCCGGGCCCCCCATGAGATTCCCCGCATGCCCCTGCTGCGGCTCCTGCTCCTCGTCCTGCTCGCGTCGCCCCTCGCGGCCCAGGAGCGCTGGAACGACGAGCGGACCCTGACCCTGGTCCGCTCGGCCATCGCGCGTCGAAGCGCGCAACTCGCCGACACCGCGCTCCGCGACTATCGCGCCCGCGCTCACGGCTACGTGACCTTTCTCGCCCAATTCGGCGAAGGGTTCCCCCTCCCACCCGCCGTCGTGAAGTCGGACGAGCTGATGGTCGAGGTCCTCTGGCAGGCGCCGGATCGGAGTGCGCAACGGATCATCGGGCGGCGCGACACCCTCCTGTTGCCCACCGACATGAACTACCACCGCGATCATCTTGGGGTCGTGCAGAACAACTTCCCGTCGATCATCCGGTTGGGGGATGGCGACGAGGTGCAGGATGTCGCGCACCCCCTCTCGGCGGTAGGACTGGCGCGGTACGACTATCGGCTCAGCGATTCGCTCGCGATCCGCTCCGGGACGCAGGCCATCGACGTCCTGATGATCGAGGTCCGCCCCAAGGACGATCGGCAGGCCGCCGCCGTCGGGGCCATCCACCTCGATCGCGCGAATGCCGCCGTGGTGCGGATGACCCTCTCCTTCACGCGCGCTGCCCTCAGGGATCCCCAACTCGAGGATGTCTCGGTCATCCTCGAGAACGGCTTGGTCGAGGGGCGCTTCTGGCTCCCGCGCCGGCAGGAGATCGAGATCCGACGCACGGCGACGTGGATGGATTTCCCCGCACGCGGGATCATCCGCGGCCGATGGGAGATCACCGACGTGGAACCGAACGTCACCCCGCCACCGGACCGGTTCGTGGGACCCGAGATCACCGAGGTACCACGCCATCTCCAGCGCACCTATCCCTTCGAGGGAGAGATCCTGCGGACCCTTCCAGAGGCGATTCGCAGGCTCGATGATGCCGAGGTACGCGAGGTGCAGGAGGCGGCGCGCGAGCTGGTGCGTGCCGGAGCCCTCGCACGCGTTGGGCTCGCGCGACCCGCCGCACGGCGTGTCTCCGACCTCCTGCGGGTCAATCGCGTCGAGGGGTTCGCGGCGGGCGTGGGCCTCTCGCAGACCCTCGGCAACGGCCTCACGGCGTCGATCCTCGGTCGATATGGGACGGCGGACCATCGATGGAAGGGGAGCGGGGCGCTCACCTGGCGCTCGCCGCGCGAGGCCCAGTGGACCCTGGAATGGTCTGACGACTTCGGCGAGGCGGGAGGGCTCGCTGAGATCAGCGGGCTCCGGAACTCCCTCGCCGCGCAGGAGTTCGGGAGCGATTGGACCGACCCGTACGGCCTTGTGCGCGGACGGGTGCGATTCAGCTCGGCGCCGCGCGAGCGGGATCGCTGGTCGATCGAGCTCGCCCGCGAGCGGCATCGTCCCCTGACCGTCGCCGCGACCCCCTCGACCGGGCGCTATGAACCGACGCTCGCGGCGGATCGGCGCGTCCTCAGCGCGGTGACCTTCGGGTGGAGCCGTGCTCCCGCCGCCGACCCGATGGCGCCGCAGCTGACGGGGCTCACCCAACTCTCCCTGGCGCGTGCCGACGCGGTTTCAACCGCCGCTCCCACCTTCGCGCGCCTCTCCGCCGAGTTCGAGATCCGCCATCCCGTGGGTGCGGGGCTCCTGATCGCCCGGACTCTCCTCCATGGCGTCACGGCGGGGGCCGAGGTCCCGGTCCAGTGGGGCGCGTTCGCCGGGGGGCCGCTCTCGGCGCCAGGCTACGCCTTCCACTCGCTCCGTGGCGATGCGATGGTGGCCCAGCGATTCGAGCTCCATCGGCGCGCGGGGTCGGTTCCCCTGCGTTTCGGCCGGTTCGGCTCGGTCCCGACGACGCTGACCATCGCCCCCTACGTCCATCAGGCCCTGATCCATGCACGGGACGGCGGTGGATGGAGCTCGGCGCCGAGTCTCGGAATCGGGGTGATCGGCCTCTTCGACCTGCTGCGGTTGGACGTGGCGCGGCCGTTGCGGGGCCGTGGATGGCTCGTATCTCTAGATGTGGCGCGGGCCTTCTGGCCGGCTCTCTGAGCTGCCGCGGGTGCGCTACATTTGCCGAGAGCCAATCGCCCTTCTATCTCCCGCATGAACCGACCCTACCGCGCCAAGGATGAATGGCTACGAGCGACCCTCGAGGGGTTGCTTTCGCCAGAGGAGTTGGCGCAGATGGACGCGCGGCCGGTGGAGAGTCTGTGGACCGCGGCAGTGGAGCACGGGTATGTCACCGATGAGGAGCTCGCCGCGGCGGTGGGAGTGCGATTCCGTCTGAAGATCGCCGATCTTGAGACGGTCACGACGCAGGCGATCGAAGCCATGCCGGAGGGACTCGCGCGCCGCTACGGCGTGATCCCCGTGGCCGTCAGCGCCACCACGATCGACGTGGCCACCGCCGATCCCCTGAATCTCGACTGCGAACAGACCCTGGCCTTCGCGCTCGGTCGCACGGTACGGATGGTGGTCGCGCCACCCGCGGCGATCGCGCGGAAGCTGGACGAGCTCTATCGGCCCCGGGACGTCATCCAGCAGCTCGTCAACACCATGACGGGGACGGTCGAGGTCGAGGCGATCGACGAGGCGGTTCGGGAAGAGAGCCTCAGTCTCATCGCCTCACAGGCCGGCGACCGACCCGTCATCCAGCTCGTCGACCGAGTGATCGCGGAGGCCGTCGCCTCGCGCGCGTCCGATATCCATCTCGAGCCCGAGGAGACCGGCGTCGCGGTGCGCTATCGCATCGACGGGGTGCTCCGGCAGGTCATGGTCCTGCCCAAGGCGGTCAAGGTGCCGATCGTCTCGCGCGTCAAGATCATGGCCCAGCTCAACATCGCAGATCGTCTGCGTCCGCAGGACGGCCGTGCGCGCGTCGCGGTGAAGGGTCATCGGGTGGACCTTCGCGTCTCGACTCTCCCGGCCTCGCAGGGGGAAAAGGTCGTCATCCGAATCCTCGACCAGAGTAATACCATCCTCTCGCTCGAGGCCCTCGGCCTCCTCGAGACGGAGCTCAGGGAACTCACGGGACTGATGAATGCCCGGGAGGGGATGGTGCTCATCACCGGCCCCACCGGTTCCGGTAAGACGACGACACTCTACTCGATCCTGCAGACGATCAAGAATCGGGGGGTGAACATCATCACGGTCGAGGACCCGGTGGAGTATCGCCTCCCGGGGATCGTGCAGGTGCAGGTGAATGAGAAGGCCGGCCTCACCTTCCCCGCGGCGTTGCGATCGATCCTGCGGCAGGACCCCGATGTGATCCTCGTCGGTGAGATCCGTGACCGGGAGACGGCGCAGATCGCCGTACAGGCCGCGCTCACCGGTCACTTGGTCCTCTCGACGCTCCACACCAACGATGCGGCAGCCTCCGTCACCCGTCTGACCGACATCGGGGTGGAGCCATACAAGATTGCCGCGGCGCTGAAGGGCATCGTGGCGCAGCGACTCCTGCGGCGGCTCTGCACGCTCTGCAAGGACCAGGCGCGCCCCGATGATATCCCCGAGCGCCTCCGCGCGTACTTTCCGCCGGGGGGCCAGCTCTTCCGGGCGGTGGGATGTCCGGAATGCGCGATGACCGGATACCGCGGACGGCATGCGGTGCATGAGATGCTCGCGGTCCACGAGGACCTCCAGACCCGGATCGCGGTGGGGGAGCCGGTCGATCAGCTCATCGAGGTGGCCCGCGCCGCCGGTATGCGCTCCCTCTGGGATTCCGCGGTGGAACATACCAAGCGGGGCGACACGACGATCGCCGAACTGCTTCGGGTGCTCGAGGCCCCCCCGGAGGAGCGGGCGAAGTCGCCAACGGGCTCGATGCCCGCCGCGCGTCGCACCCGCCGGATGCCCCCGGAGAAGATCTCCCTCAGCCGCCCGACGATCACGCAGCCCGTCGCCCAGCCCGGCGTGCCCGTCACGCCGACCGTGCCGCCGTTAGCGATCGAGCATATCTGGGATCGTGCGATGGAGCCCCCTTCCGTCTCCGGACCGACTGGCGCGCGGCGCGCTGGCGCGTTGCACGACCCGCCATCGGCCAAGCCGCGGACGGCAAGCTTCGACGGCCCGCCTCCACGCATCCTGTTGGTCGAGGACGAAGAACCCCTGCGTCGGGTCATGAAGGACCTGCTCGAGCGGGATGGCTTCATCATCTTCGAGGCGGGTGACGGGATCCAGGCCGTCGATCAGGTCGATCGTCTCAAACCGGATGCCCTTGTCCTCGACCTCAACCTGCCGCGCATGGACGGATTCGGCGTGCTGAAACACCTGCGCTCCCGGACAGAGACGCAGCGGCTCCCGGTCATCGTCCTCACGGCGAAGGGCGATGAGGAGAGCGAGGTCAGCGTCTTCCAAGCGGGCGCCACCGACTTCCTCACCAAGCCCATCCGCGCCCGCGCCCTCTCCACGCGTCTCCAGGCGGTCCTCGGTCGGACCGCGATCGCGTTGCGCTGACCCCGTTGCGGACGCGGAGCCTCGTGGTGAGACTCCGAGACAGATGACCATTCCCGTGCAGGTCGGCGTCGTCGACGTCCTCGTGATGCGTGCCGTCACCAAGGGGTGGCAGGTCCTCGTGCTCCAGCGCGCCGCGCGGACGCGGTGCCCCGGCTCCTGGGAGATGGTCCACGGGAAGGTCTTGCCCGGCGAAGCCCTCGAGGCCGCCGCCCGTCGGGAGCTCCACGAGGAGACCGGGCTCACCCCGCAGCGACTCTTCTCCGTCACGATGCACCCCTTCTATCTGCTCCCCACGCAGGCGGTGCAGCTCGCCGCGGTCTTCTGCGCGGTGGTCGCTCCCGATGCCCATGTGGTCTTGGGCGAGGAACACACCCGGCACGTCTGGCTCACCCCGTCCCAGGCACGGCGCCGCTTCAGTTGGCCCCACGAGAAGCGCTTCGTCGACGAGGCGCGGATCCTCCTCGCGACCCCCGCCGTCCACGACGTGATCGAGGTGCGCTAACCCTCGCGCTCTCGGCTCGTCCGGAGGCGATCGTCCCCGTCGCGCGGGGCATTGGGCTTCACCCGCACGCTCTTGGCTGGGATCCCCACGTTCACGTGGTAGGGGCGGACATCCTTGGTGGCCACCGCCACCGCCCCCACCATCCCGTTCTCCCCCACATGCACGCCGGCGAGCACCGTCGCGTGATAGGTCACCCGAACGTCGTCGGCGAGGATCGTCATCGCATTGGTGACATCCACCTGCTCCACGATGCTGTGCGTATGCGAATAGATGTTCGCGTAGTCACTGATGGAGACGCGATTCCCGAGTCGGATCCCGCCGCGGTCATCGAGGAGCACATGGCGGTGGACGACCACGTCGTCCCCCACCTCCAGGTTGTAGCCGAAGGAGAACTCCACCTGCTGGAAGCACTTGAAGTTCCGACCGACGCGCTTGAAGATGTGCGGCGCCAACAGGCGCCGGAGCTGCACGCCGAGCGCCACGGCCTGCCCGCCGATCGGGAGCCGATCGAAGGAGTACCAGAGCCAGAGCAGGGGCTTCACCCGCTGGAAGCGCGCCTGATCGCAGTCGCCGTAGTACTCGGGCTCGAGGGTGATCTGCCGCGGGTCGAGCGCCGCGAGCGCGAGGCGGGTCCCCATCGGCTCGCGCTCATCGTGCACCGTCTCCTCCCAGCGGTCGCGATACGCGGGGTAGGCGAGCTCGAGCAGGGTCTCGCGACAGAGCAGGGCGCGATCGGTGGCGGGGTCCGCCAGGCGCTCCGCGAGCTGGCCGAGCCAGCGCGCGGCCAAGGCGTCAGTCGAGGTCGGCGGGAGGGGCTGCAGCGGGATCCGTGGCATGCTCGGAAGATACCGCGAGCAGGGCCACCAGCGCCTCGGCCAACGCGTCCCGGCCCTCCCCCGTCTCCGCGCTGAAGGGGATGATCTGCTCGGGGTCGAGTTGCAGGGTCCGCGCGATCGTCTCCAGCTGTGCCGCCGCGGCCTGCTTGGAGAGCTTGTCGACCTTCGTCACGCAGATCACCGTCGGGACCCCGATGTCCGCGAGGAGATCGAGCATCAGGCGGTCGTCGTCGGTCGGGTCGCGTCGGACGTCGAGGAGCTGCACCACACCGCGCAGGTTCGGCGACCGCCGCAGATACCCTTCGATCAGCGGGCGCCACTCCGCCTGGCGCGCCTTGGAGATCCGCGCGTAGCCGTAGCCGGGGAGATCGCTCAGGACGAAGGTCCCGTTCACCGAGAAGAAGTTGATCTCGCGGGTGCGCCCCGGGGTGCGGCTCACGCGCGCGAACGCCTTCCGGCGCACGAGGCGGTTCAGGAGCGAGGACTTCCCGACGTTGGAGCGGCCGGCGAAGGCGATCTCAGGGAGCGTCGAGGTGGGACGCCACCCATCGACGGTGGCCATCGGCCCGATGAATTCGAGCGAGCGGATGACGAGCGGGTCGGGCGACGCGCGATGGGCGGCGTCGTCCGCAGGGGCGGGGCTCACGCCTCCTTCTTGGCGCGCTTGGCGGAGAGCGTGAGGAGCGGCGCCTGCCGCTGCGTCACGGTCGCTTCCGTGACCCGGACCTCGACCACATCCTCGCGGCTCGGCAGGTCGAACATCGTCTCGAGGAGGGTCTCCTCGACGATGGCGCGGAGCCCGCGGGCCCCGGTGCCGCGCTGGATCGCCTTTCG
>Ga0068876_10002117_pt1 | contig 14990 bp, 9 predicted proteins | sample NOAtaG_6_FD_66442 | JGI IMG/M metagenome (GOLD analysis project Ga0068876, IMG submission 66442) | Freshwater lake microbial communities from Lake Erie, under a cyanobacterial bloom - NOAA_Erie_Diel5S_2200h metaG | ecosystem: Environmental > Aquatic > Freshwater > Lake | place: USA: Ohio, Lake... | reverse complement strand
GACTTTACGGTCACCAGCCAACCTTTCTGTGAACGTCAGCCAATCACCTTTACCTCAACAGCCACCTCTACGGAGGGTACGCTGACCGGCTTTATATGGAATTTTGCCAATGGGGCAGGGGTGTTTACCGCTACCTCGGCGGCTGCCCTTACCCGTACGTATGCTACTTTCGGCACTTATAATGTTAAGCTGAATGTGATCACCAGCAATAATTGCGTTAGCGCCGATAAAATTATTCCTGTTGAAGTAAAGCCTCTGGCTCGTCCTAATTTTAGTTTCCCGGCCATCAGTTGCTTACCCAATGCCAATGTACAGTTCACTAACCTGTCCACTGTTCCTAATGCAGCCCCCAGTACGCTTAGTTACCTGTGGGATTTCGGTGATCCGTCCAGCGGAACGGTCAATACCTCTACTGCTGTAGACCCTTCGCATGTGTATGTGAACCTTGGACCCTACAACGTTAAGTTGACCGCTACTACCAATGAGGGCTGTATTCACGATACCACCATTGTTCTTAATACGATCCACCCGCAACCGATCGCCTCATTTACCACTGATGCCATTGATGTTTGCATCGGTGCGCCATTCTTGTTCACCAGCACCAGTAATCCGGCGGATGGTACCATACAATCGTACAGCTGGGATATGGCCGATGGGGCTACGCGCACGCTGGGTAGTTTTTCTTACACCTACGCAGATACGGGCACCTATATCGTGAGTCATTTTATCATCAACAGCTTTGGCTGTAAGAGTACCATCGCTACAAAGACCATTTATGTAAATGGTTATCCTGATGCGGACGCGGGTCCTGACAAGCAAATGTTAGAAGGAGGCCAGGTGCAGCTCACGCCGCCCAACAATTATCCAATGCCTGTCACGTTCGCTTGGACGCCACCCACCTATTTGGACGATCCTACGCGAGTAGATCCAACGGCACGCCCGCCAGATGATATTACCTACCTGCTAACTGTTACCAGCAATAAGGGATGTAGCGATACCAGTAGTGTTTTCATCAGAGTCCTAAAAGATCCTCCGGTGCCTAATATTTTTTCACCCAATGGTGATGGCGTGCATGATACCTGGGTTATTCCATATCTCGACAGCTACCCTGGCTGCACGGTCGAAGTAGTTAACCGATACGGAAACTTGGTTTTCCGCTCCGTAGGCTATGCGACTCCCTGGGACGGAAAAGTAAAGGGCCGGGATGTTCCGGTGGGCACTTATTACTACGTGATAGATCCTAAGAACGGCCGCAAACGGAAAGCAGGCTATGTCGATATAATCCGATAAATCATGAGGAGATCAAGTTTACATAGCTGTTTTTTAGTGGCACTAATCATCCTGATGCTGTTTTTCAGTCAGCAGTCATTGCAGGCCCAACAGCGTCCTCATTACACGCAATACGTTATCAATCCTTTTATCATCAATCCGGCCATTGCTGGTATCGATAATTACGGTGATCTTAAGATATCCGGTAGAGACCAGTGGGCAGGTCTTTCGGGAGCTCCCCGTACCACCTACCTTACGTTGCATGCGCCGATCGGAAAAAACGATTACAGAACATCCTCTACTTCTTTTGCCGTACCCGGAAACAATCCCCGAGGCAGAGCCTATTGGGAAAATTATACAGCGGCCGATCCGCATCATGGTGCAGGCATCAGTATTATCAATGATCGTACCGGTAGTTTTAATTTTCTATCAGCCAGTGCCAGCTATGCCTATCACATCGGCCTTAATCCAACCACCAATTTGTCAGCTGGTCTATCGGCCGGTATTACTACTGTTCGTATAGACAGGAGCAATCATGATTTTACGGGTTTTGGCGATCCTTCGGATCCCTCGTTCGGGTCGGTAACCACGGGAGAACTTCGAAAGTTGCGACCACAAATGGCGGCCGGGCTTTGGCTTTATTCTCGTAATTATTTTGTTGGGCTGGCCGCTCAAAACGTAATACCGCAAACCCTCAGCTTTGTAGATGATAATCCATCTATATTAAAAAAGAGCAAACTGATCCCCCATCTTTTTTTAACGGCTGGTTACCGGTTTATGATCGGCGAGGACTTTAATGTAACGCCATCCATAATGACCAAGTATATTCAGGGTAGCGCTACAAAAGCCATGGGAATTCAGCCTGAGGCCAATCTTAAAGTACAATATCGCGATGCGCTTTGGGTGGGAGGGAGTTACCGTTACCAAGATGGATTTGCCGGAATGCTGGGGTTGAATGTAAGTAATGCCGTTACCATTAGTTACGCATTCGAAAAATCATTTAGTACTAATATTCTTCGAGATTTCAATACAGGGACCCACGAACTAGTAATCGGCTTCTTGCTTGGCAACAAGTACAGCGAAGCGTGTCCCCGTTGCTATTGATAATTGTTCTCGATTTCCTTTACAAAGAGGCTACTATTTTCTTTAATTCACTCAGCTCTTGGGGATTCGCCCGGTAATAAGACGACCGCAGTGCTTGCAATGCCAAGCGAACGGACGATCCCTCGAACAGATGTCCTATAAGACGATTGGTGAGTTGTTCTCTTAGGGCATCCCGGTCTATTGAAGAGCGATAAATATGTTTGCGTCCGGTTTCGGTGCGCGTAACCATTCCCTTCTCGAACATCAGCTGCAAAAGTTTCAAGGTAGTAGTGTACCCGGTTTGCTTGTAGGCCGATAGTTTCTGGTGTACCTCTTTTACGGAGGCAGATTCCTGCTCCCATAGCACGCTCAGTATTTCAAGTTCTCCTTCAGTTGGCTTATGAATTTTAGTGGACATGGTGTATTTCTTTTGGTTGGTTTGGAAATAAATCTACGAATCGATTCGTATTACTGATGCAAAAAAAAGCCCCGCTGTAGAAACAGCGGGACAATTGTAATGGTTATGATTAGCAATTTGGGGCTTTCTCTACATTGACAGCTTCTTGCCAATGAAGGTAATTGCCGGGATAGTTATTTAACATTCCACCGGGCTGAGAAACAGGCGGAGGAGGGGGTGGCATCTTGGCGCTCTCCAGTTGAGCCAACGTAGGAGCGATAACTAAGGATACTATCGACATCAATTTGATCAAAATGTTCATAGAAGGGCCTGATGTATCTTTAAAGGGATCGCCTACGGTGTCACCTGTCACAGATGCCTTGTGTGGTTCAGATTTCTTATAGTACATCTCGCCATTGATCTCCACACCTTTTTCGAATGATTTCTTGGCGTTATCCCAAGCACCACCGGCATTGTTTTGGAACATACCCATGAGCACACCACTTACGGTAGCTCCGGCCAAAAATCCTCCCAGCGCCTCAGGGCCTAATAAAAATCCGATCAGCAGGGGAGAGACGATGGTTATGGCACCGGGCAACATCATTTTCTTGATAGAGGCTTGGGTAGAGATAGCTACACACTTGTCGTACTCAGGCTTTCCGGTACCCTCCATAATGCCTGGAATGGTACGAAACTGACGACGCACTTCTTCTACCATGCTCATAGCTGCTTCTCCCACCGCACGTATGGCCAGTGAGGAGAACAGCAGGGGGATCATTCCACCAACAAATAAAGCGGCCAATACATCGGCCTTGTAAATATCGATGTGTTGGTTGTTGGGCATGGCCACACCCACGAAAGCAGCGAACAACGCAAGTGCGGTTAGTGCAGCAGAGGCGATCGCAAATCCTTTACCGGTAGCAGCGGTCGTATTACCTACTGCATCGAGCACATCGGTCTTTTCACGAACCTCTTTGGGCAGCTCGCTCATTTCGGCGATACCACCGGCGTTGTCAGCAATAGGCCCAAAGGCATCAATGGCCAACTGCATGGCAGTGGTGGCCATCATACCGGCAGCAGCAATGGCCACACCATATAGACCGGCAAATTCATAAGAACCATAAATACCTCCTGCCAATACTAATATGGGAAGGAATGTAGATTCCATACCCACGGCTAGTCCTCCGATCACATTGGTCGCATGACCGGTAGAAGATTGGCGAATGATGGAGAGCACAGGACGCTTGCCCATGGCGGTATAATACTCGGTGATAATGCTCATGAGGGCACCCACCAAAAGACCTACGCCAATGGCGCCAAGGACACCCCACTTACTAAAGATCACACCACGAAGCTCCATGGCCTCCGGCATAATAAAATAGACCAAGGCCGCAGAGGCGATGGCTGTTAAAACGATAGAGCCCCAGTTGCCCATATTCAGGGCTTTTTGCACATTATCGGTATTGATACCGGCATGCTCGCTAATGCTAACAAACCAGGTGCCTACAATAGAAAAAATTATTCCTATACCGGCAATCAACATGGGTAGTACTATAGGAGCATAACCACCCAACAGATCTTGTCCAAAAACGACCGTGGTTTGCTGACCAAGCACGATCGTGGCCAGGACAGTAGCTACATAAGAGCCGAAAAGATCGGCGCCCATGCCGGCCACATCTCCCACGTTATCGCCCACATTATCGGCAATGGTGGCAGGATTACGGGGATCATCCTCAGGGATTCCGGCTTCCACTTTACCAACCAGGTCGGCACCCACATCGGCAGCTTTGGTGTAAATACCACCACCCACACGGGCAAAAAGTGCGATCGATTCGGCACCTAGTGAAAAACCGGTGAGCACTTCGATGGTCTTTATCATCTCATCTGAGTTAACAGCAGCACCGGGAGCAAATACCTGCTTTAATACAATATAAAGTCCGCCTAAACCGAGAACGGCCAAACCCGATACGCCAAGACCCATAACAGCACCTCCCGTAAAAGAAACGTTGAGTGCTTTGCTAAGGCTGGTGCGCGCCGCTTGTGCGGTTCTGACATTCGCCAGTGTGGCGATCTTCATACCAATATAGCCGGCGGTGGCACTAAAAACAGCGCCTACCACAAAGGCAACGGCGATCAACCAATGGGAGTGAGGGTTAGAACTAGCCATCAGAGCCAGTAACATACCAACTACCACTACAAAGTAGCCTAAGATCTTCCATTCAGCCTTTAAAAAGGCCATGGCGCCCTCGGCGATGTAGGTGCTGATCTCTTTCATACGCTCGGTGCCAGCATCTTGCTTGGCAACCCAATTAAACTTAACAAGGGTGTAAAGGAGTCCGATTACACCAGATAAGGGAACCAGATAAATTAACTTGTCCATAATCGTTGTTTCTGCAGTTCAGTTTTATAGAGATAAGGCCCCACAAAAAGGGGGGTTGTTTGGGCGGCAAAGATAGGGGGTCGGCGCCTATTAATCAAGGGCCAACCAGGCCGCTCCCAGATGGTCAATAAGGTCGCTCGGAAGGAGGGCAGGCTCCGAGACGGCTTGGGCTGCCAGATTGCCTGCCAACCCATGTAAATACACTCCAAGACGTACAGCATTTTGAACGGGTATTTGTTGCGCTAAAAGTCCTGTTATAACCCCTGTTAGTACATCGCCCATGCCTCCGGTGGCCATACCCGGGTTGCCACTTCCGTTAAAGAACAAGTTACCTTCTGGGCAGGCGATCTGGGTATGGTGCCCTTTTAAAACAATATAGACCTGATGGCGGGTAGCTTTATCAATGGCTTTTTGCAAACGTTCAAAATCGTTGGCAGATTCTCCAAAAAGCCTTGCAAATTCTTTGGGATGAGGAGTCAGCACACTACCAGCTGGAACCTTATTCAAAAGGGCAGGATGCATGGCCAGAACATTTAGGGCATCGGCATCAATCACAATGGGTTTCGTAAAAGAGGAGAGAACCTCATTCAACACTGCAATGGTCTCGTCTTTCGTACCCATTCCCGGACCTATTCCTATTGACTGAAATAAGGAGAGGTCTTTTGGTAATTGACTGATGCATTCTTGCCGGTTATCTACAGAACACATGGCTTCGGGCACCGATGTTTGCAAAATGTTGAGTCCGACCGCGGGCACCTGGCAACTCAGCAATCCAAGGCCCGAACGAAGAGCCCCTTTCGCAGCTAGTACCATGGCTCCCATTTTTCCCACTTGACCACCTACCAAAAGAGCATGTCCGAAATTTCCTTTGTGAGCGCTTTTGTTGCGAGTGGGTCTCAGGGCCTTGATATCGGTAAGTAGTTGTAGTTCATATTTTGTGTGGGCGTATTCGTAAAATCCAGGATGTAGTCCTATTGAAAGCAAATGCACTTGCCCGAGGTATACATCATTTTCTGCCATAAGCATGGCTAGCTTGTACGTCTGAAGACAAAGGGTATGTGTGGCTCTGATGACAGGATGCAATAGGGAGGAACGATCGGCAAAAAGTCCACTTGGTAAATCTATGGAGACACAAACACAGCCCGACGCATTGATTTGTTGAACAAAGGCTGCACTAATTCCTTCGAGACCACGATTAAGACCCGTTCCATACAAGGCATCAATAATGGGTACCGCAGGATCGAAGACAGGCAGCTGATCGAGGGTCTGAACGAAACGAATGATGACTTGCGAGAACTGATGCAACCTGGAAAGATTCAATTGAAAATCGGGAGTGCCCAGATATCCGAACTCCAATACATAGACAGAAATTTTTTTGCCTTGTTGCGCCAGAAGACGAGCTACGACCAGCCCATCGCCACCGTTATTGCCCTTTCCGCAGCAAATGGTAAAGCTGTCTTGAGCGGGAAATGTTGCAACAAGCCAGGCAAAGCACCGCTCTGCCGCTCGCTCCATCAGCATTTCGGAAGAGATGGGCTCTTCGCGCATGGTGTACTCGTCCCAGGCCTTGATCTGCTCGGCGCTAAAGATCTTCATAGTTCGAAAGTTCTGCAATTAAGTTGAAATCAACAATGAGTAGAACGTCTTACTTGCCATTTCTTGCTGCAGACCGATCAAAAATAGTTCTAGCCATTTTGCAGGCTGGCAGACAGTTTACTGTTCGTCTTCTCGCTCGTCTTGGTTGTAATAATTACCAAAGAGGTCATAGCTGTGATGAGCAGCCGAGTATATACTCCGGTTAAAGCGATTACCAAGGATGATGACCACGACTTTTTCTTCTACCAGTCGGGTAAAGGCCGCATTGTTACCGTGCCATCTTCCAAAATGGTAGATCACTTTTTTGCCATTGCGTAAAAACTCCAATCGAAAACCCAGCCCATAGTGATGGGTACCGGGCCGCTCGAAACTATAACCCTGAAAGGCTTGTTGCAAAAGGGTCGTATCAATCAATTGGTCGGTGTACAAGGCTTGATCCCATTTGAGCAAATCTTGTGGGGTACTATAAATGTTCTTGTCGCCATAGGTCAAATCAAGATAATCAAGGGGCCATGGTCGTCCATTGGGCTGATACGATGGAACGATGCGCTTGGCATGTACGGGTTGATACACGAACGTATGGGCCATGCCCAGCGGCTCAAAAATGGTTTCTTGCAGGTAGCGAGGATAAGAAGCTCCCGAGATCTTTTCTATTAGTAAGGCCAGCAGCACATAGTTCGTATTGCAGTATTCGAAACGCTTGTTGGGAGCCGCATGACGGGCCGGTTTTTCAGCACTCATTACGGCAAGCACATCCTGGTTGGTAGCCATACGCTCCTTGTTCCAATAGGAAGCCTCCATAAAGTAGAGGTAGTTGGGCAGGCCGCTGCGATGTGTTAGCAGATCGCGTACGGTAATTGAAGGGTAGGGAAGGGTAGGAAAAAATTGGTTGATGGTATCCTCGAGCGATAGTTTTCCTTTGTCTACAAGGCTCAAAATAGCTATGGCTGTAAAGGGCTTGGTAGAAGAGGCAATATGTAATGAACTAGTGGCAGAAAGCGGTCTGCTTCGTCCTGGAAGATCCTCAAATCCTTGGTACTGCTCATAGAGGATAGTGCCTCCCTTGGCTACCAAGACCCCTCCGTTAAAATTTCGGTAACGGCCTAGTAACGTACTGTCAAAATAGTTTGTAAGCAGCTCCTTATAGCGCTGTTTTTCCGCATCACTAATTACCAGTGGAGTGGGAGGTATATAGTCATTTTTTGCAGTGACCCGTTCTTCGATCAGTCCGCAAGACGTACTACCGATCATTAGTATCGACAATGCCAGCAGTGTGTATATTAAATTATTTTTCAACGGTGGTCAAAGATAGGGTTCCTGCTATTTACAAGTATATTTGTTCAGGTTCGAATAAAGGAATAACCATTTGTCGAAAAGATGGCCACGCAACAAAAAAATACGGCTACCAGTTATCCAAAGGATAAGATTAAGATCCTTTTTTTGGAAAATATCAGTGATGCCGCTGTGAAGAAATTTCGCTCTCACGGCTACACCCAGGTAGAGAAGATAAACCGAGCCCTTAGTGAACAACAACTGATCGAAGCGGTTCGGGACGTTCATATATTGGGCATACGCTCTAAAACGACCATTACGGAAAATGTGTTGGCGGCCGCCAAAAAGTTGCAAGCCATCGGTTGTTTTTGTATTGGTGTTAACCAGATCGATCTACGAGCTGCGACCCAAAAAGGAGTAGCGGTATTTAATGCTCCTTACTCAAATACACGCTCGGTGGCAGAGTTGGTCATGGGAGTCTCTATCATGTTGTTACGTGGCATTCCCGATAAGAACTTGGCCGCTCACAAAGGGTTTTGGCAAAAAGAAGCCAAGGGAAGTCGAGAAATGCGAGGAAAGACCATGGGGATAGTAGGATATGGCAACATCGGAAGTCAGGTGAGCGTAATGGCTGAGGCAATGGGCATGCGCGTGGTGTTTTATGACATAGAGAATAAGTTGCCGCTTGGCAATGCGACCAGTTGTCGCTCGTTGAAAGAGTTATTATCCATGGCAGATGTCATCACCTTGCATGTGCCCGAAACCACGCTTACTCATCATCTTATTAATAAGCAGACCCTTCGTCTATGTAAGAAAGGCGCAATGCTTATAAATTATGCCAGAGGACAGGTGGTCGATCTGCAGGCTCTTAAGCAAGCCATGAGCGCCGGGCAAATTGGCGGAGCTGCCATTGATGTCTTTCCTTGGGAACCTGAAAAGAACGGCGACAAATTTGACTGTCCGCTTCAGAACCTTCCCAATGTGTTATTGACCCCGCATATTGGAGGTAGCACCGAAGAGGCGCAGCAAAATATTGGCGAAGATGTCAGCATCAAGCTTTTTCAGTACCTCGAAACGGGATTTAGTGACGGCTCCCATACCATTCCGTCACTTTCGTTGCCACCTCAGACGGGAGCCCACCGAATTTTGCATATTCATAAAAATGTTCCTGGCGTTCTTTCTGCTATCAATACTGCCCTTTCAAGTAATAATATAAATATCCTTGGCCAATACTTAAAAACCAATGAGTTGATAGGCTATGTAGTCTTGGATGTTGACCATAAGCTGTCTGCAAGAGCCTTATCGCTATTGCGCGAAATTCCTGGCTCCATCCGCGCCCGTATGCTTTACTAACATTACTTATTTCCTATAATTTATATTATGTTAAGTGAAAGATTTTAAAGTAAAGCCATCGCTGTAGATGGCCTTACCTGATTAGTTCTTAATGGACTCGTAGCGATCGTTCCACTTCTTCTCCTCGGCTGCCCATTTGGCTTGATCGGCCGTATTCTTAGCCTTTCCGGCCATGGCCTTCTTAAATGCGAATATATCGGCCAGGTAGCTTGACGCCTTCTTGTATTGTTGTTTGTCACGGGTATCGAGTTCGCCCTTCGCCGCAAAAATGGCTGCTGCCGACTCATACGGATCCTTTGCCCCCTCTAGCGTTTCCCCATATTCCTTATCGAGCGCATCTCTTTTGGCTATATCCTCTTTTGAGGCCATGGTTCCGGGCTTGGTGCGAGCTTTCATATCTTTCGCATGCTGGTCTCTTTTTTCGCTTACTACGGCTGCCTTATTTATAAAATGGTCTCCGATGTATAAATATGGAATCTCGTATCCAGGTCTTGCCTTAGCAGCTCTGTTAAACGCATTTATCATTTTCTTTTCGAGCTCAGCGTAATTAGCTGGTAAAACGGCTTCTTGCTCACGGGGATCAAGCGTGTCGTACAATATCTCTCCCAGTACTTGATTGGCCTTGAAATTATCGGGATCGGTGGCTAAGAGATCATCGATGGCCTTTATTTTTTCATCGAAACCATTAGCCAAGCCTACGGCAAAATCCACTTTATCGTAATCGAAGTAATCGCTTTTGGGAAATACTTCTTTGCCCAATGCCTTATATCGCTCGAAGGCTTCCATATCTTTTTTGCCGAATGAATAAGTGATGAGATAACGATAAACGCCTTCGAATCCGTCGCCACCCACTTTGGCATTGGCCAATTTCTGGTAATACTGCAAGGCATCATCTTTAAATCCACCCGACTCTGACGTAATCCCGGCCAAAATAAGCACATTCGTGTCTATGGGAGAAGTCAGCAGTTTAAGTTTGATCAATATATCAGAGTAGCCGATCGCTTTTTTTAGCTTGGTAAGAGCGTCTGGCCAGTTCTTTTTGCTGTACTCGGAATAGCCAGCTGTATAGTAACTTGAATAAAGGTTAACCGCACTATTTTGATACATAGATTCGCTCAACAAGGCCATCGTTGGGTCCATCTCTCTGAACTTGGCAAATGCAGCATCCGCATCAGCGACCAGCTGCTCCCCTTCGGGCGTACCTTTTTTTCCGTCGGTATTTGCCAACGAAGAATAAACGATGGCTTTTAAAATATAAGCTTCGGGCTTTGCCGTGTATTTGGGGTTGTTGAAAGCCTTATCGATATCGGTTTTTGCCTTATCGAATTGATTGAGCATGACCAGTGTCTTGACAGGGTCGTAATTCTGCGCTACCGATGCGGTAACGGCTGTGAGTAATACAGCAAGCGCTAAAAAGTAAGATTTCATATTTGTGGGTTGATAGGTCTAAAGTACAAATTTTAGGCAATGTCTTGCGGAGTGTTATCGGGCGTCGGAGCGTCGTTGTCGTCGGTTTGGGCGGTAACGTCCGTTTCGGCTTCTTCCGGCTGCTGGTCGTCGAGATTGGTGATGGCAGCGATATCATCCCCTTCATCGATACGGATCAGTTTTACACCTTGGGTGGCTCTTCCTTGCTCACTAATGCCACTTACCGGCATACGAATAGTGACGCCGCTTTTACAAGTGATCATGATATCTTCTGTGGGAGCCACATCTAACATCCCGACCAGCGATCCGGTCTTATCCGTTACGTTGATGGTCTTGACTCCCTTTCCACCTCGATTGGTAAATCGGTACTCATCAACGGGCGTACGCTTTCCAAATCCCTTTTCACTTACCACCAATACGGTGCGGAGTGTTTCGGCGTTCGGGTTTACACAGATCATACCAACCACTTCATCGTCTTGCCCCTCAACTTCAATACCCGCCACCCCAATGGCTCCTCTGCCCGTGGCACGCACTTTTTCTTCAGAGAAGCGAATGGCACGGCCGCTTTTTACAGCCATCATGATCTCGCTGCTGCCATCCGTAAGACGGGCCTGCAACAATTCGTCGCCTTCTACAATTGTGATGGCATTTACCCCGGTTTGACGAGGACGACTAAAATCTTCTAGTGCGGTCTTTTTGATGATACCTTTCTTGGTACACAAAACAATGTTATGAGAATTCACGAAGGCTTCATCTTTGAGATCTTTGACATCCAAAATAGCGCGTACTTTGTCGTCGGGAGGCAGTTGCATCAAATTCTGAATGGCCCTACCCTTCGATGTTTTTTCTCCTTCGGGAATTTCATAGACGTTTAGCCAGTAGACTCTTCCCTTTTCGGTAAAGAACAACATGGTATGATGCGTGGAGGCCACGAAAAGATGCTCAATGTAATCTTCTTCGCGCGTCTTACCACCTATCACACCACGGCCACCTCTGCGTTGTGAGCGATATTCGTCCGCAGGCGTTCTCTTTATATATCCCAAATGTGAGATCGTAATGACCACATCTTCTTCTTTGATCAGGTCTTTGATCTTAACCTCATCGTCCAGGTACGTGATCTCTGTTTTACGAATATCACCGTATTTTTCTTTGATCTCGAGCAATTCTTTTTTGATGATATCAAAGCGCTTTCCTTCATCGCTTAGCAACTCTTGTAACCAGGCGATCAGCTTCATCAACTCGTCGTACTCTTCGCGGATCTTATCTCGCTCCATGCCCGTAAGGCGCTGTAAGCGGAGTTCGAGAATGGCCTTGGCTTGTACTTCGTCTAATCCCCAACCTGCTTGAATCAGATTCTCTTTGGCAAGCTCCGGAGTTGCCGATTTACGAATAAGGGCTATGACCTCGTCTAAATGGTCGAGGGCTATCAGGTATCCTTTTAATATGTGCGCTCTTTTCTCGGCCTCTTTAAGCTCGTAGCGAGTTCTGCGAACGACCACATCGTGTCTAAACTCCACAAACTCTTGCACCAGCTGCTTCAAGTGAAGGGTGCGTGGACGACCTTTTACGATAGCCACATTGTTGATGCCATAGGATGTCTGCAGGTCGGTATGCTTGTAAAGCTGGTTGATGATCACATTGGCAATAGCATCCTTACGGATATCGATCACAATGCGAGTACCTTCTTTTTGGTTCGATTCGTTATTGACATGCGTGATGCCTTCGATCACCTTTTCATTGACCAGTTCACCGATACGATTGGTCAACGAGTCGCGGTTCACTTGATAGGGCACCTCAGTTATGATCAGTTGCTCTCTACCACCGGCCTTTGCTTCGACAGTGACCTTACCACGTACCACTACCCTTCCTCTTCCAAAGTGCATAGCGGCTTTAACTCCCTCCATGCCGTAAATAACACCACCGGTTGGAAAATCGGGAGCTTTAATATGCTGCATCAGCTCATCGATGGATATCTCGCGATTATCGATGTAGGCAACGCAACCATCGATGACCTCGCTTAGGTTATGAGGCATCATGTTCGTAGCCATACCAACGGCAATACCGCTCGATCCGTTGATAAGTAATTGCGGGATTCTGGTGGGTAATACGGTTGGTTCCGTCTCTGAATCATCGAAGTTGAGTTGAAAATCGACCGTATCTTTCTCGATGTCATCGAGCATATGCTCCGATAGCTTCTCCAAACGAGCCTCGGTATAACGCATGGCGGCCGGACCATCTCCGTCTTGGTTTCCGAAATTTCCTTGTCCGTCTACCAATGTGTAACGCATGCTCCATTCCTGGGCCATACGCACCATGGCATCGTACACGGATGAGTCTCCGTGCGGATGATATTTACCCAGTACCTCTCCCACGATACGAGCCGATTTCTTATAAGCTTTGTTATGATTAAGCCCGAGCTCGTTCATGGCATAAAGCACCCTGCGGTGTACAGGCTTTAAACCATCGCGTACATCCGGAAGGGCCCGTCCTACGATCACCGACATGGAATAGTCGATGTAAGCGGTCTTCATCTGCTCCTCGATCTGTACGGGTGTTATCCTGTTAAAATCGTTCGTTTCTTGGGGCTTGAGCTGTTCGTCCATGTTAGTAAAAAACCTCTTTTTTTGAGGTATGCAAATCTAGTTTTTTAAGGGCTGATTTCCTTGTAATTTCAGCCTTTTTTAAAGCTATTTTATCCACCCTTGTTAATTAAAAAAAGAGGGATATTTGCCCTATGAAAACCATCGTTTTATTTGGGGCCGGAAAGTCCTCGACGGTACTGATCGAATTCCTGTTGCGCCAAGCCCCCGAACATGGGTATTTACTGAGGGTCATCGACGCGAATGCCTCGCTGGCCAAGTCAAAGCTCTCCGACTCTCCTTACGGACAAGCGCTCGGTCTCGACATTACCAATGATGAGCTTCGATTTAACGAGGTACAAGGGGCCGATATTGTGATTTCGCTGCTGCCCCCGCAATTACACTTGCTGGTGGCAAAAGATTGCCTAGAAGCCAGAAAACACCTGCTGACCGCATCTTATGTGACCGAAGATCTCAAAGCCCTCGACACAGAGGCTAAATCGCGCGATCTGCTGTTTTTATGTGAGATGGGGCTCGATCCGGGAATCGATCATATGAGCGCCATGGCACTGCTCAACGAGATTCGCGCAAGTGGAGGGGTCGTTGAATCATTCGTTTCACATTGCGGCGGCTTGGTAGCCCCAGCATCGGATAATAATCCCTGGCACTATAAGATCAGTTGGAACCCGCGCAATGTGGTAACGGCGGGGCAGGCCGGAGCCCTCTACCTGCAAAACGGTAAAGAGGTTACGTTGTCTTACGAAGAATTGTTTGCCCAAGAGAACAAAGTAGAAGTAGACGAGCTTGGGACCTATTCTTGGTATCCCAACCGCGATTCGCTCTCGTACCTCTCTTTGTATGGTCTAACAGCTACCAAGACCTTTATCAGGACCACGCTCAGGCATTCGGACTTTATGCAAGGTTGGAAAAAACTCATTCAACTGTCGTTAACAAAGGATGCTCCATCCTATCACTTACCGGGCGCAACCCTGGGAGCGGCATTTGATCATCATTTTAGTCAGTGTGCCCTGCAACAATCGGCAATTAGGTACAGAGAAGAAGACCCCCTCTTTGACAGACAGCTACATTTTTTAGGAGCAGATCAAGATCCTACCCCATTGGGAAATGACTCATTTACCCCGGCAATGCTGTTACAAGTAGCGCTCGAAAAAAAGTTGGTTTTGGCCGATAGTGACCAAGACATGATCGTGATGCTGCACGAAATTGGCTACCGAAAAGAAGGCCAGGTTAGAAAAATTACCAGCCAACTTGTGGTTAAAGGGGATGATTCCCTGAGAACGGCCATGGCAAAAACGGTGGGGCTTCCTCTTGCCATGGCGGCATTACTATTACTGCAAAAAAAGATCGGACTACGCGGTTTACAGATCCCCACGCATGCAGATATCTACGTACCGGTGTTGCAAGCCCTTCAAAAAGAGGGTATAAAATTTTCAGAGACCGATAGCCTTGTTGCTCCTTAAACGGCAAGCAAAAAGAAAAAAAGGAAAAATTCAGGCGTACGGTAGCCGCTTCAATTGTGCATCAATGACCGGCCAATTCCAACACGATCTTCCATTCTTTTTCGGTAACGGGCTGAACCGATAAGCGCCCTAATTTGACCAGTGCCATATTG
>Ga0068876_10002113_pt1 | contig 15000 bp, 8 predicted proteins | sample NOAtaG_6_FD_66442 | JGI IMG/M metagenome (GOLD analysis project Ga0068876, IMG submission 66442) | Freshwater lake microbial communities from Lake Erie, under a cyanobacterial bloom - NOAA_Erie_Diel5S_2200h metaG | ecosystem: Environmental > Aquatic > Freshwater > Lake | place: USA: Ohio, Lake... | reverse complement strand
GCATCTGTTACCACTTACGGGGTAGCGGCTAAGGACACACCGGCGTGGTACAGTGATTACACGCAAGGGCTGGTGGCAAAGGCCAACGCCATTGCTGCCTCACCTTACCAGTCTTACCAAGGCCCCCGAGTTGCAGGAACAAGCCCCACGCAAAAGACTGCCTACGACATGGCAAAAACAGCAGCAAGCTCCTATCAACCGTACATGCAAGGGGCACAAATGTACAGTGATGCTGCTGGTAGCACCACAGGCCTTGCTGCCGCTAATCCCTATTTTTCACAAGCCGCCAAAACCTTGCCCCAAGGCATTGGTGAATACATGAACCCGTATACTGATTCTGTGGTCAACAGGATTGGTGACTTGGCAAAGCGGCAGTTGTCAGAAAACATCATCCCAACCATTCAAAACCAGTTTATTGGTGGGGGTAGTTTTGGGGGTAGCCGATCTGGTGAAGCACTGTCCCGCGGGATGCGTGACTTGCAGGAGTCCACAATGGCTCAACAAGCGCAGGCATTGCAACAAGGTTACACACAGGCGGGGCAACAGTTTGGTCAAGACCAAACCCGACTTGCTCAAATGGGTCAGTCTGCAGGCACCTTGCAAGCGGCAGACCTTAACCGCATGCTTGAACTGTCTAAACAACAAGCCACCTTGGGTGGCTTGGAACAACAACTGGGCCTCACAGGTGCCGCGGCAGTAGAATCCATTGGTCAGCAAGAACAGGCGTTGAACCAGCGAAGCTTAGACCTTGCCTATCAAGACTTCCAACGTCAACGCGATGACCCCTACAACCGCATTGCCTTTATGAATGCCGCTGTTCGTGGGTTGGAGTTGCCTTCACGCACTACAACAGAATCGACAGGCCCAGCCAATGTCTACCAGCCATCTGTTTTGTCGCAACTGGCGTCTGCTGGTGCAACTGGTTTGGCAATGAAAAAAGCAGGACTCATTTAAGGGGTAAGGTATGGCAACGCCAGAAGATGACGCAGAAGTAATCACCAATGTAGAGCAGCTTGAGGAAGTTGATGCAAAAGATCAAGCCGCGCTTGATTCTGAAACAGTCGACACCCCCTCTGTACTCGACTCTACAAGCCCTTACAGCAAAGAGTTAAAGGGGCTGCTGACGCAGTACCAGGGTGCGTTGACTAAGCGTTCAAAAGAACGCACAGCCATTCTTGCTGAGGCGCAACAAAAGCTGCTTGCACGGGCTGAGGACCCATTGGGGCAAGCCGCCATGCTCTTTAAAGTAGCGGGGGCTTTTGGCAAGCCAACTAAAACGGGTTCTTTTGGTGAGACACTGGGCAATGTGGGTGAGGCTCTTGCACCAGAAGTTGAAAGAATGCAGGCACGGAAAGATGCACTGACTGACTTGCAGTTGAAGTATAAACAAACAGGGCTAGATCAAGATGTAAGTGACCTCAGCGACAAAATTGGTGTAGTCACCAAGCTGTCGCAACTGACACAGGGCAAGACATCTGAGTATCAAACTTTGATGCGTCAATTGCAAGGCCTTGACCCCAAGTCACCTACCTACGCAGCTGACAAAACAATGCTTGAGGCGAGGATGAAGAGGCTGACTTTTGTCCCAGCTGATAAGCCCGCCGCTGGACCTAAGTTTGAAATTGACCGTCTAACAGCCATTCTTGACGATCCTACTTCAACCCAAACTGCCAAAGACAATGCAACTGCACGCCTTAAGAAACTCAACTACATTGCACCTGTAGACAAACCTCCTGAGAACTTGTCTCTTGAACAGTGGGCAAACAAAACACTGCTGGCTGAGTCAGCAGCACCTGGCTCAACGCCTAAAGCCGATCTTGCCCGGGCGCAGGCAATTATCAGAAAATCTACCTACATCGCACCCAGCAAAGATGGTGCAGGTGGTAAGGGTAGTGGTATAGCCGTTTCACCTTTAGGCAAAGTAGCGCAGGATGAAGGTTTAACACCAGGAACTCCTGAATTCAATGCGCGTGTTAAAGCGTTGCAAAAAGAACGGTCAGAGGTCAAACTTTCTACAGATGACCGTGCGGCCATTCGCAAGGCGCAAGAGGCAATTAGTGCAGGTAAGGCACTGGTTACCAACATAGTCAAAGCGCTAGAAATCAATGAAAAAGCGTATGAGGGTTTTGGTGCAAGCGCCCGCCGTTCTATTGGCAGAAACTTACCCATCGTTGGTGACTCAGAAGGGGTGAGAGCAACGACAGAGCTTGAAAACCTCATGGGCAAAAATGCACTGAGCCAGTTGAAGATTATTTTTGGCGGCAACCCAACAGAGGGTGAACGACAGATCTTACTGGACCTTGAAGGCGCACTGAGCATGAGTGCCGGTGAGCGAAAAATTCTTTTTGAAAACGCAATGGCCGCGGCTATTAGAAAGATAAAAGAGAACGAAGACATCATCAAGGAAACAAAGTCTGGTTCTATGCACAAAGCACAGACCGAAGACTTTGCAGATGGTGGGCCTGTCAGAATGGCAGATGGTGGCGACATGCAGTTGGATGATGAACAACTGTACCAAAAACTGTACGGTGCCAATGTCAACTACGGTCCTCAAGGCAGACAGGAATCTGCCATGGTGGGTGCGGGGCGCAAGGTAGGCCCTGGGTACGCCTCAGTTGAGGGGCATGTGAGCAGAACACCTGATGCGAGCCCTCAGAACTTTGCTTCTTTGGCTGCCCGCTATTCTGTTCCTGTAGGCCGGGGGCAGGTAGCAGGTACTGTTGCTCAACCTGTTGATGTTCCTGTTCGCTTGGTTGACCTGCAAGCATCCTATCCAGTAGGAAGAGGTAATGTGAGTGCAGGAGTAGCAGCATCCCGCTATTTGCCTGCAAACAAAAACCAAGTAGACGCCCGCTTCCTCAACTACAACCGTCCCGTTGGCTCTGGCACCTTCAACTTCGGTGTCAGTAAGCCAACGCAAGGACCAACGCAGTACAACGCCAACTACAACATGAATTTTGCAGATGGGGGTGCTGTGCGGATGCAAGAAGGTGGCACACCGCCCTATGTCCCAACAGAGGAAGATGCTGACTACTCATTGGCTAACTTTGGTCGGGCAGTTGGACAGGGAGCTGGGTTTTCATTTGGTGATGAGGCAATTGCGCGTGTGCGTGCGCAGATGGAAAACAGGCCGTATGAGGAAGTGTTGGCAGAGGAACGAGCCAAGTATGCAGCATTTGCAAGCAAACATCCCTACACCGCCTTGGGCACAGAGTTGGTCAGTGGTCTTGTACCTTCTGTAGCAATGAGCATGGTTCCAGGTGGTCAAGCACCTGCCGCAACTGGCTTGGGCATGACTGTTGGGCGTGGCAAACAACTGTACGACCTCGCAAAAACCTCAGGAAGCGCAGGCGCACAAGGATTCGTATCTGGCATGGGGGCGAGTGAGGGAGACATGGGCGATCGCCTGTCTGAAGGCGTTACAACCGGAACAACAACTGCTGTAGTTGCCCCCACTGTTTCTAAACTGATTACCAAAGGTGGTCAAGGATTGAAGGCAGTCAAAAAAGCAATCTTTCCAACAGATGCAGATGTGAGCACTGCTGCTATCAACAAAGTGCTCAACGCAATGAACCGTGATTCAGTTGGCATGCGTTCACTCAAACGCACCATGGCACAGGATGCCGCTTTAAATGTCAAGTCAACCATTGCAGATGTCACCCCATCACTCACTAGCCTAGGGGAGGCGGTTGTGACTAAACCAGGTGGTGGCAAAAAGATTTTGGGTGACGTCATGGAAAAACGCCTGGAAGCTGGGCGTCAAAGTGTGGGTGACAAGGTCACAAAGGCTGTGGGCAAAAATGTGAATTACGCAGATCAGGAAGGCAAGCTAATAAGCACCTTGCGTGGCAATGCAGATACTGCCTACAAAGACGCCTACGCCTTTGGCACAGTAAACGACCCAAGAATCACAAAAGTGCTTGAAGATCCTACCTTCAAAAAGGCGTATGAGGAGGCAAGGTCTATTGCTGAAAAAGAGAAGTTGGCAGCGCAGTTGAGAGGTGAAACAGACACTAGCCGCTTTGACCTCAAACGCCTCTACACTGTTGACTCAGATGGCACTGTTCGTGTGACTCAGATGCCTGATGTCCGCACCCTTGACTACATCAAGAGGGGCATTGACTCAATCATTGATAAAGGGTTTGGGGGCACCAACCCATTGTCTAAAACTGAGGCCAATGCACTTAAAGATGTGAAGAAAGAGTTTGTCAATGTGATTGACAATGTGACCAAGGACCCAGCGACAGGAGTTTCCAAGTATGCAGAGGCACGCGCCAAGTATGCAGGAGACATAGAGGTGTTGGAGGCGTTGCGGTTTGGTAAGGATGACTTTTTGAAGAAAGGCTTTATGCCAGATCAGGCAAAAGCAATGGTCAAAACTATGTCAGAAGCAGAAAAGAATGCTCTTCGTGCTGGTGTAGCACAAAGTATTCTCAACGACATTATGACTCGCCCTCAACAAATCAATGCAGCTCAAATCGTCATCTCAGCACCCGCAACCAAGGCCCGCTTGGCTGCCTTGTTTGACAACCCCAATGACTACAAACTGTTTGAAGCAGCGTTGGAACGGGAGGCACAACTGTTCCGCAACGCACAAGACATTGCGCGCAACAGCCGCACCGCACCCCGTGCCGCTGCTTTGAAAGACTTGGATGAGAATCCAGTTGTTGACATTACCGGGCAAGTGCTTGACCTGAGTGCCTCAAGTGGTCCTGGTTCCTTTCTTGCCAAAGTCTTCAAAATCTACCAACAAGGCCTGCCAATGAGTGAAAAGGTTGCCAATGAGGTGGCGCAGATATTGAAAACAGGCAGCCCGCGGGATGTGCAGAAGGTGACTGCAAAGTTGGAGGCGCAGGTTAAAAAGAAGGCACAACAGGCGCAGAAAGTCGCCAAGCGGGAGAAACAAACAACAAGTGCTATGAGTGTGTCCGCTGGTGCAACACCTACGCTGCCAGAAGCCCCAAAACCGTCAGTAGAAGAGCGGATGGCGGAGGAGGATGCTACATTTGAAGATCTGAAAAAGAAATACGCAACAGAGGAGTAAGAATGGCAACGAATAAGAGTGTGTCATTGAGTATTGGCAGGGGTGAAAAGCTGCCTGTCTCCAAGGGCGCTGGGTTGACGGCTAAAGGACGTGAGAAGTACAACAATGCCACAGGCTCCAACCTTAAACCGCCTGCCCCCAACCCTAAGACCAAGGCAGACCAAGGGCGTAAGGATTCTTTTTGTGCAAGAATGGGTGCTGTGGCAGCCAATGCCAAAGATGGTGAACGTGCTAAAGCAGCCCTTAAAAGATGGAAGTGTTAAATCATGGCAACGAAACCTGGACTGTACGCAAACATTCACGCAAAACGGGAACGGATTAAAGAGGGCTCAGGTGAGAGCATGCGGAAGCCTGGCACCAAAAACGCACCCACCTCCGCCAACTTCAAAGCTGCTGAGAAGACAGTTAAAAAGAGCAACAAATAATGGCTGCCATCTTTGACGCAAACGGGGCGTATGCCGGTGATGATGGCATGGGTGACAACACACCCGCTCCTAAACCTGCCATGGACCCAGAGGTTGCTAGGCTACTTGCCCGCTACCCAGCACCCAACTTCTACAACCGACCATTGGTTGGTGATATGTCACCAAGGCAGATGGTTGGCAACGCCATCAAAAAAGGGTTTGAGGTACGAGACACTCTTCGAGATGCAGGCAAAATTGGGTTGATGGTGCATCCTGCAACCGCTCAATACGCCGCCGCTGTTCCTATGGCACTTGCACAAGGTGAAATGGTGCTTGGTGCTGCTCAGCGATACGGTGCAGAAAAGATGTATGAGCTTGCAGGTGATGAAGAAAACGCTGCCCGAATTGCTCAACAAAAGTCACCTGAATTTGCATCACTGATGCAAAAATACTACAAGCCTTTAATGGCAACAAGTCCATCAGGGAAAGCAATTCAAGAACCTGCATTGAAGTTCTTGGCTGAAAACATACCAGTAGTGCCCTCTGGTCCTAAGGGTTCTGGGTTTGCACCTTCACCTCCTACTAGCCGTCCTCTGCTTACACCTAATGATGCGCGTGCTGTGTTGGGTGAGGCATCACTTGCCGCAAGTGAGGCAAGACAAATACCAACTGACATTAGCAACTATTACCGGTCTGGTGTCACAAGGATGAACCCAGTAACAAACAAGCCATCTGTGGGTAGCAAAATTGCTAAAGTGACAGAGGCACCGGTAAAAGGTGCGGCTGAAGTTGTGCAAAACCGCATTATGGAGGGCAAAGGACTTGTTCCTGGATTGCCAGAAGAGTTCCAAACTCCTGTTGCCCGCTTTGCTGTCAAACCAAGTGGTGGCAATTTCCCAACAACCTTGGGTGCAACCAAGACAATAGATGAACTTTCTGCCACCTCTCCTGTATACAGCCACCTACATTCAGTTGCCCCTGACCTCAACTACACTCCCGTCAGTGAAATTCCAGGCCTTGGCAAAACCCATTTTATTGAATGGAAACAGAATGTACTTGACTCAGGTCAGAGAAATGCTTTTGATGAGTTTCTTGGACAAGAGGTAAAAAACGAGTCAAAACCGTTGGAAGAATGGATACAAAAGTACCCAGCTCTTATTGAACAGCCAGAAGTGCAAAAGTTACAAAACACACCTGGCTTGCCTGCTAAAATTGACTTCTATGACTTGCCCAAAGATGTTAAAAACGTCATTCTTAACTCAGCAAGTGATGCATTTACAAAGCAATGGAATGCAGAACACGCAGATTCACCGTTTGCACAAATCCCGGGGTCTTCCTTGGATGTGGGCAGGGTAATTGAGGATTATTATGGCTGGATTACCAAAGGCCCCTACCTCAACTACATCACCAAACAAATGGGCACTGGAACCAAGAACGACCCATTTGTCAAAGCGGCAGAAAAAGATGTGTTTGTGGGTGACCGTGATTTTGTGACGGATTCTAGCTACTACAGCCGGGCACAAGACAGGGGTGAAAACGAACGTCAATACGCCGTCAGTACCCATTCTGCTGACACTTTGGCAAAGAATCCAGAAATCGGTACTCAAACTGCAACTACCCCATTGGGTCAAAAAGTTGAAAACATGAGTGACGCCTCCATTACCTCTAGCCACTGGGATGATGATAGGGTTAGAGCACAAGAACCTCCAAGCATTGCGTTAGAGAATGTACCGGGCTACGGGCAACGGTGGGTATCAAGGCGGGGGAATAACTCAACGGATGTAAAAGCTTCTGCATTTCTAGATGAGGCAGATGCACAAGCGTGGCACAATGAGTTGCTAAAGGATGAGGGCTACACAGGTCCTGACTACCCTTACATGTCCAAAGTTCCAGATGATGTTCCGATCTACGACATAAATGACCGCTACGTAGATAAATTTGGCTTGGAAAATGTGCGAAAAAATGTTTTTAGAAGCCTGTTGAAAGGTGAAATTGCACCGGAAGACTTGAAAAAAGTTGATATGACAGCTGCCATCAACTTGACGCACAAACAACAGAAGGCAGAAGAAAAAGCAAGGCAGAACAGCAAGAAAGCATATGGTGACTGGCGCTACAACCGTGTTCAAGAATATCCAGCTTCTGTTGTTTTTACAAATCCGGTTGGCATTACACCTGCAGGGTCAAGGGTAGTGGTGTTTGACAAAGCATTCATTGATGCTAACCCTGACATGTACATCCGAGATTTTTCAGTTCTCACCAAAGACTTGAATTTCTGCCTTGCGCGTGGTGGTCACGGTACACCTGATTATCCCGGCCACGCCCCTTTGGTTGAACCGCACACAGGTCTTGTACCAAGAGGCAATGACACCACCTCCTCTGGCTACATTGATGAGGCAGTGGCAGGTCGAGAAATGTTTCCTGCTGTCTACGCCCCTGACGGCTCAGCGCAGGGTGCAATGCAGGTGCGTCTACACAGCCCCAACCCAGATGATATACAGCAGGACGTAAAGCGCTATCTTTTAAACAATGGCATGAATCAAATTGATGCCCTCCCAGTTGGGGTACGGAGGTTTATACAGACAGGGATGGGTTGGCAAACTGCTGTTGCTGAAATGCCTGAACTTCAGAAATTGATGGACGACAAGACTACCTACAAAATAGATCAGATAAAGGGTGAAAATAACAGTAGAATAGACCCAAGGTTTGAGGCACCCATTCGCGCATGGTTAAATCAAAACAAAGACAAATTAGACGGCAATGTCAATGACAAGCACAACCTTCCCAACACCGTTGACTTGGGGGAAAGTCATCAACGGGATGCTGTCAAATTTAACCCCCTGTTTGACCACCACGCAGTAGATGACTTGATGACAGAGGTAGCGGATGAAGCGCGGCGTGAGGCGCAAATGGATCTAGTCACATATATAGACAATGCGGGTGACCCCAACCTTGTCCCACCGGGTGAAGATTTCCAAGATTGGATACATGAGGTAGTAGGTGAGGCACTTGGTAATGACAGCAAAAACACTTTCATGGCAGCGCTTGACCCAGCAAAGTTGACCGATCAACTTTCAAAAGACATTGATAGGGTGTGGAACATTTACCGCAACCAACGCAATGAGGCTTTAATCAGTGGGCTGGGTGATAAGCGGTTTATTGGAGAGGAAGATGTACTGGAAGCTGCCCGTCAATACGGTATGCCCATGTCCACACTTGCACCACCACTTAAAACCGATGCTGAGCTTGCTCAAATGACACCGCAAGAATTAAACTCAGAACTTAAACGTGCTCGCGACATATACGACCGCGCCTATCAAATTAACACCAACCAAAAAGAGGGTTTTAAGAATGTACACGATGCAAACAGTTTTAGTAAGTATGCAGACAAGGTAAAAGACGCTTGGGTGGAGTCAAGAATCCGTGATTTTTCAACTGATGACGCTGCTGGTAAATTGTTAGACTATGCAAAAGGGCATGACGGCAACCCAGATGTTGATTCTTTGCAAAATGTCATTGACAGACTAACCAACAACACCAGTACGGGTAGATTGTTTGAAGTATCTGGTATGGATGTGTTGCCTCAACAAAGCGTTGCTCAACAAACAAAGTTTAATCAAATCAGGGATCAAGTCTTAGAAAAATTGCATGCTGCTTTGGCAGAGGAAAAATCACGCTTGTTGACAGAACCATCTTCTGTAGAGATGCGAAGAAAGGCAAGAGATGTGCTTGACCAGATACATGAGCATTTTGACAGGTTGCAAAATGCACCTCCTGGCACCCGGTTTTACGATTCACCTGATTACAGAAACAACACCTCAATACAAGGAATAATCAACAAGTATGAAAATGACCCAGTAGTTCGTGCGTTGATTGCACCGCTTTCAAGAACTGAAGGGTATTTGGTGGCAAAAGCATTTACTGCAGGGGAAAACATCAAGGTTCCAGAGTTTATAGATGTACCTGTTACAAGGCAATTGGCATATGATGCACCACAAGAAACAGTTGGTGAAGTTGGTGAAAGGCGGATGAGTTCTCAGTTTGTGGCATCTATGGACACAGGAGAACGAACGCAACAATACCTGACCTCCATCTGGGATGACATTCGCAATTCTGACGAATACCGAAATGCCGCTACAGACACAGCCCGCTATCAAGCAGTAAAAGATGGGGCGTTTAAAAACTTACAAGCATTGAATGAAGGTTTCAGAACACCTACTCAAATGGGTTTGACTCGGAACGGTTACCTGCACTTGCAAGACAAGTTGACTGATGCTTTAGCAAACATGGAAAATGCCATTAGGGATGCACGAACCAGAGAAATGGTTGGTCAAGACAACCCATACCCCGTTGAACCTCAAGACATCCAGCAAAGTTTTGACAACTTAACTACTAGACTTGAAACTGGGCAAATTGATGCTGATTCTTTAAGGCACTATGCTTATTCTTTGCGCAATAACGGGGGTGTTCAACACTTGCACCGTGAAATGGGTCAAAACGAAAATGACATGTTTAATTTGGCAACGGAACTTGAGCAATATGTTGAACGCTATGAGCGTGAAGCAGGGCAGCAGTTTGCTTTTGACCCTCAAACAGCAGCAGATGACTTGTTGACCCAAGATGTGCATCCTGATGGTCGCATGAACTTGACCGCTGTTCACGACACTATGTACGCCTTGGTTAACGGAGAGCTTGATTATCCTGGTTTTCGAGAACATGGGATGAATGCAGATGAAAATTTGCAAGCACAAAGAGAAGTTGTGTGGTTGATGGCACAAAGGCTAATACAGCAAGGTCATCCAATACCGGACTTTATGGAAGGAAGGATACCTCCAGAAGGATACAACGAGTTGCCTGCACCACCGGCAGAAATCAATGTGGATGACCTGAATTTGTTTGAGCCAGATCCTGGACACCCAGCCAACGCTCCTGCACTTCCTGCAAGACAAAATGCCACACCAGAGCAAAATGACTTGCTTGACCGTTTGCACAATACCTATTTGGCTCAGTTACGCGACCCGGCTCAGGCACAACTGTTCTTCAATGACTTCATGGCACAATTCCCGCAAATGCAAGGCCAAGAAAGAGCAGTGATGAACTTGATTGAAATAAAGGTTGAAGAGTTGCGGGATGCACAGGAGCAGTTGCGTCAAAACCCAGAAGGACTTGCAAGAGGTGGTTTGGTACGCCCATTGCTGAGAAACCCTCAACTCGCTAACCTTGCTTATAGGTACAACGCATATTTGCATTAAAATATCTGTTCTCCAGCGATATTATGCAGTTGCCCGGAGCCTCATAGCCCTGCCCTAACCGGTGGGGCTTTTTTTGTGCGCTTTACACGTGCGCGAACCCTTAGGTCATTTTTTTATTTTCATAAAAAAGTTGAAAATGCTAATATGTTGATAAAACACACGTAGTCATTGACTTTTTACTAATATGGGTACTAATAAGTGCTAATAACAGCTAATATTTCGTAGTTATCCACAGAATGCTTTGTTGCAACGGTTTCGGTTTTGGGAAATGAAAAATATATTTGTTCCCTATCACGCACGTGTATGGCATAGGAAAAAACAATTGGACATTGCTGTGATTGGGCTATAATGGAGGCTCAGAAAGCAACAGAAAGATTTGAAATGCAGAGATTCAAAACCAAACCCTATGACCATCAGCTAGAGGCATTTAACCTGTCTTGTGAGGTGGAATCATTTGCCTTGTTGATGGAACAAGGTACAGGGAAGACAAAAGTCATCATTGATACCGCTGCCCATTTGTTTGGGCTAGGCCGGATTGATGCTGTGCTTGTGGTTGCTCCCAACGGTGTTCACCGCAATTGGATTCACAATGAGTTGCCGGTGCATCATCCGGACTGGGCTCCCCACATCGCCACCTACTGGTCATCAACGCCAACCAAGGCAGAAAAGAAGGCTCTAGAGAACCTGTCAGATCCCAAGTTTGTAGGTCTTCGTTGGTTATCCCTCAACGTCGAAGCGTTCTCTTCTGAAAAGGGGCGCAAAATGGCTGAGAACTGGCTTCGCACACACAAGGTGCTATTCGTAATTGATGAATCATCGCGAATCAAGACACCAACGGCACAAAGAACCGAGAATATTTTGAAGCTTGCCAAACTTGCGCCTTACAGAAGAATAATGACGGGTACCCCAGTGACGCAAGGTCCAACGGATGTTTTCGCGCAATTTTCGTTTCTTGATGAGAATATCCTAAGGACCAGCAGCTACTATGCCTTTAAGGCTGAGTATTCTGAGTTGTTGCCAGCCAACCATGGGCTCATGCGGCACATTGTTGCAAGAACAGGCTCTAAGTTTACCCCACAGGTCATTGCCAAGGACAAGAACGGTAGACCCATATGGCGGAACCTTGACAAGTTGCAAGCCTTACTCGCCCCTTACTCATACCGTAAGCGGAAAGTTGAATGTCTGGATTTGCCGCCCAAGATTTACCAACGCCTGTACCATGAGTTGGAGCCGGTGCAGGAAAAGGCGTACAAGTACATCAAGGATGAGTTGAGGATGAAGATGGAGAGTGGGGATGTGAAGGTGCTCACCAAGATGGAGTCTATTCTGCGCCTACAACAGGTAGTGGGTGGGCATGACGGGGAAAGCAAAAGCTATTTTGAGACACCCGAGAAAAACCCACGCATCGCTGCCATGATGGAGGCGTTAGAAGAGATACAGGGCGGGGTCATCATTTGGGCACGCTTTGTAGCAGAAATCAAAGCCATTAGTGCCGCTCTCAAAGCCAAGTATGGCGATGATTCGGTGGTGCAGTATTTTGGAGAAGTTAAACAGCAGGACAGAGTAGATGCAGTGGACAAGTTTCAAGCAAGTGATGCACGCTTCTTTGTAGGTCAGCCACATTCAGGTGGTATTGGGTTGACTCTTACTAAGGCAAAAACCGTTATTTACTACTCGAACGATTACTCTCTCGAGACTCGACTTCAAAGCGAAGATCGAGCGCACCGAATAGGGCAAGACGAAAGCGTAACCTACATTGACGTGGAAGCAGTCGGCACGATAGACAAAGCGATAGTAAAAGCACTAAGAGATAAACAAGATATTGCGTCATTGGTAACTGGGGATCCTAAACTGGAGTGGATATAAAGAAAATGTCAAAAGTATTTATCACACAAGAAAAGATGCGGAAAAATATTGCTGGTGACTTTGTCCAGCAATTTGATCTGACGCCTGCTTTGAAATACGGGAAGATGGAGGTGTTGATACCAGCGGGGCGGGCGCTCTTTGCCCCTGTCCTGACTATCCGAACGCTAAAAGAGAAGTTGGCAGATTTTTCTGACGACGACTATTTGCTCACAGTGGGTGACCCGTCAGTCATCGCGGCTGCTGCCATGATTGCAGGGGAGAGGAACAACGGGCGGGTGAAGATCCTTAAATGGGATCGGATGGAGCATGACTATATTTCTATTCAACTAGACACATCGGGGAAAGCGGTATGAGTATTCCAAGCAACGACAGCATCAAACAAATTGCAGATTTAGCACAGCGACAAGTCGATTTGTTGCAAAAGATTGAACTAGTGGAGGCAGAGCTTAAACAACTGAATGAAGACTTGCGGGTAGTGTCAGAAGTTGACCTGCCAACCGCTATGTTTGAGGCAGGCGTTAGTTCTTTTACACTAGACAATGGGATGAAGGTGTCAACAAAAGACGATGTTTATGCCTCCATTCCCAAGGACAAAGAAAGTACAGCGTTTGCATGGCTCAACACCAATGGCTTTGGTGGTATCATCAAGCATGTGGTGTCAGCGTCGTTTGGGAAGGAGGAGGATGCAAGGGCGAAAGAATTGATAGCGGCAGCACAAAGCCTAGGCCTCAACCCAGAGGACAAACGGTCAGTGCATTCAGCAACCCTTAAAGCCTTTGTGAAAGAGCAGTTGGCGCAGGGTAAGAATATTCCATTGGAGCTTTTCGGTGCCTATCAGGTTACCAAGGCGACAGTGAAGTAAACCTCTTGAGCTGGGCGGAGGGTAAAAACTAGCCCGGTGTTTTTTAAGGAGCCAAAAATGGCGAAAAATGAAGTTGCAGTAAAGCAGGAAAACCTGCCAGCCCTTGCCTCAATGTATGAGCAAGATGTCGGTGCCGGATTTGAGAACGCAGACCGCGATTCCTATTCCATACCCTTTATTGCTATTTTGCAATCGGGGTCACCGCAGGTGAAGAAATCAGATGGCGCTTACATCAAAGGGGCGGAGGAAGGTTTTCTGTTTAACTCTGTAAGTCAGGAGATTGTGAACGGGGAAACAGGCCTTTTGGTCATTCCCTGTTACTTTACCCGGCGCTTTGTTGAATGGGTGCCCCGCGAGGCAGCAGGCGGAGGTGGGTTGGCAGGTGAGCACTTGGCATCCGACCCAACAGTCACCAATTGCCAGCGTGATGCCAAGAATCAGTTGGTATTAGCCAATGGCAACAACCTAGTTGATACTCGCACACACTACGTGTTGGTTGTTGACAAGGCGACAGGTTTGTTTACTCCTGCCCTCATCAGCATGAGCAGCACACAGGTGAAGAAGAGCCGTCAATGGATGACGCGGATGGAGAGTATCAAGTTTAAGAACGCTGCTGGTCAGCTCTTCACTCCTCCCATGTTCTCTCACATGTACCACCTGACCACTGTGCCAGAACAGAACGATCAGGGCTCATGGTATGGTTGGAAGATTGAGACAGCAGGGGCAGTAGAAGATGCTGCTTTGTACGGTGCTGCCAAGTCATTCCGTGATGCAGTCAAGAGTGGTGAGGCAAAACCTGCCGCCCCTGTTGAAACTGTTGCTGAAGACAATATACCTTTCTAAGGAGCAAAGCATGCCAAAAGAAATCATTTTCTTTGGTGGCTTTGCTACCAAGGCCGAAGCACTCGAATTTGGGGCTACGCTTGAAGGTCCTTGGTGTGTGTTGACCATCATCAAAGGGTTCTATGAGAAGGAAAAGAACTACAGTGATGAGCACGCCTTTGATGTAATGACCTTTATGGTTGTCAATCAAACGACTGTTGACACTTTGCAAGAAGCGTTGACTATTGTGTGATTTTCGGGGGGAAAGTGGATTCTGCGTGACTCTGAAGTGAAGCGCAAAGTAAGCAGTGTAGCGAGTACCCCCACCCCTTAGAAAGAAAGCATGAGACAAGTAGCAGAAAGATTTCAAGCCCTGTTTGAAGGGCTACACCGGGCACACGGGCAATACCGTATCAATGATGCATCGCTTGGGGATAAAAAGATTTCAGGCAGAGCGTTGACGGTGTTGGAGCCGTTGACCTTGGACAGGTGGGAAGACCATTTGAATGGCAAGTTGGGTGTGGGTTCAATTCCTATTCGAGATGACGCAACATGTTCTTGGGGTGCCATAGACATTGACACCTACCCTCTGGACATTCCAGCGTTAGAGGCCAAGTTGAAAGACATGAATTTACCTCTTGTGCCTTGCCGCACTAAGTCAGGTGGCGCGCATTTGTATTTGTTTGTTAACACACCAGTATCTGCTGAAAAGATACGCAACTACTTGATGAAGTTTTCCTCAATCCTTGGGCA
>Ga0068876_10002102_pt1 | contig 15056 bp, 8 predicted proteins | sample NOAtaG_6_FD_66442 | JGI IMG/M metagenome (GOLD analysis project Ga0068876, IMG submission 66442) | Freshwater lake microbial communities from Lake Erie, under a cyanobacterial bloom - NOAA_Erie_Diel5S_2200h metaG | ecosystem: Environmental > Aquatic > Freshwater > Lake | place: USA: Ohio, Lake... | reverse complement strand
AAATACATTCACAGCCTCCTGCCGTTTGCGGCGGATGGCGTCGGCTTTGTCGAGGATGTCGGCGATCCGCTTCTGCTCCGACAGCGGCGGCAGCGGGATTTCAACGCCACTTAGACTAGAACGAGTGATTTGAGGTTGTGCTGAACCGGTGATTGCGTCACGAAGACCACGCCAATTCAAAGCGTATGCGACAAATCGAAGGTCCGCCGTTTTTGGATCAAGCTCATCCAACGCCATCGCGTTGCCAGTCACATAGGACTTGGGATCGGATACGTTGATGGTTCCACATGTCGCCCCCCGACAGGTAATCAGAACCGTTGGATGCTCATGGTTATACTCAGCATAAAAACCAATTCGCCCATTAGCACCAAAAACGGGGTAGCCCTCTTCCGTCATCTGTGACTGAGGAATAGTAGGCCATTGCGTCGGGCGGCATATGTCACTGAGTTTCACGAGTGGAAGTGTCCTACTCATCTCAGCATCTCCTCCAGCTCTTCAAGATCAGACGCGATCTCAGCTTCCAGCTTCTTCAGCCGTCCAATGATAACCCTGGGTGAGTCGTACTGCTCTTCCTGGTGAACCATCTGCTTGTACCGGTTGATCGAAAGATCAAAGCCATTCGCTTCAATCTCGGACTTCGGCACGCAGAAGGCGATCGCAGTGCGATCCGTGAAGTGCTTCTTCCCGGCACCGCCGTTCCACTTTGGCCAGGCCTCCCGCAGCACATCCAGGTCCTGCCAGTCGTCTTCAGCTCCGATCTTGTCACGCTTGTCGTCGAGTGTCTTGCCGTCCGCCTGCACGTCGAAGAAGAAGACGTTGTCGGTCTGGCCACCTTTTGTGAACAGCAGGATCGCGGTGCTGACGCCGGCGTAGGGACGGAAGACACCGGACGGCAATTTGATGACCGCTTCAAGCTGGTGCTCTTCCACCAGCATCTGCCGCAGCTCCTTGTGCGCCTTCGACGATCCAAAGGTCACACCATCGGGAACGATGACAGCACAGCGTCCGCCAAGCTTGAGCATTCGCAGGATCAATACGATGAACAGGAGTTCGGTCTTCTTCGTTTTGACCTTGCCGGTCAGCGCCTTGTGGACATCCTCCTCGTCCAGCGAACCCTTGAACGGGGGGTTGGCGAGGATCAGGTCAAAGGCATCTTCCGCCCAGCGACGAGTTTCCCTGCGGTCCGTGAAGTTGGTGCTGAGCGTGTCCTGATAGTTGATGTCCGGCGTGTCGATCTCGTGCAGCATCATGTTCATCGCGGCGATGCGAAGCATGGTCACATCGAAATCGAAGCCGTGGAACATATCGCTCTTGATATGCTTCCACTGCTGCGGTGTGATCAGGTCGCCAGTGTACGTCTTACCGCCCGTCCCTTCATCGACATGGATGCCATCTTCGGACGTAAAATGTCTCCGCAGGGCTTCCATGAACTGGACCAGAAAGCCGCCCGTGCCGCAGGCCGGATCGCCGACCGTCCATGACAGGGCTTCCTGTTCGTTTCCTTCAAGAACCAGATCCACCATCAGGTCGATGATGTGCCGCGGCGTGCGGAACTGGCCGTTGATGCCAGCCGTGGTTAACTTGCTGAGCAGGTGCTCGTACAGATCTCCCTTGGTGTCGCCCTGCGTGAGCGGTAACGCTTCGATCATGTTTATCGCCGACATCAACAGCGAAGGCTTGTTGATCATCAGCGTGGCGTCCTTCATGTACTGGTTGAAGGTGTTCTTCGGCCCTTCGCTGGTCGATGCTTCTTCCTGCCCCAACTGGCGGAAGTGGGGAAAGACTTCATCGCGGACGATCTTCAGAACCTTCTCGGCGTCGGCTTCCTGCTTGAGATGGCTCCAGCGCAAGTGCTGTCTGCTGCGAGGGAAGTAGACACCGGGGAACGGTTTGCCCGGATGTTTCCGGGACCATTTCTTCTCTTCAGTGCTTTCTCGCATGTCAAGCAGACGAGCAAACATCAGGAACGAAATCTGTTCGATGACGGTTAGCGGATTGGTGATGCCGCCCGTCCAGAACTCCGCCCAGAGCCTGTCGATCTTGTTGCGTAGTTGTCCTGTGATCATGGTTATTGGGTTTTCAGTTTCCAGTGTTCAGAGTTCAGTGTTCAGTGATAAAAACGGAGAATTCAAATTCCAGCGAGCCGAGCAGTGCAAATGGGGAGCACGCTGGCATTCGATGTTCGTTTCACGGGCTTCTTTGTCATCCTGGCTCACCCCCAGTTCGAAAGGAACCGATGATGTCGAACAGTTCATTCGCCAAAGACTCATCGAACAGTCCATCAAGGCTATCGCTGTGCAGAGTCGTAAATGGCGGCTGGTACAGGTCGTCGATTTTGATGGAACCGAATTTCGCGATGTGGTTCTGGAGCAGGTCCAGGAACTTGATCTGATGCGAAGCCAGATTCGGATGCGCCTGTACAAATCTTGTAAACCGCTCGTGAACCGCGTCTGCGTCCATCCCGATGATTTCCCGAATGGCCTGATCCAGCGATTCGGCCTGCTGGAAGTAGTCCATCAGGTTGTGCAGGTCGAGCCCCGGTTCCTGGGTCAGGACCAGTGAACAAAGGTCTTCGAGGTCGGCCTCTGTGACGGGTTCGCCAAGCCGGATCTTGCGCAGAGTGTCGTTCTGGTCGATGATGGCCTGCAGGACGTTGTTGACGCGATTGCGGTACGCCACCATGTCCAGATCGTCGAGCTTGTCCAGGCGAACCTTGTGCTTTCTGCGTTCAATGTCGGCTTCATCTTCCCTGACATCAATAATGATCGGATCAGGCCGGGGGACGTCGTCCCTGCGACGGAATTGGACGATCCCGCGAAGCTGGTCGCGAATTTCTTCCAGGTCCCCCACGGTGACTTCATCCCAGAACTCCTCGCTCTTCACACGTTCGATCACGGGCAGTTTCAGCTTCACCTGAGACAGGTTGATCCGCAAACTGCTGACGAGATTGACGACAGCATCACGCAGATCGGCGAACTTGTGGCCGCCACGAATGAGCTCCGTTTGCAACTGCGCGATGAGGCGGTCGAACTTCCAGGCTTCTTCGAATTTCGCAATGTCCACCCATTGCATGAGCGGAGCGATGTTCTGTTGCAGAGTGGCCCTGGTGGCGGCGTCGAATTCTCGAACGGTGTCTGCGGACGAAACAGACTGCACCTGCGGCCATTTCTCCTTCACCGGAATGCAGCCCCCTGGGAGATCGGCAATCTGCCTGCTGATCAGACTGGTGGCGATCTCGAATCCGGAATTGTGCTGCTTTTCCAGCGCCGCTTCGGCCAGTTTCATCCGAGCCTCGAAGACGCGTTCGCAAATCGACTTCTGGCGAGCTGGTGCGGCCTTTTTGTAGTCCTGTTCAAATCGTTCGAAGTTGCCCCAATGATCGAAAATCTGGAAGTGCGATTTGTCGATGCCGGGACCGAACAGATCCGGGCACAACCGAGTGCCACGGCCGATCATCTGCCAGAACTTTACGTAGGAATAGACCGGCTTGGCGAACACGAGGTTCACGCACTCAGGCACATCCACGCCGGTATCGAGCATATCCACGGAAATCGCGATGGTCAGGTCAGGATTGGTGCCTTCCCCTTTGAAGTCATCGATCATCGATTCGGCACGAGGATCATCGCTGACGACCGTCTGACAGAACTTGCCGCCGTACTGCGGGTACATTTCATTGAACAGTTCTTCCAGGAGACGAGCGTGTTTGATGCTGCGAGCAAAGATGATGGTCCTGCCGATACGACTTCCGACACGGATGCCGTGATCCATCAGGTTTCGCAGGATGTGCCGGTTGGTGTCCTTGTTGTAGACAATCTTGTCCACTTCACCCTGTTCGAACTCTATCGCCTGCGGCAGGACTTCGTCTTCTTCCAGCTGCTGCCGCTGTTCAGGGGTCATATTGGAATATTTGATGCCGGATCGAAGGAACGGCGTCGTGTGGGTATCGACCTCGAACGGAACAAGATGCTTCTGTGAAACCGCCGTCGCGTAGTCGTAGTTCGAGGTGGGATCTCCCTCGTCGCACTCAAAGATCCTGAAAGTATTCCGCGAAACGAAATCAACGGGCGTTGCAGTGAGACCGAGCTGGTAACAGTCAAAGTATTCGAAAATTTGGCGATAGCGGTTGTAGAGGCTGCGGTGTGACTCGTCCGCGATGATCAGGTCAAAGAATCCGGTATCGAAGGACTCGTACACCTTCATCATGGCCGGGTATGTGGAGATGAAGATTCGATCCTTCGTGTTCCCTGCGGAGGCTCCGGTAACCCAGGTTCGCGGCAGTGATGGCAGGAACTGATTGAACGCGTTGTTTGCCTGCCGTCGCAGTTCGCGACGGTCGCAGAGAAACAGGATTCGTTTTGCCCAGTTGGCCCTGATCATCGCATCACAGAGCGAGATGGCGACACGAGTCTTGCCGGTACCGGTGGCCTGAACAATGAGCGCCTTGCGTTTCTTTTCCGCGAACTTCTCGACCACACGACGCACCGCTTCGATCTGGTACATGCGACCGGCAATGTGGGGATTGGCGGACACTTCACTGACAGGCTTTTTGGCACTGCGCTGGAAGTGCAGATGCTGCAGGCTGTCTTTGGAGTAGAAGCCGTAGATTTTTCGTGGTGGTTCGCCGGCAGCGTCGTTCCAGATCCACAAATCATAGCCGTTGGTGCAGAAGATCACGGGGCGCTGGCCGTGCTTCTTTTCCAGTGCATCAGCATAAAGTTCCGCCTGTTTGCGGCCCTCTGCTGGATTTTTGCTGGTACGTTTTGCTTCCACAACGCCCAGTGGTTTTGCGTTATCATCATCCAGAACGTAGTCAGCACGCCCTTTGGTTGAGTCTCCAACCTTATATTCAATCGGTTCTTCCTTAATGACCTCTGCCGTATTCGTCGCCCCCCTGCCGACATCCCATCCAGCATCGGCCAGCATCTGATCAATCAGGTATTTGCGAGTCTCTTCTTCATTGAAGGCCATGGGGTCGACAGACTGCAGCTGCTCTGTGGCCCGCTTAGCAGCTTCCAGCCCAGCCTGACGTTCTTCTGCAGTGGCAACGGCCTGTTCAGCCCGGGAGCGTTCCTTTTCAAGGTCGGCCAGAAGCTTCTGCATCTGAGCCTCCTGAGCAGCCACACGCTCAAGGATTGCACGTTTTTCCAAACGTTGTTTGATCCCTTCAATGCCGCCTTCCGGCGGATCTGAGAATCCCGGTTGGTCAGCCACGTTTCCTGCGGCATAATTGACGTGCAGCCATCGCGCAACGTTGAAAGCTTCACGCATCAGCCGCAGTGCACTGGTCGTGTCCCCCTTGTTGCCGTGCGCTGCGTTGTTGCCTTCCAGCCGAAGGGCGTGGAGTTTGGACAGCACCACATCCGGAACGACGTCTTTGAAAGGCTGGTTGTGCAGCAGATCGTTCAGGTTCGCCCGAAACGGTTTTGGCAGTCGCTGGTGATGGTGAATCCATTCGACAACCTGTTCACAAAAGACACGCAGCTTTGAAATGGAACCGACCGGATCCGCATGGGCGTAGGCTTCCGCGAAGCCACCGAGCCCTGCCAGCTCCGGCCACTTCGGTCTGAGAAACTCGAAGTTGATTGATTTCATGAATTGTCTGAGATCCAGTTGCATGCGGAATCAATAGTGCACACGGCGTGCCAGTTGATGCGACTGACGCGAATTTTCATTTGTTCGTACCCCAGTCACCGTGAACATTCAGGCGTTTCAGCTGAGCATCGAGGGTCTGGTAGTTTTTGATGCCCAGCAGTCGTGCCGCGTGGGCCTTGACACCGTGAGCCTCCTTCATGGCACGCTCCAGATACGCCTTATGGATGGCTGTCAGGTGCTCTTCCAGGTCGAATTCGTCACCGAGCGCGCGGTCTGCCAAAGTCCGAGCCGCGTTGCCTGTTTCCGGCATTTCACCGAGCGCAGCAGCGAGCTCACGGCGGCCGATTTTGTCTTCATCGGTCAGGACCGCTGCCTGAACAAGTGCGTTGTAGAGCTGTCTGACGTTGCCGGGCCAGGCGCTTTCCTTAACAAAAGCAATTGCGGCAGCAGAAAGTGATTTGTGGCTGTAGCCGGGTTCCTCTGCTTTGAACTGTTCATTAATCAGCCCCAGCAGATGCTCTGCGATGCGAGCGATGTCACTCCGGCGATCCCTGAGTGGCGGCAGCTTGATGGTGACTGCAGCCAGGCGGTAATACAGGTCTTCGCGGAATTTGCCGGTGGCTATGGCGTGATGCAGATCCCGGTTTGTAGCGGCAATGATGCGCACGTCGACCCTGCGCTCCTTTTCTTCGCCCAGTCGACACACCATCCGAATCGCGGGCCCCTCACCGGAGACGGGCTGCAGAATCCGCAGCAGCTTGACCTGCGTTTCGAGATCGCATTCGCCAATTTCGTCCAGAAAAATCGTACCGCCATCGGTTGCCTCAAACGCTCCCTTGCGCTCCTTGTCGGCACCAGTGAATGCTCCTTTGGAGTGTCCAAAGAGTTCGGATTCCAGCAGCGTTTTGGAAATTGCAGCACAGTTGATCGGTTTGAATGGCCGGTCTCGCCGCAAGCTGGCCTTGTGTATAGCCTGGGCAAACATTTCCTTGCCGGTGCCACTTTCGCCCAGCAGCAGTACGGAAACGCTGCGAATCGCTGCACGTCTGGCTCGGCCCACCGCATCACGGATTGCCTGGCTGTTCCCGACAATGTCTTCAAAGCCTTCGATCTGTGCCGGAGACTCAGATGCCAGATGCTGGAAGTTGGCATCCGGGTTGCGCAGCACATCAGGAATAACGTCAACCAGATCGAACGGAACCTGGGTGATCCACCATTTACCGGACCAGGTTTCGTAAAATGTCGCCGGATATCGCGTTTTTCCAAGCAGCAGCCAGACCGCGGCCATGGCTGGCGTGCCGGGACTCAGGTGCAGGCAGAGCTCGGTATCGGCCCAGTCCCTCGATTGTTTCAACGGTGCCAGCTGCTTATCCGCTATTTGAAAGATGTCCCGGTAATCGGTGGGCCCGGCAAGACTGACGGGGATCAGCGTGGTGCGCCTTCCAATCCACTCCTGAAACCACTCATTCCATTCTGCATCGTAATTGCTGAGCAGCAGCACTTCGTCAAAGTGTTCACCGGAAAGCAGGGTTTTGGTTGGCCCGAGATCGTGGCCAGCCGCGGCGTCGCCTTTGATGACATCGAGTATTTTTCTTTGCTTTGTGGCTGGCAGCGACGCCGCCATTGCGCGCAGGTCGCTGTGCCCGATCCACTGAACCAGTACTTTTCGCTTTGCCACGGCACAATTCCTTTTGTGAAAACACAGACAGCATTGTACACGCTCGCTGCTGAATTCATAGTCCGGGGAGACGCCTGGGTGAGGAAAATCGAGTACGGGGCAGCCGGCAGTGACTGGAAAAAGTCGCTGAACCAGCCGATTTGCCTGCCTGTCAGCTGCATGCGGCGGATTGACACATCCCCATTTTTTTCAAACGGCCCGCCACTTGCACTGGAACGCCGTGATGAATCTGCGTCGCGCATTTCTGATATCCTTGTCCTGACTTCCTGAAAGTATCCTCATGTCCGACGACAAACTGCAGGCCCTGGTTGACCGGGCCCAGGCGAACTGGCATTCCTGGGCACAGGGGGATCCCGGATCAAACACATGGGGATTATTCAGCTACGGTGACGCACCGGGCGCGATGGGCGGCGGCGTTGGCATATTCATCTGGTTTCCCTGCCGAAATGATCTGCTCGATTTCATTGCCAGCACTCTGCCGTACGATCCTCCCGGACCGACTTCTCTGGACTGCGAAGCTGTCGCATCAGAAACTGCGGCGATCGTGGAACATATGAAATGCGGGCGTCTGGCGGATCCCGTCGGGATTGCACAACTGAACAAAGCGTTGAAGCACTTTTCGCAAATTACCTGGGCTGGAACATTTCTTGAGCTTTTGACCGAACCGCATCCCTATGCCCGGCAGGTGCGTGCAGCGTTCCGAATGGAGCATCGGGAAGTGTCGTCTGATGCTGCAATCACATCGGGCGAAGAACCGGCTTTTCGTCAGTTTCTGAACACCTGGGGATTCTGATCACACGAATATTTACGCCGTTTGTGCACCGAGGACAGGCAGATGATTCAACCCACACAGCTCCAAATTTGCCTTACATCCGACACGCTGCGTCCCACGTCGGGGGCCTGTACACTGAACGTGCTGCGTGGCGGACCTGAAACCTTGCTGCGATGGCTGGAAACACAACTCGGGCTTCCTTCAGTCGAGAATCATCGGGCAAGCTGCGTCGCTGAATACGCTGCCGCCCTCGATTCGATCACAGATTCGGCAATTTCGAAAAGCATGGCCAACGATCGTTGGGCTACCGTTTCGGAACTGCTCTCCCGCCGGGATGAATTGCTGCTCAGCGGATGGGACCAGTCCGATCTTGACGGTCTTCCGGATGTTGTGCGTGAAATGGCACGAGCCGTAAACGGACGCAAGTTCGTCTTCCCCAGTGTTTCAGAGCGAATAAGCAGAATTGCGGAAGCCCTGGAAGATGGACAGCAACTTCCTGATCACGTTTGCATCCTGACTGACGGTGCTGACCGCTGGCCAAAGCGTTGGCAGGCTGTGCTCTCCAAATTGAATCTGGAGATGTTCGTCGACGTGCCACCGGCTGCTGCCGACGGTACTGCGTTGCGAGCTGCTCAAAATGTCGTACGCGGGGCAAAGGTATCCAGGGTTGAGCCGGATTCGAGTTTGCGGTACGTCCAAACGCTAAGCCAAACCGCTGCCGTTGAATTTGTCGCCGCAACCCTCGCACACCAGCCAGATCATGTCGAACGGACGGTCATTCTTTGCGAAGACGATCAACTGGCCATGCAGCTCGATGCATGCCTCTTGCGATACGGCTTGCCGACAATGGGTGCATCGGCAAGCTCTCCCGCACACCCGGTCCTGCAAGTTTTGCCGCTGAGTCTTGCTCTTTGCTGGCAGCCGGTCGATCCGCAATGCTTGCTCGACTTTTTGACTTTGCCTGTGGGGCCAATACCGCGTCGGGCCGCGACAGCGTTGGCCAGTGCATTGACTGTTGAGCCGGGACTCGGCAGTAGTGAGTGGCAGGCATGTATTGAAGAACTTTGTTCGTCCGAGAACGATCCGGAGGGAAAACTCCGTGAACGACTCAACGAATGGCTTTTCTGCAACCGCGTGAATCAGAACAGCAGGATTTCTACAAAACTCGTGCGCGAACGATGCGCGTCTGTCGCCAGGTGGGCAACCGGTCTGGCGATTGCAATGGAGGCCGAAGAAGCACCGCAGGTTCTTCTGATTCAGGCTCTCCGTGTCGCCGCCGGTCAGGCAACTTTGCTGGGGGAACTCGCGCAGAGCCAGGGAGGCGAATTGGGCGAGCCTCAGTTATCGCGATTGGTTGAGGAAGCGCTTTCCACGGGGGTGGAAGCGATCGGTGCGATTGAAGCTGCCGGCGGACCTATCCGCGTTCGTTCACTCTCTGAAATTGTCGATCCGTTCTACCGAGTGATTTGGCTCGGACTCGGAACCGATGATGCTTCGGCGTGTCGCTGGTCGACGGATCAACTGCAAACGTTTCGCAATCTTGGTGTCGAGGTTGACGATGGAACCAACTCACTGACATCACTTCGTACTGCCGAAGCACGCGGGCTTTGTCTTATCGAAGACTCATTGCTTGCGATTCTGCTGCCTCAAGACATGGAGAAACGCCGGCATCCCGTCTGGTTGGCAGTCAGAACGATTCTGGCACCCGAGGTATTGGAAAGCACGCCGGTCCTGGAGAACCTCATTGAGCATGACCTTGTTAGGTCGCTCGAACCTTTCACGTTTTCGACCGAATTGGCAGTCGTCGAACCGCCACAGCCCGTTCGTCCGATCTGGTCAGTCGATCCGACCTTGTTGAGTGATCGCGATACAGTCTCGGCGACAGAGTTGGAAGATCGTCTCGCGTGCCCATTGAAGTGGGTGTTTAAGCACAGGGCCAGCCTTCGATCGAGTTCAATCGCGCAACTGCCGGACGACTACCGACTCAAGGGCAGTTTCTGTCACAAGATTCTGGAGTACGCCTTCAGCGACGGAGGCGAGCTGCCTCCCGTCGAAGAAGCCGTGGCAAGAGTTGAACGATTGTTCGATGAACGGCTTGAATTGGATGCCGCTCCTCTGGCTCAGTCAGACAAGTACCGAGTGCGACAGTCGCTTCGCAGGGAGTTGGCCAATGCGACACGAGTTCTGATCAGTACGCTTGCAAGTGGCGGCTATCGCGTCAAAGGCATCGAAGTCGAGGTTGAGGGCGAGGCTTTCGGTAAACCTCTCTCAGGATCAATCGATTGTCTGATTGAACACGCAGATGGCAACGAAGGTATCATCGACTTCAAGTATGGCGGAAAGAAGTACGAGCGAATGATCGCTGACGGTAAAGCTGTCCAGCTTGCTACCTATGCATACAGCCGGTCGATCGCTACGGGTCGATTCCCGGCGGTTGCCTATCTGGTATTGGCGGATGGCTTTCTCTTCACACCATCGGGCGGACCGATCAACGGCGATGGCAGCCGAATGGTCGTCGATGGACCTGGAATTCGCGCAGTGTGGGAAAAGTTCCAGACAGCCATCGCAGACGCGGAAGAGTGGCTGACGACAAATGGCCGGATTCCGGCCCGACCGATTCAGGGGTCAGACGATTGGCCAGCGGGCGCGACGATCGTTCTCGAAACGAACCTCAAGGCGGACGACGTCCAATCTGTTTGCAAATACTGCGACTATCAACACCTTTGCGGGCTCAGGCAACTCACATGACAAACATACTTGAAGTCGTCCGCGCTGGAGCGGGCTCCGGCAAAACAACCGACCTTTGCGACACCGTCGCAAAGGCCGTTGCATCGGGTTTGGACCCGGCTCGAATTCTCGCGACCACTTTTACCAGGAAGGCGGCTGCCGAGTTAAAGGGGCGTGTACAGGCCAGGCTGCTCGAAGATAGCGGCCATTCTCACGCTGATCGTCTGGAACTGGCTGCAATCGGAACTGTTCACAGCGTCGCTCATCACTTACTTCGCCGATACTCCATTGAATTGGGGCTGTCGCCTCGCCTGGAAGTGTTTGAACAGGGAGCGGAGAAGGTTTTGAGTGATCTTCTTGCGACGATTCCTGTAACGCGATGGGATGCCCTGTCGCAACACGCGGATCGTTTAGGTGTCACAAATCTTCCGGTTCAGATTCTCTCGCTCTTATCAGCCAAGCGGGGTAACCGCATTGCGAATGAGCGATTCGTCGCACAGTTGGCTGCCAGCACCCAACGTGTCTGCGCATTACTCGCGCCAAACGGACCGGCGGCGAATGCGTTGCCCGTGTCGCATCTACAGTCTCTTGCAGAGGCCGCCCTCGCACAGCTTGAGGCACTGGTATCTGATACGACCAAAGATACGACGAAGGCCAGGCGGACTCTTCGCAGTATCATGTCGTCAAATGGCCCGTTGTGGGCGTCGTATATTGATGCAATGGCAATCAAGGCGGGAAAGAGGTCGGGTGCAAACGACCATCTGGACCCGCTGCGATCACACGCCGGTGACGTGCGGAGCAACCCCACACTGCACGAGAACCTGAAAGAATTCGCTCAGTTACTTGCGAATGAGACACTCGCACTGGACGCAGAATATGAAGCCTACAAAGCAGAACGGGGTCTTGTTGACTTTACCGACCTGGAAACGCTGCTGCTGACACTGCTCGAAAATGAATCGCTAAAATCAAGGCTGACGATGGACTATGACCTGATCCTTGTTGATGAGTTTCAGGACACGAACCCACTGCAATTGGCAATCTTCCAGCGTCTGCAGTCCATTGCCCCAAGAAGCCGATGGGTTGGTGATGCGCGTCAGGCCATCTACGGCTTCCGGAATACCGACCCACGGTTGGTTTCGGAAGTGTGGGATCGTGTTCCCGAGGAGTTCCGCACAACTCTGCCGGACAATCACCGGAGCCAGAAAGGTCTCGTGCAACTTGTCGGAGAATTGTTTGCGCCGCACTTCGACGAAGATCCGCGTCAGAATCCGCGGAAGCCAGCGGCGACCAGAGGCATCGAACGATGGCTATTTGAATCCACGAACGGTCCGAATGACGCATTGTCGCTTGCGTGCGGTCTTGCTCAGTTGCGTAACGAGGGAATCCGATTTGGCGACATTGCCGTGCTGGAACGCGGAAACGCCCAGTTGAAAACACTGGCATCAGCATTGGATGAACTCGGCATCCCATACCTCATAGAAAGCCCCGGACTATTCTCCACGCGAGAAGGCGAACTGCTCCTTGCGGGTCTACGATTAGTCGCTAATCGAAACGACTCGCTGGCGGCGGCAACTGTCCTCCATCTCTCTGCCGACCCGACAGCAGCGACACCGGATTGGCTTGCTGATCGTTTGCGATCGCTGTCCAACGCGCAGATTGATCCGGAAACGGGTAAGCCGATATTCCGAATGCCGTGGGATGGCAGTGAGTTTCTGCTGCCACTTGAAGCGATCGACTTCCGCAGCTTGTCCCCTTCACTCGTCGTTCAGCAAGTTATCGAAGCCTTGAATCTGCCGAAGCGAGTGCATGCCTGGGGGGATTCGATTCGTCGCTGTTCGAATCTGGATTCGGCGATCCGCCATGCACGAGACTACGAGGAGGCTGCGACTTCCGGCAACGGCAGTGCAACCCTCTCCGGTCTGATTCTGCACTTCGAACAACTCGCCGCTGACGCGAATGATCTACGTTTCACGTCCCAGGGACACGATGCCGTAACTTTGCTCACCTACCACGCGGCGAAGGGGCTTGAGTGGCCGGTTGTCGTCTTGAGTGGATTGAACTCAGATCGTGATCCCGACATGTGGAAGCCGGTCGTGCGCAGCCCATCGTTTGAAGAAGATCCGTTATCCAACAGAGAGATACGGCACTGGATTTGGCCCTTTGGAATGACTGACGGTCAGTTTTCAAAGCTAAAAAGCGGTAGCCGACTCGAAGTCGATGCCTTGGCCTCTCCTGAAGGTCAGGAACAAACAATTCGCGAGAGCGAAGAAAACCTGCGACTGCTTTACGTCGGCTTCACTCGCGCCAAGAGCAAACTCGTTCTTGCTCACCGAAATGGAAGTTGCCAGTGGCTCAACATGCTGGCCAATGTTGATAATCTGCTGAACCCCGGGCACGATCCCGGTGACCACCCGATCCACGGTATCGACACGACGATTGTGATTCGGCATCTCAGCCACGAGGACGTCGACGAACACCGATTCCAGCAAGCTACTGAACAGAGGTGGTTTGCCGCACCAGTCGCGAAGAATACCAATGAATTTGCCGCAAGATATCATTCCCCCAGTATGGCTGCGGCGGTTGATGGAATAGCCCTCGCTGCAACATCACTTCCCGGTGAGCAGTTCTTTCCGGCCAAAGCAGATGCAGCAACGTACGCAAGGATCGGAAATTCTGTCCACAGTTACATGGCTGCCCTTCCCTCACTTCGTGCTGCAAATGATGAACTGAAAACCAAAGTGGCCGAACGCTGTCTCGCGGCATTTGGGATCACAGGTTTGGTTCCTGCTTCGGTCATTATTTCTGCCGGACAACGGTTCGTTGACTGGGTTGATGCCAATTATCCGCAGGCAACATGGCATACTGAAACGCCCGTCAGCGGTCCCCGATCTCAAGGCGGGCAGTGGACGGGCACCATCGACCTCTTGCTCAAACTGCCGACCGGGAAAGTCGTGGTCATCGACCACAAAAGCGCACCAATCCGTCGCGATGCCTGTACCGGGAAAGCTGCCGAATATGCTGGTCAACTTGCCGCCTACGAAGAGATTCTCCAGAACGGTGGCGCGACAGTCGCCGGGAAGTGGATTCACTTCCCTCTTGCCGGAGTCGTGGTGCGGTGCGGGGTTTGAGAAGTCGACGAAAAGGTAGAGCCTTCTCAAGTGACCCAACTGCTGTCAGCCACACATATTATTGACGATTCCTCGGACCAGGACTGTGCGGCGTCAGACGGAATTGCTCTGTGCCGACGGGGCAGCGTAAAACGAAATCAAGGATGAGAGACTGTGGCGAAGCCCACACAAATCGGACGATCCGAGTCGATGCTCATTCAGGGCACCAGCGTTCGCATGAAAGACAGCACTCCCGATGAATAGTCACCTCCACATTCAGCCCACCGCCCCATCGGCCCTGACGCCGTCGGAAACGCCTCTGAAGGTCTCGAGGGGATCGTCAATGCGGTCGCTCATCGCGACTACACCAAGCAACGCCAGCGTGCAGGTGATGCTTTTTTCGGCTCGACTGGAGATCACGAATCCCGGTCGCCTGCCCGAAAGCCTGACGCTGGGATCGTTCGTCGCCCCCATGCTTCAGTGCCATTCAACCCGCCGCTGTGCCGAACATGGGCTGCCAGAACCGGGGTTCAGTTACCGCGACGGGTTTGTCACGACGATCTGGCGCAGGCCGGTGGAAAGCGTTTCCGGGGGGAATGGAAGTTCGGGGAAAAGTTCGGGGAAAAGTTCGGGGAAAAGTTCGGGGAAAATGTCGGGGAAAATGTCGGGGAAAATGTCGGGGAAAATGTCGGGGAAAATGTCGGGGAAAATGTCCGCAACGACCGCGAAGTTACTGGCTGTGATTCGGAAACGCCCCGAAATCACGATTCCCGAGCAGGCGGCAAAGTCAGGTCGAACCGAGCGGACAGTTGAGCGGCTTGTGCGGCAGCTTCGCGAAAATGAAATCATCGGTCGAGTCGGCCCGGCCAAAGGCGGACATTGGGAGATCCTCGAATGAGTCAACAGGCACGCTCTGAACGCACAACCCACACGCGAGTTCTGGCTCTGTTCACGGATCACGCTCGGCCGGACTGCCTCGGCTACCGCTGCCTCGGCGACTGGCATCAGCGACCAAACATCCGCCCGATTGAGATCCCGGGGACACAGCATTTTTTCATCGCAGACTTGCCGATCCGCAATTCGGGACAGCAGGCACGATTCTTCGCCGCGACGTTCACCCGGGTTTCCGTTTCTGCCAACCAGGAGTGATCGGCCAGCGATCGATGTGGAAACAGCACAT
>Ga0068876_10002100_pt1 | contig 15065 bp, 7 predicted proteins | sample NOAtaG_6_FD_66442 | JGI IMG/M metagenome (GOLD analysis project Ga0068876, IMG submission 66442) | Freshwater lake microbial communities from Lake Erie, under a cyanobacterial bloom - NOAA_Erie_Diel5S_2200h metaG | ecosystem: Environmental > Aquatic > Freshwater > Lake | place: USA: Ohio, Lake... | reverse complement strand
CGTACATTCCACGTGGGTGGTACTGCAAGTAACGTTGCTGCTTCTTCTAAATTAGAGGCTAAGTATGATGGTATTGCTGAAATAGATGAATTACGTACAGTAGAGCGTATAAACAACGACGGTAAAAAAGTAAACATCGTTATTGGTCGTTCAACTGAAGTTCGTATAGTTGACTCGAACACAGGTATTACATTAACCACCGGAAATATTCCTTATGGTTCTGACTTATACATTAAGCCAGGTTCAAAAGTGAAAAAGGGTGAATTAATATGTGATTGGGATCCATACAACGCCATCATCGTTTCTGAATTTGGTGGTACTGCAGAATTTGAACACATTAAAGAAAATGTAACTTTCCGTGAAGAGTCTGACGAACAAACAGGCTTTAAAGAGAAAGTGATCATTGAAAGTAAAGATAAAACGATGAGCCCAATGATCCGCATTGTGGATAAAAAAGGTGAGCCGTTAAAAACATACAACATTCCGGTTGGTGCACACATCATCGTAGCTGAAGGTGCAAAAATTGAACCAGGAACTACATTGGTTAAGATCCCTCGTGTTACAGGTAAAACTGGTGATATCACCGGTGGTTTACCTCGTGTAACTGAATTATTCGAGGCTCGTAATCCAAGTAATCCTGCCGTTGTTTCTGAAATTGATGGTATTGTTACTTTCGGTAAAATTAAACGTGGTAACCGTGAGGTGATCGTTGAAGCAAAAACCGGAGAGCAACGCCGTTACTTAGTGAACTTAAGTAAACACATCTTAGTACAAGAGAACGATTTCGTTCGTGCCGGTGATTCTTTATCAGACGGTGCAGTAAGTCCTGGAGATATTTTATCTATCAAAGGTCCTACTTCAGTACAAGAGTACTTAGTGAATGAAATTCAAGAGGTATATCGTTTACAAGGTCAGAAATTAAATGACAAACACTTCGAAACTATTGTGCGTCAGATGATGCGTAAGGTTGAGATCGTTGATCCGGGTGATACAATGTTCTTAGAACAACAATTAGCAAACAAGATCGATTTCATGACTGAGAACGATAATGTATTTGGTAAGAAAGTTGTTTTAGATCCGGGTGATAGCGCTGAATTAAAACGCGGACAAATTATTACTGCGCGTAAATTACGCGATGAGAACTCTGTGTTGAAGCGTAAAGACTTGAAAATTGTTGAAGCGCGTGATGCGGTTCCTGCAACAGCAAATCCAATTTTACAAGGTATTACACGTGCGTCATTACAAACCAGCAGCTGGATATCTGCAGCATCGTTCCAAGAAACTACAAAAGTATTGAACGAAGCAGCGGTGAATGGAAAAGTAGATACATTGAACGGCTTGAAAGAGAACGTAATTGTAGGACACTTGATCCCTGCAGGTACAGGTTTACGTCAGTACGACAAATTAGTGATCGGAAGCAAAGAAGAGTACGAGCGTTTAATGGCTAGTAAAGAAGAGATAGAGCAAGAGGCGTAGACTTCGACGGAGTTTATCTTGAGTGAAATCGAAAGGCTCAGTCTGACAACTGAATAAATTAAAAACCCCGATAGAAATATCGGGGTTTTTTGTTTTAGGAATTTTTCGTTACAGCATAGACGATGTCACCCTGAGCGCAGTCGAAGGGCGACTTTGCAATAAGTTTATGGAGTAGCCATACTTCAACTACGCTCAGAATGAAAGAAGATAATAGCAGATCAATTCATAAACGTACTAATGCTCGTGAGCGCTGTGCTTGTATTTGCCGGAGCTTCCACAATAGTGGGTTGATTTAACGTAGCCAAATACGTATTACTAGAAACGGTTAAAGTTGTATCTGCTTGCAGGTTGGATATTTTCCCTGAGCTTGTTTCAATATTAAAGGATATTAAAAAATTAATAACCGAAATAATTCCTATCACACAAAACGATAAGCTTAGGGTTTTGTATTTGCTAAATATCAAATCTAGAAAGCTTATATCCGACTGCTTTTTGATATGTATTTCTTTTTTTCTCAAAGCTACTAGCTTTGTTGCTCTTTCTCCTAATGGAGGAATATCTCCCAAATTTGGCATCTCATCTACATTCATTTGACGTCTTAATGTAATATCTAAACTCTTTTCCATGGCTTTAATTATTTGGGTTGAACTGATGTAATTTATCTTCTAATATTTTTAATGTATAATGCAATCTTGATTTTACAGTTCCAATTGAGCATTGCTGTATCTCCGCAATTTCTTCGTTGATTTTTTCCTCTTGGTATTTTAAAATAAAAACTTCCTTTTTCTCTATGGGTAATTCGTTTAAAATTGTTTGGAGCATGGCATTAAAATTTACAGCATCCAATTTTGAAACTATTTTTTTGAGATCATTTTCATTTAAAGGAGAATTCAAATACTTTATTTCATCTCTTTTTTGATTCACAACAGTTTGGTGTCTGTAAAAATTCTTGCATTGATTGGAGGCAATGGTGAAAACCCAGGTTCTGAACGAGCGAGAGTTGTCAAATTTGGTTGGAGCTTCGGCTATTTTTAAGAACACATCTTGCAATGCGTCTTCAGCCATATTTTTATCGTAATTCAACATACGTGTAAAGTAGGCCAGCAATTTTTTGGCGTAACGCTTATAGAGTTCATTAAAGGCAAACTCCTCACCATTAATAATAAAATGCATGAGTTCTTCGTCGGTGTACATGGCGAATTTATTTAGTTGATCATGCATATATTATTAATGGTTGACATGAATCCGCCGCGGCGGGGAGGTGTTCTTAATGGTAGTACACCCAATGTTGTTCAAGGTTCATTGATAAAGTAAATAAATTTGATGCTCTGAAAGGCTCGTCAGGCTTATAAAGGAAGTTAAATTAACGTTTTTTCAATTTTAGAGACAGAAACCGCAAAGCATCTTCGATGCTCGCAAAGGTTTACGCAAAGTGCGCAAAGAAGCTACGCTTACGCAAATTTTGCATTTTTTTTGCGAGGACGAAGGTCTTAACCCTCTCTAGAGTAATGATGATAAAATTTTGCGCCCTTTGAGCCTTCTTTGCGAAAAGTGCGAAGCACCTTTGCGGTTTCTGCCTCTAAAGAGCTCTATTTACCAATAACCTCAAACTTAACCGTAGAAGTTTCGCCTTCATTATCTGTAACTACCAAAACGTGTTTTCCAACCGATGGTAAAAGTGAAAGCTGATGGAATTTTTCTGTGCTGCCCTTGTAATTTCCATCCATATGCCAGAAGAGTGTAGCGTTTGAATTTTTATGGGTGGCTTTAAATACGCAAGTCTTTTGTTTTCCGCTTTCGCCAATAGGAATATAAACTTTAAATCCTTCGCGGGGATAAATAATATCGAGTTGACGATAATTCAATTCATTTTGACAAGCTTCTAAATACGGCGGCACACTTTTATAAAATAGATTATGTTGTTTAAAGAAATATTCTTGCGCGGGCGAAGCAATGAACCAGGGAACATGTTTCATTTTATCTACGGGATAACAGTTACTATTAACGCGGTAAACTCCGGTTTCGTCTAAATGAATAAGCTTATGGAAAGGACATTGTTTTGTTTTTTCTGATCCGCTTGGGCAATCTCGATCAAATTTGTCGGGGCAGATCTCGGAAGCTTTATAACCACTTTGTTTGCATACACTTTGCTTAATGATATCCTTAGTTGGCTTTGTGAAGAATTTTTTCTGCGAAAGAATATTGAAGATATTGAACATAATAGGTGCAGCAGCCGAAGTTCCGGTTAGATTTGGTCTTCCTTCTCCATCTGCGTTTCCTACCCACACCGCTACAGTGTATTTGGAGTCTAAGCCTACCGCCCAAGCATCTCTAAAGCCAAAACTGGTGCCGGTTTTCCAGGCTATTCTGTTTTTAGATAAAAACTGCATCCATCCCACATAATCTTGTGGACGCATTAACTCTGTCATCGCATCAAACGTGAACCAAATGCTGGATGCTTTTAAAACATCACTCTTTAGTTTTTGTTTTACTTCGAGGGGCTCTGTTCCTAAATAGCTCAATGGAAAATAACTATTCATGGCGTACTTACCAGTTGAATTATTGTAATGCATCAATGCTCTTCCCATTGAGGAATAAGCCGAGGCAACCTCGTGCAAATTAGCTTCGCCGCCCCCAAGAATGAGAGATAAGCCATAGTGTGCAGTTGGTTTTGTAAATGTTTTAAAGCCTAATTGCTTTAATTGGTGATGAAACTTGGCAGAACCATAATCTTGAAGCATTTTTATGGCAGGAATGTTTAGCGACCGCGCAATGGCTTCGTTGGCCGGAACTAATCCATCGTATGTTAAATTAAAATTCTTTGGGCCGTACGAACCAATTTGAGTAGGGATGTCTTCTATTAAACTTTTTGGCAGTATTTTATTTTCGTTCAATAGAAATGCATACAAAAATGGTTTTAAAATACTTCCTGTGCTTCTAGGTGAATGGATAATATCTACATAATTTTGAAATTCATTTTTAGGATGTGTGCTATTACCAACGTAAGCAATTATTCTCCCGGTTTCAGTTTCGGCCACCAAAGCACATGCATTATGAATGTCATTCGCGCTTAAGTTTTGAATATGTTTATTGATAATGGCATTCACTTGCGTTTGCAAACTTTTACGAATGCTTGAATGATGAATTTTTGAGGAGCCATGCTCTGTGATGCATCTACTTAATAAATGAGGTGCTAATTGTGGAAGTGGAAATGGTTTCTCAGGAAGTTCTTCCGTTAATGATAAATTATAGGTTGATTCATCAATGACCTTTTTTTCAAATAGTTTTTTTAAAAGGCGATCGCGTTTATTGATCAAAGCCTTATGATTTTTACCTGGGTAAATTAATGAAGGAGAGTTAGGAAGTACTGCCAGTAAAGCACTTTCTGCCCAACTTAATTTTTCGGGACTTCTTCCAAAATAACGCCAAGATGCAGCGGACAATCCAACGACATTACTGCCGTATGGCGCATTGCTCGCATAGATCTTTAAGATGCTTGATTTTTTATACGAGCATTCAATTCTAATTGCCAAAAGTATCTCTACTATTTTTTGATAGTACGTGCGGTGTTTATTTCCGCGCATCATACGAGCAATTTGCATGGTAATTGTGCTTCCGCCACTTTTTACTTTACCTGCGCCAATATTGCGTTTAAGTGATTTAAAAATAGCAACAGGATTAAAACCGTGATGATAATAAAAATATTCATCTTCAAAATGTATGATGCACTTTTCAAATTTTTCGGGCACTGATTCCATTTGAGGAAAACGCCATTGTCCATCGGAAGCACTTTGTGCGGAAAGTAATTGACCGTTTTCATCAACTAAAACTGTGCTGCAAGGTTTATTGAATAGAGTAGACGGAAGCCAGAGCCAATAAAAGATCAATAGAACAAACGCAACTCCTGTCTTGATTTTGTTGCGCAAAATGAATGCTTTTATTTTTATAAGGAAGGCTTTCAGAAGAATAAAATTAAGGATTATAGCGCAATTCTTAGGAAAAAATGCAGTTTCATTTTGTCAAATGATCATAAAATGAATGGAAGTTGAAAGGCTTAATCCTTTATGAACTTTAATGATCCGGAGTCTGTTTTGATAAAATAAACACCCCTTTGTAAATTAGAGAGATCACACTTAAGCATATCTTCTTCTGTAAAACTAATTGGGATCATTGCGTTAAGTTTTTGACCAAGGATGTTACTTATACTTATTTCAGAGGGCTTTAAATTCTTACCTTGTATCAGAAGTTCGTTTTTTGCTGGATTCGGATAAAGATTTGTGATATTTATTTTTGTATCAAAGTAATCAACAGCAATAGCATTAGAATAAGATTCTGTTTTGTCAAAGTCTATCTGCTTAAGTCTGTAATACGCTAAGCCGCGGTAAGGCTGTTCGTCATAATCAGAATAATTCAATGGAGTTTTGCTATTACCAGCACCTTTTACTGTAACAATTTCTTTCCAGTTGATAAAATCAATGGAACGTTCTATCACAAACATGTCGTTGTTTGTCTCAGAGGCAGTTAGCCACTTAAGTTTTACTTGTTCCTGTTCCGGCTCAGCACTAAAACTTAAAAGCTCAATTGGCAATGCGCTTAAGCATGAAGCAAGAGGCGGAATAAATCTAACGGCCGCCATCACAAATCGATTATGATTTCCGCTTGCAGTAACAGTAAGATTTTGTGTAGCAGAAGCAACAATAAGTTTATGTCCCACCGAAAAGCCTTGCCCACCACCTGCTGTATTTAGATCCACATTTTCTGTAAAGCCAGAATTTGGAGAGTGTGTCCGTGTATCTCCACCGCTAGTAGCATACAACATTAATTCACTTGGAAGTACAGCAATCCCGGCAGTGGTTAAACTCACGGTGCTTGATGTCATTCTAACTCCAGTGCCTGTTCCGCAAACAGGTGTGCTTTGGTTAACGCTGCTTAATGTTACTGCAGAAGTATGATATCCATGACTAGTTGTGGGATTAGAAATGCTGAAAACCGGTATAAAAGTGTTATGTGTTGCAGCGGTAATGCCCGTTTCTTTCAATATCCAGATCTCAACTCTATTTTCGCTACCTCCTCCTGTAAATGTACTCATCTGTACAGCCAATGTCATAGATTGCCCCCCATACGCAACGGCAGTGACATCATTGGTATTATCATCATCTTCAAAGCCTATTATATACACTAAAAGTCGATTTGATCCTGCGGCAGGTGTAAAAACATTGGGTACACCATTAGTTTAATTAAAAGCCCCTGTAATGGCTACCTGAGAATTCGCAAAGCCTGGAATTATACAGGTCAACAAGATCAGAAATTGATGAATGTGCTTTTGTAATTTCATTTGGTGTGATTGTTAATACGAATGTAGTTTTTTTTTGTTGAATTTGCAAAAAGTGTTAAGGCTATATAAGTCTGATTTTAAGTGATTAATTTAGCTATTCTAGCTCGATCTTCCTCATGGTATCTTATTGACTTAAGATGTTGAGTTAGTTTTTACTGACCTAACATTAGTTGTTCAGCAACGGTGTTTGTACAAACTATATTAGTTTGCGAGCATAGTGTGCCAAAACATTCAATGGCAATAATGAGAACGATGATAAACCTTTTCATGTGATTTTATTTATGATACTCATATAATTAAAAAGCCGTTGTATCAGTTACAACGGCTTTTTAATTAAAAATTTATTAGGTATTAGCTTATTTCGCAAGGAACCACAGTTTGAGTTGTAGCTACTGATCCTGTGCCGATCGTGTAATAGATAGATTCTTTATTGAGGCAATTAGTTTCAAACTTCTGTTTTTCCAACTTGCTTCTGGTTTCATTAACTTCATTGTATACTATTTTACCAGTTGTGTCTTTACATGTACAGCTGGTCTTTTTTTTGCAAGAACTAGTGCTCACACAAATTGTAATTAAAAGCAATGATATTTTTTTCATGTTATAAGGAATGATAAGGCTAAGTTAAAAAAATATTCCATTACAAAAAAGACCCTTTAGTGGGGTTTTCCACGTTGTTTTGTCAATATCAAAAGGTCTGTAACTGGCTTGCCATCAGGGCCCGGATACTGTTTTCGGCTAAGATCAATGATCGTAAATCCGTTGCTTTCAAGGGCGGTCTTAAGATAAGAAGCCTCATGGTAATGAATGTACAGTTCATCGCCTTGACTGGAAGAAACAATTCCTGATTTAGAATACTCATCTTCCATCGTACTTAAATAGAGCAAGCCATGATCATTTAAACGATGCGAGGCGTCTATAATTAGGCTAATTGATTCTTCTTTGGAAAGATAGGGAAGAGCAAATGCGCAAACAATAGCGTCGTACGTTTTCGTTAGTTTAGCAATGTCTCGGCAATCCATTTTAGTAAAAACAGCATTAGGATTATTTTGTCTTGCCAACTCTAACATATTCTCTGATAGATCTGTTCCTAATATTTTGAGATCGGGCCGTTTATTTAAAATGTATTTGGTAACATTTCCAGGACCACAAGCTAATTCTAAAACATCAGCGTTCTTCTTTACTTGATCACAAAATAAATTTAAAGCATCTGAATAAAGATCAACATTCATATACTTCTCTTGGTACAAATTTGCCCAGCGATTAAATAGTTCTACTGCCTTATCCGTTTTGTTCATACTAAAACTCTACTTGTTTCTTTAAAAGAAAAAATCCGTCGCTTGGTACGACGGATTTTTTTCATCTTTTATTTAGAAGCAGTTTGATCTTCTTTTTGCTTCACCACTTTTATCCATTGTCCTTTCGTTCTAGCGAATATGCTATTGTCATACATAGCCTCCACATTCACCGCCGGTAAATAGTATTTCCCTTCGTAACTGGCATTCAACATGATATTAAACGTTTTACTTTGATTTTGGTTCAAGTCAAAATAGGTCATTACTCTATCATCTTTAATATCTTGATAGGTATAATCGCTATTTTTTAAAGCTGCTTCATTTTCATCCATGCGGGCGTTATGAATTTCCCAACCACTCGGAATATAATTCATCAAGGCCAGATTTTTTACTTCACCTACCAAGCCTAAATTGGTTACGGTAACCGAAAGCATAAAATTGCTGCTTTGGCCTAATTCATCCACACTGATCACATTTCCGTTAAGATCTTTATAAACGGCATTTACTGTAATGTTCTCGTGCGCTTCTACTTCATCGCCAATTGGAGGTTTGCCTCGGTTTACCAAACGTGCGTACAACATTCCTTTACCTTTATTTACAATTTTAAAGTTGCCGCCTTTTCCGCTCTTAAAGTCAATTGGTATTTGCACAATAGCGCTATTACCTTTTAAACTCACAGGGTTTCCATTCAAGGTCACATCTGCTTGCATAGCTGAGGCGCCACCGAATTTTTTAATGAAGTTGGCCACCGATACTAATCCAAATGCTGTGGTTTGTGTGCTCAGCCAACTTTTTGAAGAAAGCATAGTAGACACTTTTTTCAATTGCGTAAATGCTTGCTGTTTTTTATTCATATTACACAAGGCATCTAAAATTATGGCCAGATCACGATCAGAAGAACCGTAGGTGTAATAATTTACACGGTAACTCGCCACATCGGTGCTAGCTTTGGCAATTAGTTTTTCGGCTTCATCAATTTGTCCTACTTGAGCGTAAGCACTTGCCAATAACCAACGCGCTTCGTTAGTTAAGCCGCCATATTCACGCAAACGATTCATGGCGCTTGTAGCAGGTTGATTTGCTAATGCTAAAACATACAAGCGGTAGGCTTGCGACATATCATTGGTGTAGTATTTATTTTTGCTAAGCTCAAAATTTTGAGCAACTGTTTGCTGGTAACTCACCCAATCTTTTTTCATACCTGCCGGAAGTGTAAATCCTTTTTTCTCGGCGAGTATCAAAAAGTGACCTGCATAGGTTGTGCCCCAATCGTTTGGTTCTGTCAATCCCTGCCAATAAGCCATAGCGCCATTTTGTAATTGGAATTTTCGGATCTCATTAATTCCATATTTGATATTATTCTCTACAGCGGTTTTACGCTCAGGTGATAATTCTAAAATATCACTCAAATACAATTGCGCAAATGTTTGCGAAGTGGTTTGCTCAATACAACCGTGAGGGTAGGTAATCAGATATTGCAAACGCTCTTCCAAATTAATTGGAGGAATGGTTGATAATTCTAACACACCGCTATTAGTTCCTGCTAAACCAACCGCGTTGATGTTCTCGCCAACTGATTTGCCTGCATACACCCAAAAATCTTTAATGGTTGTTTGGTATGGATTTGGATTTCGCACATCCAGTTCTATTTCGTAATTGGCCGTATGTCCGCCACCCGTTGCAGTAATTTTCACTTTGGCAATTCCTGTTTTGTTCTTCACTTTCAGGTCAAACGACACTAATTTTTCGTCATCCTTGCCAACGTTAACCGTTCTTACATTTCCGCCAACGGTTTGTAAAAATTCATTCACTTCTATTTTTATTTGTGTGCTTCCAACGGCTTTACTTCCGCCAAATACTGAAATTGGTAATTTCACTTCTTCAGTTACACTTAAAACGCGCGGTAGTGTTCCTAACACCATTAAAGGTGCTTTTACAGGCGTAGTTTTTTCGGCCATACCATAAGCGCCTTTTTCTCCTGCAATTACCATGGTGCGAACTGAGCCCACGTACATTGGCATTTTAAATTTAATGCTGTGTTTATCGCCTTTATCTACATGGAAAGGACCAAAAAATCTCACCATTGGTTTAAAGCGATTTGCTTTAGCGCCGTCATCACCAACTTCGCTGCCATCACCACCAATACTCAAGATGCGTTCTAGTTCAGCACCAAATGCTCCAATAACGTTATCGTAAACATCCCACGTTTTTACACCTAAGGCTTCCTTAGAATAAAAAGTATTCCAAGGGTTTGGTGTTTTAAATCGTGTGATGTCCAATAAGCCTTCATCAACTACCGCAATAGTAAATGCCATTTCTTTGCCATTGGCTTCACTTACTTTAATAGTTACATCTTGTTCGGGAACTAATTCGCTTGGCATTTCTATTACCGGTTTTAAATGTGTTTCCGGATCATCAATGGTAATTGGTACAACACCATATAAACGAATAGGTAGATCATTTGCACGTGAGTGTGGTTGTATCAATGATACATGTACATACACATTAGGCGCCATCTCTGGTTTTACCTTGAATTTATAATTCGTTGTGCCTTTCTCAGTTTCTATCCAATGCGCTTCTAAAACACGGCTTCCGTTTTCAATGGTAACTAAGGCGCGGCATTTTTCAGGTGTAGGAATTGTTACGGTTACTTCATCTTTTGTTTTGTAAGAAGTTTTATCCGTAGTAAAATTCAGCATGTTTGAAATGATCTTATTGTCAGTTCCACCGTCGCGCTCCATCCAATTTGGCCAATCGAAATAAGTAACCATGCTTGCAGAATGTCCTGCTTCATCAGTAACTTTGATCAAATAGCGCCCCCATTCATTTTCCTTTACATTTACGCGTACTTTTGCCTTGCCGTTTGTGCTTTCTACAATTTCGCTTTGAACAGATTTGTGATATTCATCACTTGCGTAATTCGCAACTTCATCGCTGTATTGATCCCACCACCAACGCCATTCTAATTTATACATCTCAAATTTTAAATTACCACGAGAAGTGGCAATTCCTTTAAAGTCGCAAGTAGCAATTTGGATGTAATGATCTTTTCCTGTGTACAAAATACCAGTATTCTTTTCGCCTTCCGGTAATTTTAATCCGGTGTAATAAGTGTATGGTGAATATGGTATTGAAAAACGATCAACGCTAAACGCACCGCCTTGTTCGTAAACACGAGTGGTGAAATTTGCTTTCAAGAAACCAGGTGCATTTCCTTGAACATCTATTTGAAGTGGCAAACTAATATTGCCTACATCATCTAATTTGTCATCTAACAGTGTAAGGTTTTGCGCTTCGTAACGAACTGTGGCATCATCAAAAATATAATCTTTGAATTTTGGGAACGATGTACGATCAGAGCTTAATGATACCTGCACATTTACCGGTAAATTATGAACTACAGCTCCGGTTAACCAGTTTGCATGAACGCTCAGCATGTTTTTATCTGAAGCACACAGCAATTTATTATCGCCGGCATCCACTTGTAGCTTTAAACGATTTGGCATGATCGTTTCAATTCGAATACTCTTGTTGAATTTAATGCTTCCAATTTTTACTTCTGCATTCCATAATCCGGTTGGAGCGTTATTATCGGTTGCAGTAGAGAAATTGTAAAAACCGTCAACACTCTTATTGCTAAATAATCGTTTTGAGATCTGTCCCTGCGGATTGGTTAACTCAAATACTACAGGATGATTTAATGGAATATTACCTAATTTATCCTCTAATATAAAATTCAGGAATAATGAATCACCTGGGCGCCAAACACCACGTTCCCCATAAATAAATCCTTTGATCCCTTTTTTAATGGCTTCACCGGAAACATCATATAAACTTAAAGGTAATGTTGCGCCATCATCCAAACGTAAATAGGCACGTTGGTTATCTTTTTTAGCAATCAAGAAGTACGCTTTTTGTTTTAAGTTCATGAATAATTGTCCTTCACCATTGGTTTTATCGCTTTGGATCAATTGTTTTTGATAATCGTAAACTTCAATGGTTACATCTCCAACAGGGTTTGTTGTTAATAGATCATTGGCTACAACAAATAAACTTCCATCATTTCCTTTTTTGAGTGTGATACCAAGATCAGACGCTAAGATATTTCTTGCAACTGTTCTTTCGTACTGGCGGTAATAAGCTCCTTTGCACGGATTATCTCTGTCACTCCAGTTGTAATCTTCGCCCTCTTCATATTCGTACCCCGAATAATAATAATCCTCATAGTAATAACCGTAAAAGGCCACTTCTTCTTCATCACTTGGTTCTTTGATCTCTTCCATTTCAAACTTACTATCATCGGTATTTCCTAAGCAGGAATAGGTAGAGTATGATTTTTTGAAACTTAAGAATACACGGTAAATGGCACCGGGCTCTGATTTGATCAAACTTGAGATATCTAAAGAGAATTTTTTCCAAACACTATAGTCCGCAGGATTGGTGATACCAAGATTAATTCGTTTCTCAACAATTTTCTTCCCAACTTGAGCTAAATTATTTCCACCGTCGAGTGCGTTGCTTTGTAAGAATTGTAAAACGTTGTTCTCATAGATCTTTACGATCTTCACATCAACTGCTCGTAAATTCACACATTCAAATGGAATGCTTAAGTTATTGGATGAGGGAAGAATATTGCCTTCGCCAAGGAATTTAACTGCCGGTTTTACTTCTGTAAATACAATGCTATGTTCGCTTGATTGTTCAAGTCGCGCCCCTTTAGTATCCCTGATGCCGCCTTGAATTTTTAAAGTGTAAGAGCCTGTTTTAAATTCATTAGGGTAAATTAAAACTTGGTTGTTGGTGACAATAAATTTCAGGTCTTTAAATCCTCCAAGGTCAATTAATCCTTCTAGTGATTGGTTTGCATCAACCGGGTTTGAATAATTCAAAAGAACGCACTGTTCATTATCGTTGATCAAGCGGGTATTTAATAGTTTGAATTCTCCTTTTTTAGGAACCTCAAAGGTCTTGTCTAATTTTACTTCAAGGCCTAGTTCTTTAGCATCGCAATTAAATGTAAGATCCGCTCTGCCTGAGTTTGGCCTTTCAATGCTATCTAATAAAAACTTATGTTCGGTGCCTTTTTCATTATGTTGCCACTTCGCTTTTAATGCAGTGTTGCCTAACTTGGTTATTAGTATTTTTTCAATTAATTCTGCGTCTGCAAAGTCGGCAGTTGAAACATTTCCGGTTACACTATAATAATTAAAATCGTTGGAGTTATAACTCTTAAGGTCGTTAACTTCAAGTTGTATAGATTGCTTTACTGTTTCAAATTGAAATTCAAAATCCTGTAATTCTTTTTTTACTTCCACTAAGGTACTTAAGTGAAACGTTGCTTTGTACATTTGTCCGGGCTTTAATCGCTCCTTTGGCTTAAACTCTATAGTTTGAGCATCTTTCCAAACTGTTTCGCCTTCAATGCTTGGTTCAAAGGAAAAGTACTTTTCCTTGACCGGGGTATTTAATTGCATGGCGCCGCCAAACTCATTGCTAAGTTTAATTTTGATGGTAGTTCCCGTTGAAACATAGCCCGTAGTGAACGCGCTGATGTAGCTGGCGAATTCGGGGTTGATCTTTTTGTAAACGCCGTTGGTTGATGAACTGCCCTTGAATGAGTCTCTGTGGTTATAGATAAACACACCAGATACGGTTACGGCCACACCAATGGCCATCCATTTGATTTTTGTTAGCAACATAATAGGTTGGAAATTTAGATTAAAGGTATAAGTTTTTCTTTAGCTTGTGCAAAGCATCACTTTTACTAGTTGTTACATTTTGTTAACTGTTTTTTAGAGTACTTTTCCTTTAAAATTAGCTGTTTTTAGCCGGCTGTAGTTATGAAAATTTCATTAATTTAGCCCTTCAATAAATGAAAGATATTTTAGCTTTTATAAAGACGAAACAATTTTTGATTCACCTCGGTATTTCGTTACTGTCGCTGTTTATTGTACTATTTATTTTGCTTAAATATCTTTCCTCTTACACTGATCATGGAGAATTTGTGGAAGTGCCCGATTTTAACGAGAAACGTATATCAGAACTTAATGGTTTTATAAAGGATAAAGGAGTGAATTATCTAATAATTGATAGTATTTATGCTCCTGGCCAGACTTCTGGAATAGTAATTAAACAAGATCCTAGTGCAAAAAGTAAGGTAAAACACAATAGAAACATATATCTGTACGTTACAAGTATGGTAGCCCCGCAAATTCAAATGCCTAAGTTAACAGACAGGAGTGAGCGCCAGGCAAGGCTGATCATTTCCAGTTACGGTTTAAAAGTAGGCTCGGTAACTACCAAAAATGCGTATTGTAATGGTTGTGTAATTGAACAGTTATTTGAAGGGAAGCCTATTGTTGCAGGGCAATTGATAAAGAAGGGAAGTAAGATAAATTTGGTTGTAGGGGTGAGGGAAAATTACGGATATAGCGGCGATAGTTTAGCAGGTCAAACTGTTGATCCAAATACTTTTAACGACGGAGATTAAATTGAAAAGAAGTATAAATAGTATTGTTTTTGTAGGCTTATTGCTTTTATCTGCTTTTAATTTGAAAGCACAAGAAGGATTACGGCCTATGCATGGCAATCCTAATTTGATCTATTCTGATCTAAAGCCCGCCGAAACAAAAAGGCAAAGTCATTCTATTGCCAAAGCCAGCGTTACAAGTTTGAACATTCCTTTCTTTGATGATTTTTATTATGCCTATAACTCAGCCTATCCAATGCAATCCTTGTGGGCCGATTCATCAGTATACATCAACACGGGTATGGCAAAGGCGCCAAGATCGATCGGCGTGGCAACTTTTGATGGCTTAAATAAAAAAGGGTACCCGTATAATCCAAATCAAAATTTTACAGCCACACAAGGTAATAACGCCGATACACTTACTTCTTTATCAATAAATCTACTCACTTCCGGATCGCAAACTTTGCAGCCCTCAGATAGTGTTGCGCTCATA
>Ga0068876_10002092_pt1 | contig 15094 bp, 14 predicted proteins | sample NOAtaG_6_FD_66442 | JGI IMG/M metagenome (GOLD analysis project Ga0068876, IMG submission 66442) | Freshwater lake microbial communities from Lake Erie, under a cyanobacterial bloom - NOAA_Erie_Diel5S_2200h metaG | ecosystem: Environmental > Aquatic > Freshwater > Lake | place: USA: Ohio, Lake... | reverse complement strand
TGGAATTAAGCGTGCAAGAATTAATGTGATGAGTCAGAAGTTAAACTATGATAACGTTAAAATTCAGCTCAGAAGAAATGTTCAGCAAGCCTCTGCGGATGCTTTAGCTGCTCAGAAAAAGTACTATGCTACATTAAAGTCTAATAACGCTGCCAGCGAAAATTACAAGTATACCGAACAGCGTTATGAGCTCGGTGCTTCTAACTCCTTCGAATATAATGATGCTAAAACCAGATTAAGTAAAGCAGACTCTGATTTATTGCAAGCCAAATACGATTATTTATTTAAAGTTAAAATTCTTGAGTTTTATCAAGGAAAACCATTAGTTATCGAATAATATGTTTAAGTCTAAAACAAGTAAAATAATAGGAATTTCAATAACAGTCATAATTGTAATTTCTTTTCTTGGAAAAAATAGGGGATGGTGGGGTAAACCTGATTATCTTAAAGTTTCTATTGAAAAAGTAGAAAAAAGAAGTATAATTGAAACGGTTTCGGCCAGCGGTAAAGTTCAGCCAGAACTGGAAGTGAAAATTAGTCCGGATGTACCTGGTGAAATAGTAGAACTTTATGTTAAAGAGGGGCAGGAAGTAAAAAAAGGTGATCTGCTGTGTAAAATAAAACCCGATTTATATGAAGCCGCTGTAAACCGAAGCACTGCTGCTGTTAATACAGCTAAGGCAAACCTTGCCAATTCTAAAGCACGATTAACTCAGGTGAAAGCAAGTTTCGAAAATATAAAAGCAAATTATGAGCGAAACAAAAAGTTATTCGATCAGGGTACAATTTCGCAGCAAGAATTTGATGCTTCTAAAGCTCAATATGAATCAAATTTGGCCGATATTGAAGCAACTGAGGAAAACGTTAGAGCTTCTCAATTTAGCATAAACAGTGCTGAGGCCGGACTAAAAGAATCTAACGATAATTTAAGTAGAACCTCTATTTATTCGCCTGTAAATGGTATAATTTCTAAATTAAATATCGAATTAGGTGAACGTGTTGTAGGTACCTCGCAAATGGCCGGTACCGAAATAATGCGAATCGCTAACATTAATGATATGGAAGTTAATGTGGAAGTTAGTGAGAACGATATAGTACGGGTTAGTTTAAATGATACCGCCGAAATTGAAGTTGATGCCTATTTAGATCGGAAATTTAAAGGAATTGTTACAGAAATTGCTAATTCTGCAAATACAGTGGGGCAAAGCACAGATCAGGTAACTAATTTCTCTGTAAAAATTAGAATTATTAGTGAATCATACGCAGATTTAACGGCCGGAAAACCCAGTAATTATTCTCCTTTCAGACCGGGTATGAGTGCAACGGTTGATATTAAAACCAATGTGGTAAAGAACGTACTTTCGGTTCCCATTACATCTGTTACTCCTCGCGAAGAAGGTTCTGAGAAGGCAAAAGATTCTGAAGCCGATGATGTGGAAGGCCAAGTTGTTTCGAAGGATAATGGTAAAGAAAAAACACTTCAAATTTTGGAATATGTTTTTGTTCACAAAGAGGGTAAGGTTATTCAAACTAAGGTTAAATCGGGTATTCAGGATAATAATTATATCCAGATTTTAAGTGGTTTAAACCCGGATGATGAAGTAGTGATTGGTCCGTACGAAGCAGTGTCCAAAACATTAAAGAGCGACATGAATGTAAATGTTGTTCCTAAAGACGAATTATATAAATCTAAAGAATAATTTTGGCTTTAGCATTACATCTGGAAACTTCTACAACGGTTTGCTCAGTTGCTATTACAAATGAAGAGACCCTGATTTCGATAAAAGAGATTAATGATGGTTTTCGTCACGCCGAACTTTTAACCTTGTTTATTGAGGAATTATTAAATGAAAATTCATTAACTCCTCATAATCTCGATTTTATTTCATTAAGTATTGGTCCGGGTTCTTATACCGGTTTGCGAATAGGCGCCAGCGTGGCTAAAGGGTTATCATATGCTTTAAAAATACCAGTAGTAGGTGTAGATAGTTTGTCGGTAATTGCTCAGGTGGTAAAACAGGAACAGCAATTAAACTACGATTTTATAATACCTATGATTGATGCAAGACGAATGGAGGTTTATCATTCGGTATTTGATTTTAATCTAAACAGGCTTATACCAATCGAATCCCAGATATTAACTAATCATTCCTATTTAGAATTCCTAAATAAGGGTGTATGCTTGTTTTGCGGCAACTCAAACAGTAAAGCCAAGCAGGTAATTGTACATGAAAATGCCGTTTTTCAAGAAATTCTCTCTTCCTCTAAGGGGCTTATCAAACCTGCTTATCGGTTGTATACCGATAAAAATTTTCTGGATACTGTTTATTTTGAGCCCTTATATCTAAAGCAATTTGGTGAGAAATAATGCGATGGTTATTTGCTGAATTTTTTTCTGTTTACCACTTTTAAAAGGGCTTTTTTAATAATAAGCTCGGCTAGATAATGAAAATTCTCGTCGTGTGGTTTACTTACAAAAAGTTCAAAGTAGTTATTGCCTAAATCTAAATGGTAAAGTATTCTTTTAATTTCTGTTAGTTTATTGTTAAGCTGATTTACTAAACGACTTTTTACAAGATTTACCAGTTCTTCGTAACTATTAAATTCAGTTGTAATTACTTTTACCGGAAATCCCGCTAATGAAAGATCTTTTTCAATCTGAAAGAGAACTTCTTTTAAAATTTCTGAGTTGTAAGGTATTTTATCTGGAAAAATCATCTTAGCGTTTAAAGCTGAGTTTTAACCTCTCAACTATTCTGCCATTTAGGATATGTTCTTCAATTATTTCATCAACATCTTCGGGTTGTACTTTACCGTAAAATATACCTTCCGGATAAATTACTACATTAGGACCTTCCTCGCAAATGTCAAAACATCCTGCTTTTTGGGCTCTAACCGGTATGCTCAGTTTAAGATCATTTAATTTCTTTTTGAAATCTGCAACCAATTTAAGTCCATGTTCTTCACCACACGAAATACGAGATCCTGCCGGTCTTTGATTGGTACATATAAATATATGTTTGTCAAATCTTAAATTATTTTCGTGCATAAAACATTTAGTTTAGTTTATTGTTGTAAAAATAACAATAGTTGAATGACAAAAAAAGTTTTAATAGCAGGTGCCAATGGTTTAATTGGTAAAGCACTTACTCAGTTCCTACAAAGTAAACATTATGAGGTTAGTTGGTTGGTTAGAAAACAACACCCCGATTTTAATATAAAACAGTATTTATGGGATCCTAATCAGTGTGCTGTTGATAAAAAAGCCTTCGTAAATACTGATGTAGTTATAAATTTAGCCGGTGCAGGTATAGCAGAAAAACGTTGGACACCTTCCCGTAAAAAAGAAATCATCTCGAGCAGAATATTGGCTGTAAAAACTTTAGCCGAATATTTAAAAAACTTTAATCAAATTCATCTTATTAATGCTTCAGCTGTTGGTTTTTACGGAAGTAGCGATTCGTCTTTTGTTTACAACGAATCCAGTGATCCGGGAGTGGATTATATGGCCGAAGTTTGTAAGCTATGGGAGCAGGAGGTTTTTAAGGTTAGTTTAATGGGTATTAATACTTCAGTAGTTCGGATAGGTGTTGTATTAAGCGAAAAAGGAGGAGCCCTACCTCAAATTGCTGCTCCAATTAAATTAGGATTAGGGAGTGTTCTGGGTAAGGGTAATCAATACATGTCGTGGATTCATATAAATGATTTATTGTCGGTTCTGTTTCGTTTAGCAGAAGGAAGTTTAGAAAAAGGTATTTACAATGCTGTAGCTCCTTTTCCGGTTTCAAATGCTGAATTTACTGGATCTGTAGCAAGGGCCTTAAACAAAAGAATTCTATTACCTGCAGTTCCATCATTCGTTTTAAAAATGCTTTTGGGCGAAATGAGTGATGTGGTTCTCAAAGGTAACAGGGTTTCTGCTCAAAAACTAATCGATTCAGGTTTCGAATTTCAGTTTAAGGATATCAATTCTGCTTTAGCAGATTTATTGAAGGTTTAATTTATTTTTATGGAGCATAAAGGCTTACATGAATTAAAAATAAACTTTAGAGTGCTGCTTTAACTAAGTCGTTAATTCCTTCTGTTTTTTTAGTCCACACATATTTACCTCTTGCAAATTTATCAACTGGCCAACCGTTCCATAAAACCTGGTTACCATTCGAATCTTTATAATTATAGGCCCCTGTTGTTTCATTAGTAAATTCCCAAACCATAGTTTTAATTTCCTCCTCTTTTTGTTCACCCAGTAATTGGTCTTTTTTATCGGGGAAAGAGACTTTAACATTTAAGAATTTGTGGTAAACCGTTTGCTGAAGCCATCCGTTTCCTACTCCAAAAACAGTTAATAAGTCGCTTAAAGCACCTGCGGCAGCAGTTGCTTGAAGTTTATATTCTAATGTAAAAACTTTAGCCTCTCCTTCTCCAACAAAAAATTCTCCGGTGTTAAACCTGAAGTTGGCATAATCAAAAAGTTGATTCATTTTTCCGGCAGCTTCAATCCATTTGGTGTCTCCATATACGGTACGGGTAGCCAAAGGAGCATGGGTCCCCAATAAACCATTGTCATCGGTAAGTTGAATAACAGTTATCGGAAAATTTACTTTATCCATTATATCTTTACCGGCAGCATCATAGGCTTCAGTAAGTTGCCAATTTCCTTGCATCAGTATTTTAGTTGGAGTAGGTTCTTTGGTACACGATTGAAAAAGAAAGCAGAGGAGTATTATCGGAATTATAAATTTTTTCATCTTTATTATTTTTAATGAAATTAAGATTTTTATTGATAATATTCAAATTTGGGCGATATCAAATTTAAGTCAATTGCATTATCTTTATGAAAATTATGAGTACGCTAAAATCTACCCTCCTAATAGGGGCTTCTGTAAATCCCGATCGATATGCATATAAAGCAGCCGAGAGATTAATCTCATTGGGTTACGATGTTTTCTTAGTGGGTATAAAACAAGGGGTAGTATTTGGAAAAGAAATAATGCCTTATGGAACAAAATGGAAGGATATCCATACTATAACGCTATACATTAATCCATCTGTACAGGTTCAATATTATGATTACATATTAAATATAAATCCATCACGAATTATATTTAATCCCGGAACTGAGAACACAGAACTTGAAAAGTTGGCTCAGGAAAAGGGAATAGAGGTTATTGAGGCCTGTACATTAGTTATGCTTGCAACACATCAGTATTAATTGAAAACATTTATTCTAATTATTTTATCCTGCTTTTGTCTAAATGCTTTTTCACAAAGCTATTATGGTATTCATCAGGTTAATTTAAATAACGAAATTGTTTATCCGTTTAACAAGGCTCCGGTTATTAAGCATCAAAAGCAAAATGTTAATTTTATAACTAAAAATATACCTTATTCTATAACTTATCATGCCTGGAAACCGGCAGAATTAGTGAATAAGGTTTTTAAATTTAAAGTATCACTGGGCCTAAAAAGAAATACAGGAAAGGCTCCTTACAAATTAATTATATCTGCCGATTTAAACGATTCAGCGCTTTTTTATCAAGACAAAATGCTAGAGGTGTCTAATAAGTGGTCTACATTTTCGGATAGTGTTACTTTTCCTTTTAATATGGATGTGAATCTAAAATATAAAGTTTTTGTTTTCAATCAGGATAATTTGGATACCCTATTTATAAAAGATTTTAAAATTGAGTATTTTGAAATGCCTCAACTCAATTATGTTTTTCGAGCACTTAATTACGGAAAAGTAAATGTTAGCGATGCCGAAAATCTATTCGAAAATAAATACTATAAATTAAAACAGATTAAATCCACTAACAATTTGTTTATTAGCAATTCTAATAACGAAGCTTTAAGCGGAGTTTTTTACACAACCATTCAAACTAAATCTTCCCTAAATCAGGAAGGCTTCCACTCGTCGGATTTCAAATTGATCTCCCAAAAGAATTCTGGCGATAGTGTGTTTTTCGATTTCAGAAATAATAACCTAAATATTAATTGTAATGTCCGATTGGTTTGTTTAAAAAATTCACCCCAAGTATTTTTTTATATCGCAGCTAAAGCTTTATCTAGTATTACTTTAAACCGATTGGCTCTTACAATTCCCTATTTTAATAATTTAAATGAAGTATATTCTGTAGACGCAAAACGTTATAAGAATGATTTTATTCAATCGCAATATTGGTTAGGTAAAAGAGGTGGTTTTGTTATCGGTAATAATACCAATACATTGTCTGTTCTTAAAACTCCGGGTTTATCTTCATTGCAAATTGATAATAACCAAAAACTGATGGTTTTTAATGTTGATTTTGCATTGGATCATCCTTTGCTTTTTATGCCTTTACTTCAAAAGGAAGAGAATAAGAAAGAAGATAGATCTTGTTTTATATTAAATAAAGATTCCTCAATAGTGGGTGAATTTAGCTTAACCGCCGGTTTTGCTTTAAGTGATGTTCCCTTAATTAATCCGCATTATAAAGATTATAAATCAACATTTATTTTTACCGAACATGCCGATTGGGCTACGCTGCAAACCCACCGAGCGATCTATTTTGGCCGAAGTGATATTATTAATGCTGAAGATGCAAGCGGTGGTTTTGTTAAGTACAAAATTCCGGTAACCAAGAGTGTGTTTTATCATAATCCTTATAATAGTCAACTTAAGGAAGTAAACACTCAGGCATTTCTTCAAAAGCCTCTGGCTACTTTAAAAGAGAATCCCGATTTTAAAATATTTATTAAGCAGTTGTTTAATTTAGACTACGAAATCTGTTTACACAGTCCCGAAGATAAAAGCACCCAAAAGTTATGGGCCGACGAAGCAATGTCCTATACTTTAGCCGAGTATGGAGCAAATAGTTGGATAGATCATGGATATGATAATGCAATGGAAAGTAATCGTGAAGATTTTTCATGCGATGGTGCAATTGAAAATTCTCCATTTTATATGGTTGACTTATGGAAAAAGAATAAAGTTAAATATTTTTGGAATCCTTATTTTGAAGATTTTCCACTTGGAAATAATTTCCAATTTTATTCATCTATTTTAATGCCTCATTTCGGTCTTTCTACCTCTGTGCCAAAGGTTAGTTATTCGGTTCATCCTAATTACCCCGATTTTTTTCAATGGTATACCTATAGCGTAACACAAGCTCAGGATCCTGCTTTATGGCGATATTTTTTTAATGATCAACGTTTATTAGAGTTTATAAATTTTGGGGGCACGTTTATCTCCCATATTTATCCCGCATCACTTCATAACGAATATGGTTTTTTATCCTTTTCAGGAGATACCATAAAGGTAAATCCGGAGTTTGATTCATTTTTAGCCAGATTGGCAGATTACAGGAATAATAGAATGATTTATATTAGCACTATAAAGCGTTGGATGGATGATGTATTATCAAAAGAGCAGCTGGTGTATAAAGTAATTAATGAAAGGTTGTGTCTGCAAAATATATCTGAAACTACTTTAAATGAAATTGGAATTGTTTTTCCGGATGGAAAAATTAAGATTGTTAACTTAGCGGCTCAGCAATTTATAGAGTTGAATTATTAATTTTTTGATGAGAAATTCTGGAATATATTTTTTAATTGTGATAACGGTTTTATTTTTTGCCTCTTGCACCGGTAATGATAAATCTTCTGCTAAGCAAAGCGATAGTTTAGCTGTTATTAAAACTGTTGCCGATTTGGATCGTTTAATACAGCAAAACCCTAAAGAGTCCTCTTCGTGGCACAAAAGGGCGCAGTTTTATTTCAATAATCGCCAATATGATAAGGCTATCGAGGATGTTAAAAAGGCGATATCTATTGATTCGACTAAGGTGGGGTATTATTTAACATTGTCGGATTGTTATTTAGTAAAAAATCAATCTAATCTTACCCGTCAGATGTTGTTAAAAGCTATTCAGGTTGATTCTTCCAATACGGATGCCTTGTTGAAGTTGGCTGAACTGCACCTATATGTTCGTTTATACCAGGATGCACTTAATTATGTAAATAAAGCACTTCGCATAAACGAAAATTTGGCAAAGGCCTATTTCATAAAAGGAGTCGCTTATTTAGAAATAGGAGATACACTTAAGGCGGTTTCAAGTTTTAAAACTACGGTAGAACAAGATCAGGATTATTATCATGCCTACATTCAATTAGGTTTGTTATATGCCCTTAAAGGAGATCCAATTGCTGTTGACTATTATAACAATGCTTTAAATCTAAATCCTAAAAGTGAAGAGGCGCATTATAATTTGGGTCAGTATTATTTGGAAGAAGAGCAATATAATAAAGCAATTGAACAGTTTTCAACGGTAATTAGTATAAATCCAAATAATAAAGAGGCTCATTTCTCTCTCGGTTACATTCATTATGAAAAGCTTAAAGTGTACTCTGAAGCATTAAAACATTTTATTAATGCGGCTAAATGTGATCCTAAATTCTTCAAAGCATTTTACATGGTGGGGTTAACATACGAAACCATTGGCGATATTAATAATGCTTCTAAATTTTATTCGCGTGCTATTGCCATAAATCCAGAATACATAAAAGCTAAAGAGGGATTAAAAAGGGTTACTTCATAACTATACTCAAGAAATCAGTTTTTTAGTAAAGTTTGTTTATTGATTTTTTATTAGCTAAAATTTTTTGGGGTACCCACTTTTTTCAATAAGATGTTTCCTTTCAAACACCTTTATTAAAAACTACATGAAAACGGGTTTTAATTTCAATAAAATAAAAAAGCCTGTTTGATTACAAACAGGCTAAAATAAATTAAAGCGATTAATTAATTTTGCTTAAAGCCAATTAAAAGTACCGAACAACCCGATTTTAGGTTTTTGGTTTTATTTAAGTGGGTTTCGATAATACATTCTTGTGTGTAATTAAATTTAAAGTCCCAGTAGGGAGCGTCTTTATGTTTTTCGTTGGTAAATAGTAAATTATGATCGCGATCGTAAATTGAAAAAATCAGGTTTCCATCCTGAAGACCACTGCAAGCCGAAACACGGTAAGTACTTCCACCAAAAAAGGTTCCGTGAAATTCGGCTACTTCGTCGTCTACCAATAACGCTCTGTAGTTTTGACCATCAGAAATATAGGGCGGTAAATTTTTTAAGCAACGGTTTGCAATGGAATCACATTGCGAATAGGAATTTGTTACACTAAAAGATAAAAATGTGAATAATATAAAAAGTATTTTTTTCATTTTAAGAGTCTGTTATTATTAACCTACAATTTGAGTTCTGATATTCTTAACTTTTTGAGTAATCTGAATTAATTGATCTTCGGTTATAATTACTTCGGATTTACCATTAATTACCGTGATTTTATTTTGTTCGTCGGTAGTAGGCGGAATAAAGGTGTACTTAGTTTCTACAGCATCAAAAACATAGGCAAGATCTATTAATTGGTCTATAAATTCAGTATACTCCGGTTGCTCGTAATAAGGAGTTAAAAGCTTAATCAGGTTATCGAGTGAATTTTTTTGTTCACCAATTCTGTTAAACAATTCTTGTGTTTTAAACTGATTGGCAAGCGAAACCGTTAAATGCAATGATTCTATAAATCCACCAGCCACAACTAATCCGGCAACATCATTCCGTTCATTAGTTTGCAAATAATTGTTACCGGCTCTAAAGGCGAGCGCTGATATCGATAATAAAGAGTCTTTACTACCTAATGCTTTTTGAATTCTATCAATGGTTTTACTGTCAAAAGCACTACCAATACCTAAATCACTAGCTAATTTTTGAGAGGCTTTAAGATAATTTAGGGCATCCTGACTTTGTTCATAAATAGCCACATAGCCCAAATCGGCACCGTATACGCCTAAATTTAATCCTTTTTTAAAATTAGTTGAGTATTGAGCTAAGTTCTTATTTTGATTACATAAATCTTTGTTGTAAGTAACTCCAAGTTTTTTAATTAAACTGGCCGTTTGATAAGGAGAGGGTATACTAAAGATAGCATTCTCAACTTTAACAAAATTACTTTGTGTGCTGTCAATTTTTTCTTCAGGTTCCTCTTCTTTAGCTTTGTTATTACAAGAGACAAATCCCGCGGATAATATTCCGGTTATTCCAACTACTAAAAACGTTTTTTTTAATACTTTACACATTATGTTTACTTTTCAAAAGCAGTGCAATAAACGAAAAAAAATGATATTACACAAAATTAATAGGCAGATTTACAATTATATAAGATACTTTTTAATTAACAACAATGAGTTTTTGAAAGTTAGAATTTTCGCTTGGTGAAGATATTCTAACAAAATAGGTACCCGAACTTAAAACCGGCATGTAAAGGTTATGATTATGAAAACCAATTCCATTAAAATTAAGTTTAACCTTATCAATTTCTTCGCCTAAAGTATTATAGATGGTTAAAAATGCAAGTTCGTTTAAATGAGCAAAATAATTGATATTTAAAGTGCTACCCGATAATGGGTTGGGCCAAATGGAAAAGAGAGAAGATTTTTGAGGATCATTCTTAATTCCCGAGCTTGAAACCAGGCAACTGGATGTTCCGATCACTTTTCCAAGAGAATTTGCAACATTTAATCGACCTCCTGTAACTGTTCTTCCATTAAGATCATTTAAAGGGTCGGTGCTGCAGAGAATCCAATTCTTAAACAATAATGCAACTGAGTCGGGTTTGCTTTTATATTGATTAATGAGTTCTACAGGAGCGGCAGAAAACATTAGACCAACTGTGCCTGCAACATGAGGTGTAGCCATAGAAGTGCCGGTACTTGTGGAATAGGTGTTAGATGGGTAAGTAGATAAAATACTGGAACCCGGTGCTCCTAAATCAATATGGGTTAAACCCCAGGCTGCACCACTTGCGTATTTAACATCTGCCCGAGTAGTATTGGTAACACTAATTAAGTAGGGGGATGTGCAAGTTGTAGGAATATCACCCTGAACATCAACATCTATATTGCGATTGGCCGTTGCGCCACAACTTATAATACCTGCTTTGCCTAATGAATCATAAATTGCACACCAAATTGGAAAGTTTACAGGTAATCCATAGTCTTTTCCAAATGAAGCATTGGTGCTTACTACAAACGCTCCGCTATCGCCATTGGTTCTGTTGTATATCAGTCGTTGTTTTAAAACATAATTGTAAGCGATAACAACAACCGATTCTGTTTCAGAGCTTCCCGAAACACCCATTACTTTTACGTTCCAGTTAACTCCTGTTACACCAAGCGTATTATTTCCTTTAGCACCTACTGTTCCGGCTACATGTGTACCATGCGAGTCGCTGGTTATATTACCTGAATTATTGTATGCGTTCCAGCCGTTTACATCATCAATATAGCCATTTCCATCATTATCAATATTATCACCGGGTATTTCGTTATAATTTTTCCAAAAATTAATGTCCTGATGTGCTAAAAAAAAGCCCCCGTCTATAACTGCTACCACAATGGTGTCGCCGGTGGTGGTTAGTCCGCCTGTGCTAATGTCCCATGCCTCTGGCGCATCAATATCAGCGTCAATGGTGCCTCCGTTTTGTCCGGTATTATTCATCGCCCACATGTTTGCAAACTGAGGATCGTTGGGAGTAGATCGATTTTCGATATAATGATTGTTTTGAGCAAGTATAACTTCAGGAATTGATTTTAGTGATTTAAGTAATTGAGGATGAGAAATGGCTGTAGAATTAAATTTACACAGGTATATGCCCAATTCCGGGGCAAGAACAGAGGATAAACGCAGTTGAGATTCGGTGCCGTTAATCAATTGAAGTTTAGTTAAAGCGCTCTCTAAATCTTTTTTGCCAGAACATTGTATCAAAACTTCTCCACTAACATACCCCGAATCGGGATAAGTATTTAACTGGGCTTTAATATCTAATGAGATTAATAGTATTCCGACTAACCATACATTTTTTAATGACATGATAAAATTTTTATTTAAGATAGCTAAATTATTTCACAAAATGAATAATCAACAGATAAAATTAAAGTTCATCAATTTTTATTATAGATTGATGCCTGATGCCCTTATCGGTTAATTGTAAAGAACAACATTCGATTTGTGGATCGTGTTCAAAAAAGAGTATGCCTTTTTCTTTTAACACCTTGTTTAATATTTTTTCTTTTTCGCCTAATGTATTAAGTGGTCTCATATCGTAAGCCATTATATAGGGCACAGGGATATGGGCAAGTGAGGGGATTAAATCAGCCATATAAAAAATCTTATGTTCTTTATAATTGATAACCGGTAGCATCATAGCTTCGGTATGGCCATAAACAAATTCAATGGCTATTTTATCATTAAATGAATTCCCTTCCTCAATAAAATTTAATTGACCGGATTCCTGAATGGGTAAAATGTTTTCTTTGAGAAAACTGGCTTTTTCGCGGGGGTTAGGATTTATGGCCCAGCTCCAGTGTTTGGAGTTAGACCAATAGTTCGCATTCTTAAATGCCGGAATTAGTTTGCCATTAGCATCTTTTTCGATACTTCCTCCACAATGATCAAAATGAAGGTGGGTTAAAAAAACATCTGTTATGTCGTTTTTACTAAAACCTTTTAGGGCAAGCGATTTTTCCAGTGTATCGTTGCCATGTAAATAATAAAAACCAAAGAATTTTTCATCTTGTTTATAGCCCATTCCATTGTCAATTAAAATTAATCGATTACCGTCTTCAATTAATAAGCAACGCATGGCCCAGCTGCACATATTATTTTCGTCGGCAGGGTTTAGTTTGTTCCACATGCTTTTGGGGACTACACCAAACATGGCACCACCATCCAACTTAAAATGGCCGGCATTTATAGAATATAACTTCATGATTTTAATGTTTTTTCAAAGTTAGTATTTGTTATTAAAAATGTTGGTAAATAGAAGGTGTTTTAGGTAAAAACAAAAGATGCCGGAATTAATTTCAATAAAAATTATTTTATGCGCATACATTTAATTGCAATTGGAGGAAGTGCCATGCATAACATGGCATTGTCTCTTCATAAAAAGGGTTATCAGGTTAGTGGATCGGACGATGAAATAAGAGAACCTTCTCTAAGCCGTTTAAAAGCTGCTGAAATTTTACCGGAATCCATTGGTTGGTTTCCAGAGAAAATTACTAAAGAAATTGATGCTGTAATTTTGGGAATGCATGCTCGCGAAGATAATCCTGAGCTTATCAAAGCTCGGGAACTTGGATTAAAAATTTATTCATATCCCGAATATATTTACGAACAAACAAAAGATAAAATACGTATTGTAGTGGGCGGATCTCATGGTAAAACAACGATTACAGCTATGATACTGCATGCTTTAAGTAAAAATGATATTGATTGCGATTATATGGTGGGCGCTCAATTAAAAGGATTTGATACTATGGTGAAATTAAGCAAGGAAGCCAGGGTAGCTGTAATTGAAGGGGATGAGTATCTTGCCTCTCCAATAGACAGAAGACCAAAATTTCATTTATATCATCCCAATATTGCCATTATAAGTGGTATTGCCTGGGATCACATTAATGTTTTTCCAACTTTCGAAAATTATATCGATCAGTTTAAGATTTTTACTGATTTAATTGAAAAAGAGGGAACCTTGATTTATTGCAGTGAAGATAAAGACTTGGTTAATCTGGAGTCAAAATTTGCCAATCATTTTAATAAGATTGCATACAAAACACCTGTTCACAAAATAGAAAATGGGATAACTACAGTTTTTGATTCTAAGGGTAATGCTTATCCTATGCAAGTATTTGGTGATCATAATCTACAGAATATGGTGGCTGCTTATTATGCCTGTAAGGAGGTAGGTGTTGAAGAAAGTAGTTTTTACAAGGCCATGCAGAGTTTTACAGGTGCTGCCAAACGACTCGAATTAATTGCCCGAAATGGAAACAGTGTTTGTTTTAAAGATTTTGCCCATGCTCCCAGTAAGTTAAAAGCAACGATTGCTGCCGTTCGTAAACAATTTGAAGGATACAATATTTTAGGAAGTGTTGAATTACACACCTTTAGTAGTTTAAACGAAAACTTCTTAGAACAATATGCCGGCACCAGCGAGGGGGCAAATAAATTGCTTGTCTATTTTAATCCAAGTGTTATTGAGCATAAAAAACTGAAACCAATTACTGCCGACCAAGTGAGGGATGCTTTTAAATCTTCAAATGTAGAGGTTGTAACCGATTCTAAATTGTGGCAACAAAAACTAAAGGATTTAAATAACGCAATTAAAAATCAAAAGGTTCTTTTGTTGATGAGTTCAGGTAATTTTGATGGTGTTGATTTGGATGCCTTGGGAAGAGAACTGGTAAATTAAACTTGTTAAAAGGGGATTTCTAAATTGTATATCGGAATATTTAAATGGATGTAAGTAGCTTCTCCGAATTTATTGAGGCTTAAGTTAGGGTTTTAGATTTATCACTTTTTTATATCATATATAAACAAAAAAAAACCTCACAAAATTTGTGAGGTTTTTTTATTTTTTTGATAGGTATTATTGTTTTGTGAATTTCGAAACAACCATTCCATTTTCAGATTTAACATTAACAAAATATAAGCCGGTGCTTAATTCAGAAATGTTGATGTTTTCTCCAGTAAAACCTTCTTTTACTAATGATCCGTTAGAATTTAATATTTGGTAAGTACCTTCTACATTACTGATTCTAATAAAATCGTTAGCAGGATTAGGAACAATGCTTACTGATTCTAATGAACGTTTAGCTATAGAGGTTGGATTATATAATAAAACTTTGTTTATTACATGTACCACACCATTATCCGCTTGAACATCTGCTAAAACTACTGTAGCATCGTTAATCTTAACTCCGTTTGTTAGGTCAACGGTTACATTGTTTCCGCTTAACGTTAATAAATTACCATTGGTTAAGCCGGTTGATACAATTTCATTTCCAATTACATGATACAACAATACATCTGCTAAGTTTGGTAAAGCTAAAATGCCGTTGATGTCAGTATTTAAAGCGGTAGCCAAATCATTGAAAGCAGTATTTGTTGGAGCAAATACAGTGTAAGTACCAAAAGGTTCAGATAAAGCCGGAACTAATTCTGCTTTTTGAACTGCAGCAACAAGCGTGCTGAAGCCATTGTCGATAGCCACATCTACAACT
>Ga0068876_10002090_pt1 | contig 15102 bp, 15 predicted proteins | sample NOAtaG_6_FD_66442 | JGI IMG/M metagenome (GOLD analysis project Ga0068876, IMG submission 66442) | Freshwater lake microbial communities from Lake Erie, under a cyanobacterial bloom - NOAA_Erie_Diel5S_2200h metaG | ecosystem: Environmental > Aquatic > Freshwater > Lake | place: USA: Ohio, Lake... | reverse complement strand
GTTACGCTTCATTTCCTCCGTCAACAAAATTTTTTCCGCCTGGTAGGCTTTTTCCATCTTTTCTACTGACTCATACTTTGATTCAATTTCTTTTTGCCAATCAGCACTTGCTTTGTCTATCTCGGCCTGAGCATCGGCATAGGCTTGTACATGATTCAGAATATACTTAGAGTCCACATAACCAAATTTCTGAGAAAGCCCAGCCAAAGAAAATGACATCATACCAAAGATGATGGCAATAAGAAGGAGCTGCTGTTTCATTTTCATTGAAATTCGAAAGTAATAAAAGTTCATTATAGTTCTCCTAAATTCATGCCAATAGAGAAGTGAAATTGTCCTTTGGCCATATTGGGTGCGCGCTGCACATCATCAAATCTCCAACCGTAATCAAACCCCAACAAACCAAACATGGGTAAAAATATTCGCACTCCAACACCCCCAGATTTGTACAAATTAAAGGGATCATAGTTAGAAAAATCAGCCCAAGTTCTTCCGGCCTCTAAGAATGTCAGCGCATAAATTGTAGCGCTCGGATTGGTGGTCAAGGGATATCGCAATTCAACGCTATATTTACTAATGACAGGAGCTCCTACACGATCAGAAGGCGTTGTCAGTGACAAATCATCATATCCTCTTAAATTGACAATCTCCCGACCATCCAAAAGGAATCCACTCAAGAAAACACCTCCAAGATAAAATCGCTCAAATGGCGATTGACCTAAGTTCTTATTATAGGTTCCCAAAAATCCTAAACCTACATTGGTATTTAATACAAACTTATTCGTCTTGTGCTTGTTGAGGGCCGTATACCAATGCGCTGTGAACTTGATCTTGTAATATTCCACCCAATCAAATCTCTGCTGGTCTGTCATGCCCGCGTAATCATACTTTTTACCTTGCACTTTCTCCCCCCACAATGAATAAGGAAAAGTAAACTTAGAGGACAATGTTATTTTTGATCCCCAGGTAGGGTAAATGGGGTCAGAGACTGAGTTCCTTTCAATGGTAAAGTTACCGGCAAGGTTGTTGGAATATCCCTGCGTAAAACTGAAGAATGATCCATAACGATCGAGGTTAAAATGCTGATAGGAAATACCAGAGTAAAAATAAAACCAGTCGTCTGGCTTTTGCCATTTCTGACCAAATGAGAACGAAGCCCCTGTGATTTCCAATGACTGTCTGAGCGGATTCAATGCATCATTCACATATTTTTTCTGACCATTGGTTTGCACTGAATGATAAACGGAATAAGTAAGTGAATTGGGTTTTTTACCTCCCAGCCAAGGCTCTGTGAAAGATAAATTATAAGATTGAAAGAAAACCCCGTTGGACATTGCGCTGATAGAAAACCGCTGACCATCTCCTGAAGGAAGCGGCGTCCATGCATCCCGTTTTCCAATATTGCGAATCGAAAAGTTGTTAAAGGTTAAGGAAAGTGAACCTACTACCCGGCCACCGCCCCAACCCCCACTGAGCTGAATTTGATCACTCGGCTTCTCTTCCACAACATATTCCAAATCTACAGTTCCCTTGTCTGGATTCGGATTGGTTCTGATGTCAAAAGCTTCCGGATTAAAAAATCCCAAGGCATTCAACTCTCTTTGTGAACGCATCAAATCCGACCGATTGAACAAATCTCCTGGACGCGTTCTGATTTCGCGATAAATCACATGGTCATTGGTCTTTGAATTTCCACTCACTCCCACCTCTCCAATCCTAAATTGCTTACCCTCTCCCATTCTGATCTCCACATCAATGGTATCGGGTAAAACCAAAGTCTCGACAGGGTAAGAATAAAAATTCAGATAACCATCATCCGTGTACAATGAACTTAAGTCACGCCCATTGGGATTATAATTAAGTCGGCTATTCAGCAGCTCCAAATTATAAAGATCCCCCCGCTTTAAATTCAAAACACTATCCAGCGTACTCCTTTGGTATTTGGTATTACCTACAAAAGTAACATCTCCAAAATAAAACCTTTTGTCCTCCTCTACTTTGATTACTAATCCAATTCTGTTTTCAGACAAATGGCAAATACTATCCTTCACCACCTTGGCATTTCTAAAACCTTCCTTGTTGTATTTTGCAACAACTCCCGCCAAATCTTCTTCATATTCCTCTGCTATGTATTTCGAGGCCTTCCAAAATCTCCACCAAGTCTTTTGCTTGGTATTTTTTAAGGTTCTTTTTAACTTTTGATCCGTTAATTGATCATTTCCTTGAATATCAATCCATTCAATTTTTACTCGACTGCCTTTCTTGACCTCGAAGGTCAGCTGCAATGCATTATTCACAATAGGGTCAGGAATCTCTCTGATTTTAACATCCGCATTGAAAAAACCTTTCTCTACATAATAATCCAAAATCGCATTTTTTGCCGTCATTTTAAGATTTTCATCGCAAACTCTACCCGATCTTAAATCCAATTTCTCCCGAATATTATCTGCCTCTCCTTTTTTTATCCCCTCAAATCGGAAAGTTCCTAAACGCTCCATTTCTTTTACTTGAATAACCAAAAAAACATCTGCACCTCTAATCTCGGCTATTTGGATTTCTACGTCTTTGAAAAGATGTTGCTTCCATAATTTTCTTACTGCCTCCGTTATATCTTCACCAGGAATGAGAATTTCCTTTCCCTCCACTAAACCACTAAAAAGTTTGATCGCCTGAGCATCTGTAAATTGGGTGCCCAAAACAGTAATTCCAGCAACTTTGTATTTCAATGGATCTTTGTAACTGATTTCACCCCCTATGGTTTTTTGGGCGTTCAAGCCAGCCACCTCAATGACGAGAAATATTAAAACTAAAAACCAACTTCTTGTCATGTATGCTTATTGTATTTGCTCTGATGTTTTACCAAACCGTCTCTCTCTTCCTTGATAATTTCTGATGGCCTCGAAAAACAACTCTTTGTTAAAGTCTGGCCATAATTGATCGGTGAAAAATAGCTCAGCATACGCAATCTGCCAAAGCAAAAAATTGCTAATTCGCTGTTCACCACTGGTTCTGATCAACAGCTCTGGATCTGGAATATCCGAAGTCTCCAGAAAATTAGAAATCAACTCCTCGGTTATCTCTTGAGCACTAATTCCCGCCTCCGTTATTCTTCTGACCGCCTTTGCAATTTCCCACCTACCGCTGTAACTCAAGGCCAGAATCAATTGCAATTGCTGATTGGGCATAGTCAGACGCTCGGCTTCTTCAATGGTTTGAATACATTTTTGAGGTAAAAGATGACGATCTCCAATAAATCGAATTCTGATTCCCCTTTCATTGAGAGACGGAACCTCTACCAAAATAGTATCTACCAATAACTCCATTAGCGCATTGACCTCGTCTTGAGGACGATTCCAATTTTCTGTGGAAAACGCGTAAAGTGTCAAATACTCAATACCCAATTCAATACTCGCTTGGACCGACTCCCTAACTGACTCAACACCCTGAAAATGACCGAAAATTCTCTCCTTTCCCTGTTGTCTCGCCCAACGGCCATTTCCATCCATGATGATCGCAACATGCCGAGGCACACGCTCAGGAATGATATTTTCAGGCCAATTTTCGATCACCACATTTTTTTAAGAACGGCAAAAATAACGATTATTTGCCAACTATTTAAAGCAATTTGTAGCGGGTCTATCCAATCGAAAATTGAGTGAAATCAGAGCAAAACCATACAAATCATTATTAGAGGGATCTCCTCGCATCATGCCCTCACTATTTTTCTTATTAATATCACCAGGATTATTCGAATCCAGCCGAAACTGATCGATAGAGGGGTCCGACAAAGTCAAACTCAATTGACCCTGATTATGCACTTGATCTTTAGGATTGGTATAAACTGTACTCGCATCATCAAAATAATCCGTCCAAGTTTTTCTAATCCCCCATTCAAATGAAATCCCAGCAAAACCGAACATATTCATTTTCAAACCAAAACCAAATGGGATAGAAAAGCCCGCCAACTTATATTGATCTCCAGAATTACTCCATTGCCCCTCAGTACCAAGGGTCTGCAATGAAATCCAATTTCCTTGGGTGAAACCTTGTGGATCCATTCGGTAATAACATATACCTGAGAACAAATAGGGGGAAATTTTATCTTTACTATTCAATTGATAATCAAAGTAATTGACCTCCGTAATAAATGAAAATTCATAAAAATCATTTCGAAAATTTAAATTTCGATTGGCCCGCCATGGATCATTGCTATTCTTGTCCCAATACTCCGCCGAACCGTACATGACTCCTGCTCGAAACCCTATTCTCCTTGAAATATTATTGCGATAGGTGAGGCCTCCGGAAAGCTTGGCATTGTTTCCTAGATGCTTATTCGGATTAAGTTCTCCGATGTAGTAACATCCACCAGAAACTAGGCTCAACTCATGACTTTTATTTTTTTTATGCAGCTGTCCGAATACTTCAAATACATTGAACCATAGAATCAAAGGCAGAATCATTAAAAATCTGAGCATCTCCATTTTAACGAAGATAAGAAAATTTTATTTCACTAATTGCGTTTATCAAAACCCCAATTCAACTTGGTTCGGATAGACTTGAAGAAATGCTCATTTTGCAACCTTACCAACCTTAAATCAACATCGGATTTGGTTAACGTGATTTTCACTTCGTGGTCTAAAAAATGACTCTGGCCGTCAATAGCCATCATGAATTGCCCTTCTCTGCTTTCTGGAATGAAAGTAACCCTTGAGGATTGAGGAATAATCAAAGGACGAACATTGAGATTGTGAGGTGCTATAGGCGTGATAATAAAACTTCCTGTATCAGGTGAAACGATTGGACCCCCACAACTCATTGAGTATGCTGTAGAGCCTGTTGGCGTAGCAAGCATGAGGCCATCTGCCCAATAGGTAGCTAAAAAAATATCATTGACAAAAGCATGCACCGCAATCATCGTATTGTGAGGATGCCCCAATAACGCTACTTCATTCAAGGCATTGGGAAATTGTGCCTCTTGTTCGAGAATGCTCACATGAATTTTAGATCGATGTTCAATTTCAAAATTACGGTTAACAATATCTTCTATAACCTTTTCGAATTCAATAAATGACAATTGAGAAAGAAATCCCAACCTACCTGAATTCAAACCCAAAACGGGGACTTTAGTGCCACTCAACAGTCGAGCCACTTCTAGTATGGTTCCATCACCGCCCACACTTAACACAAAATCCATTTGGGACAATTCTGAAAGGTCTTGCAAAACGACAAGTTGCCCACGCCATTCGAAACGATTGGAAACATAAGGTAGAAATCGATCTTGAACAAACAGCTTTACTCCTCTTCTGAGCAAATGGTATAGCAAATCTCCTAAAGCCTCTTGTTGATCCGATTCAACTTTCCTAGAGTAGATAAATACGTTCATAGGCTACTGGCTAATCTTCATCCAAAAAACGCATCAATGTATCATACCGATCCATTAGATCAATATTGGAATCCTTGTGCTGAAAAGTTGCTCTGATGCGGTAATTAAAACGCTCCAAACTTTGCACTATAGCATTAATGTCTTTGTTGTCCACTTTGATGCAAATTTCCATCAATCCTCTTTCGTTTTGATAAGAGAAGAGCGTCATCACTTTTGCGTTATTCTCTTCAATGATTCTAACGATTTGCTGAAGGGTATAGTCTCTCGGATGCATTTCCATCAACAAAATACCCCCATCTACATGTGCCACCGTCATCGCGCTCACTGCGTCTAACAAATCTTCACGGGTAACGCATCCTAAATATCGACCCTCATCATCCAAAACGACGGCAATGCTCGACTGAAACTCGGCCAATTTATGGATCATCGTAAAAAAATGATCGTCCGGACGAATACTCCACTCAGCCAACACGGGCATAATAAACGGCTCTATATCTTCAATATCTAAAAGCTGATTTTCGCTGACCAAACCTTTAAAATGATCATTGACCAACACAGGCAATTCATTTACTCGATTTTCGTTCATCCAATCTAACGCCTGCTGAATGGTAAAATCCTCCTTTAAGTAGGGGAATTGCGCATCCAATATTTGTTTTGCCGTTACCATGTTTCGATGCAAAGAAAGGAAAAGTTCTGTTCCTCACATCTATTTTGATATTAAAAATAACAAAGTTCAATAAGCAAGCGATTTTACACTCATTTTTGCAACTGCAATATGTCAATACTCAGCGTCAACATCAATAAAATTGCCACTCTTAGAAATGCAAGAGGAGGAAATATACCCAATGTTCTCCAAGCCGCCTTGGATATTGAATCATTTGGAGCGCAAGGCATAACGGTGCATCCTCGTCCAGATGGTCGGCACATTCGTTATTCAGATGTTTTTGATTTAAAAGACAACATTACTACCGAATTAAATGTAGAAGGGTATCCTTCTGATGATTTCATCCAAATGGTTTTGGAAGTTAAGCCGCACCAAGTTACTTTGGTACCGGATGCTCCAGAAGCTCTTACTTCTAATGCCGGTTGGAAAGTTAACGAACATCATCTTCAGTTAAGATCTCTCGTGGAAATTTTAAAAAAGAAAGGTATTCGTACGAGCATTTTCATTGATCCTGACGAGACTCAAATCAAAGCAGCTGTTGATACTGGAGTAGACCGAGTAGAATTGTACACAGAAAACTACGCAAAACAATTTCTTGGAGATCGGAACGCTGCCATAGCACCTTATAAGAAATCAGCTGAAACAGCTCATCAATTGGGACTTGGAGTGAACGCGGGTCATGATTTATCGCTAGAAAATCTCGCTTTTTTCAAGCAACAGGTCTCACCCCTTCAAGAGGTATCCATTGGCCACGCCTTGATCTGTGATGCTTTGTATTTTGGACTTGAAAATACGGTGAAAATGTATTTACATCAACTTCAAAAATGATCTTATTTCATCGACAAATTGGGGAAAATGGAAAGGCGTTGGTCATTTTACATGGCTTATTTGGTTCTGGCGACAATTGGCAAACACACGCTAAAAATTGGAGCTCTACTTTTCAGGTATTCATGATGGACAATCGTAATCACGGACATAGTTCCCATCACAATGAGATGAATTATGATGTCATGGCCAACGATTTAAAAGAAACTTTAGACCATTTAGGACTAACCAAAATTTACCTGCTCGGACATAGTATGGGGGGTAAAATGGCAATGCGATTTTCGCAGCTTCACCCTCATTGCATTGAAAAAATGTTGGTGGTGGACATGGGCATTAAAGAATACCCTCCACACCATCAAATAATCTTCAATGGACTAGAAGCTGTGCGCGTTTTGGAATGCCCTTCTCGGAAGGAGGCCGAAAAGAGATTGAGCTCTTTTGTGACTGACATTTCCACCCAACAGTTCCTTCTTAAAAATTTGTTTTGGAAAACGGAACAACAGCTTGCCTGGAGATTTAATTTGGAAAGCTTAAAAAACAATATTCATCACATCTTGACGGCTCTTCCATCCATTAGCAGCACCGTCCCGACCTTATTTTTATATGGAGGAAAATCGAATTACGTATTACCTGACGATCATGAAAATATTAGCCAGCTTTTCCCTAATAGCACCTTTGAGTGTATCGAGAGTGCAGGACATTGGGTGCATGTAGAGGCTCCTGATTTATTTAGTCAAGCTGTTTTAAATTTCCTGGTTAACAGAGAAGAATCATCCACTTATTAGAATTTCCGCGTATTTTTGACAAAACTTTTGAAATGGAAAAGAAAATCATCACCCCATACGATTTTACAAAGGTGAGTGAAATTGCTTTAGAGCACGCACTTGTTATGGGAAAAACCATCAAAGCAACCGTATTCGTAACCCATATCATTGATAACAAATTTCAAGTAGTTGAAGCCAAACGTAAGCTACAATCACTAAAAGATTGGGTAAAATCAGAAAAGGGAATTGATATCGAAACCATTGTGAGAATTGGAAATATTTTTGAAGATATAGACAAAGTTTCCTCAGAAATGGAAGCCGACTTGATTATCATGGGAACCCATGGTATAAGAGGTATGCAATTTTTAACAGGAAGCCGAGCTTTGAAAATTGTGACAGAAAGTTTAGTTCCTTTTATTGTTACACAAGAGAGAACAATCCGTCCACAAGGATATCACAAACTAGTAGTACCCATGGACCTCCACAAGGAAACTAAACAAAAGCTCGCTTCGGTAGGTAATATGGCTAAATATTTTAATTCAAAAGTGTATTTGGTTTCACCGGATGAGAAAGATGAATTTTTGAAAAATCAATTAGAAAGAAACCTTGCCTTTGCCACAGAATATTTAGAGGGAAGAGGGATTGATTATGAAATGGAAATCATTCCTGCCAAGAGTGATTTTGTAAAATCCATGCTCAAGTATGCTGCGGCCATTGAAGCAGATTTAGTTTGTATCGTGAATTCGCATGATAGCGGCTTCATGGGAATGTTCAGTTCATCGGAAGAACAACAAGTTATCAATAATGATGCGCAAATCCCAGTCTTGTGCGTGAACGCTGTGGCCACTACTATACCTGACATCCCGTGAAAAACAATATATAACAATAATGAGGGATGAGTGTCATCCCTTTTTTTATGCGCTCGCGATGACGGTCTCGTTACCTACCGTCTTATCTCCAATCTTGCAGATGATTTCCGTGCCTAATGGAAAATATAAATCCACTCGACTCCCAAATTTGATAAAGCCAAACTCCTGTCCTTGTTGAAGCACATCCTCCTTTTGGACATAATAGCAAATCCTTCTAGCCAACGCCCCCGCTATCTGACGAAACAAAACTTGCTTTCCATCCCCTCTTTCTACTACGATTGAAGTACGCTCATTCTCTGTTGAACTCTTGGGATGCCAGGCCACTAAATACTTCCCCGGGTGATATTCCGCATATTTCACTTGTCCTGCACAGGGCGTCCAATTGGCGTGAACATTCAAAGGAGACATAAATATAGAGACTTGTATTCTTTTGTCTTTAAAATACTCTGGTTCTTCCACCTCTTCAATGACCACTACTTTTCCATCACAAGGTGCCACCCATTGATGAGGTTCAGCCGTGTTTTTCCTTGAGGGCAATCGAAAGAACTGAACGAATGCCATCCAAAAAAAACCTCCTATCAGCAATACCAACCAAAAAATCCAAGGATATTGAGTTGCGTATTGATCAGCAATAAAAAGTAAAACTCCAACCAACAGTGTGGTAATTAAAATCAAGGAACGTCCCTCTTTGTGAATGGTCATATTTGATGTATTAAGTAGACAAAGGTATAAACCATTGGCAAAGCGAGCAAATAACCATCAAACCGGTCCAACACTCCTCCATGTCCTGGTATTAAAATTCCTGAGTCTTTTACATTGGCTGTTCTTTTTAAATGCGATTCCACCAAATCACCCAAAGTTCCAAAAACCGCCACTAGTAATCCAATGATCAGCCAATGCACCGTACTTAACATCACCAAATCTTGCTTTACCAAGGATATTTTAGAAAAAAAGTATGCTGCCACTAATGTGGCTATGGTACCGCCAATCATACCTTCCCATGTTTTTTTGGGAGACACTCTTTCAAATAATTTATGCCTACCAAAAGCCCTTCCAACGAAATAAGCGCCAGAATCATTGATCCACAAAAACAAGAAAAATCCCAAGGGCAGCCAAGGTGTGTAGATCCCTGGAATAAAAGAAAACGTTGTGATCAACGCCATCGGCAAGACCACATAAACCCAACCCATCAATACCCTTGCAAAATCCAATGCGAAGTGTGGACGAAGGACTATCAATTCCATCGACAACAATAACACCATTACAGGCAGCAAATACACCAAATGAGAGAAATTTAAGATATCTACACTGATCAAGAAAAAGAAAATATACAAACCCGCACCCAAACCAATCCCCCACCAAGCTCTATGCGGGGAAGCGCCTGTGAGCTGATAGAATTCGTAAGAACCCACAAAAGTCCAAAGGAAAAATAACAAAGCTGTGGCTGTTGGGCCCCAGAAAAAAGCCCCTATCATTAATCCTCCAAAAATGAGGCCTGTGAGTGATCTTACGACCAAATTACTCATTGGAATTACCCTCGTGATTGATATCGTTCTCTGGTTGGTCTGACGCCGGTGACTCCGAAGAAGACGAGGAAGATGAGTCTATCACAATGGAAGGGGTTGCGTTTTCTACTTTTAGCTCTTCTCCCCATTGTCTTGGACCCAGAATCGCCTCTAAATCATCTTTAAAAATCACTTCTTTCTCCAACAAAATGGCCGCCAACTGATCAAGTTGTTCTCTGTGCGTGGATAGCATTTCTTTGGCTCGCGCATAAGAAGTTTCGATGATCTTACTTGTTTCTTCATCAATAATGCGCGCCGTTTCATCGCTATAAGGCTTTTGAAATTGAGATTCTCCTGAGCTATCATAATAACTTCGGTTTCCAATCTTTTCATTCAATCCATACACCGTTACCATCGCGTAGGCTTGCTTGGTTACCTTTTCCAAATCAGAAAGGGCCCCGGTAGAAATTTTTCCAAAAGCCACTTCCTCTGCCGCTCTTCCACCCAATGCCGAACACATCTCATCTAATATCTGTTCTGTGGTGGTGATTTGCCTTTCCTCAGGAAGGTACCATGCAGCACCCAAAGAACGACCTCTCGGAACAATCGTCACTTTTACTAAAGGAGAGGCATATTGTGATAACCAACTGACAATGGCATGACCACTTTCATGGTAGGCAATGGTCTTTTTCTCTTGAACCGTGATGATCTTATTTTTCTTCTCCAAGCCACCCACAATCCTATCCACCGCATCTAAAAAGTCTTGCTTTATCACAGAAGCATGTCCCTTCCTAGCGGCAATCAAAGCTGCCTCATTACAAACATTGGCAATATCCGCACCGCTGAATCCGGGAGTTTGTCTCGCCAAAAAGTCAATATCCAAGCTATCGTCCTTCTTCACTTTGGCTAAATGCACATTGAAAATTTGCATGCGCTCCTTGACATCTGGCATATCCACATAAATCTGACGATCAAATCGTCCGGCTCGCAATAACGCTTTATCCAGAATGTCGGAACGATTAGTGGCCGCCAAAATGATAACACCAGAGTTTGTTCCAAAGCCATCCATCTCCGTGAGCAACTGATTCAACGTGTTTTCTCTTTCATCATTGCTACCAAAATTCAAATTTTTACTTCTTGCGCGACCAATGGCATCGATCTCGTCAATAAAAATAATGGCCGGCGCCTTTTCCTTGGCCTGGCGGAATAAATCCCTCACGCGGCTCGCGCCCACACCCACAAACATCTCCACAAAGTCTGATCCTGATAAAGAGAAGAAGGGTACTTGCGCCTCCCCGGCGACGGCTTTCGCCAAAAGCGTTTTGCCCGTACCCGGAGGCCCTACTAGCAAAGCACCTTTTGGAATTTTTGCTCCAAGCTCAGTATATTTCTTCGGATTCTTCAAAAAATCAACAATCTCTTGCACCTCTTCTTTCGCTCCTTCCAAACCCGCAACATCATTGAATGTCACCTGCGTCCCCTTGCCCTTTTCAAACAAAGTGGCCCTTGACTTTCCGATATTAAAAATTTGACCACCACCGCCACTGCCGCCGCCCATTCTGCGCATGATCAACATCCAGCCCAATATCATCACCCCCAACATCACAATCCACCAAATCAATCCCTGCGCAGTCTCGTTGGGTGGTTGGTATCGCGTTGGATAACCATTCGCTACTCCAGCCGCCTGAATCTCTTTGATGAAATCATCTCCGGGTGGAATATTGAACCAGAATTCAGCGCTTCTAGAAAAACCTCTTTTACCTCCCCCTTGTCCTATTTCCTCTTTCAATGAATCCAATCCAAACTGATTGAGATAAATGAGCGCTACGCTTCCATCATACTCCAGTTTTTCAATCATTCTTCTTTCAGAGAACTGCTTGAAACGAGCATAATCTGTTTCTTTACCGTCGCCAGAACTATTGAAGAACATCATACCAATTAAAATGGCCGCTATAATACCATATATCCAATAAAAATTGAATCCTTTTGGCACCTCTGGCATCTTTGGTTTTCCCTGATTGGGCGTTTGATTTGACATGTAAACTACTTATTGATTAATCTTGAATTTCTTTGATTTTAGCGTCTCCCCATAACTGCTCAATCGCATAAAAAGCACGCGTCTCTTCGTCGAAAATATGAACGATGATATTAAAATAATCCATCAAAATCCACTTGGCATTTCTTTTACCCTCTATTCGTCTAGGATTTTCCATCAATAACTCCTCAGTGAATTTATCCACGGAATTGCAAATACCTTCAACCTGCGTAGAGCTATTGCCCGTTGCAATGACAAAATAATCGGCAACACTGCTCGGGATTTCTCTCAAATCCATCACCACAATATTTTTTGCTTTGAGCTCTTGCATTCCCTCGATGATTACATCCAAAAGATCTTTTTGTTCTGCTTTTTTGATTTTCTTTGCCATTCGTTATGTATTCCTGCAAATGTACTACTAACCCTTATCATATAAATGTAACAACGATCCCAAAAAAATGGAATTTTGCAGAATACATCTGGATGAGGTAGACTCCACTAACAACTATGCGGCCAATTGGTTGAATATGACAAAATCTATTCATCCAGCTGTCATTACGGCACGACATCAACGCTACGGCAGGGGGCAAAGACAAAATCATTGGTTGAGTGAGAAAAATAAAAACCTCACTTGTTCCTTCATTGTATTTCCCCATCACATAAAATTGGAGAAACTAGGTTTTCTCAATAAAGCGGTTGCCAATGCTCTGCACAGAACATTGACGAATTTCATTTCTTCCAAAATGGACATCAAGTGGCCTAATGATATTTGGATAAATGGAAAAAAAATTGCAGGTATTTTGATAGAAAACAACTGGAGATCTCAATCATTACAACATTCCATTATTGGCATCGGAATCAATATCAACCAAATCTTCCCTTCCGATGATCCATGGTGCTCAATGTATTCTATAACCAATGAACATTTCGAAATCGAATTCATCTTGGATCAGCTCCAATCACAAATCAAAGACCAGTTCGGGTTATTAGAGCAATTCAATTTCCAACTCATTGATGAATACTACCATCAACATTTACTTAAGAAAAATGAACTGGTTTCATTTACAATGAATGGCCGTCAATTCAGCGGAACTATTCAAGGGATAGATGAATGGGGTAGAATCATTCTCCAATCAAAGGATGGAAAAAACGCTTTTCTGCACGGTGAAGTCGTCATTCAATACCCCTAAAAGAAAAAAATCCCTTTCGGGATTTTCTTATTCTTTATGGCCTGCCACAATGGTGACACATCCTTGATGAACCAATGTCCCTCCCGTATCGGGAACTTTTACCCTCACCTTTAATTGTTGGGTATTGGCCATTCTAAAATCAAAAACAGTTTTATTTTCTGCATTTTTATTAGAATAAAGCAATTCATCATTGGTATCCAGTACTTCAAATTCAACATCTGGTAAAACGGGGTGTCCCATTACTACCAAACGATAGTTTTTTCCTCCATAAAAAGTCATTAAAACCTCTGACTCATCACCCTCCATGAAAAGAGCAGCGTTATAATTTTCATTTTGGATATAACCTAATAGATTGGGAAGCACTCTATTTTTGGTAAAAGCTCTACACTGCGCTTGGGTAATTGTTCCTATGGCTAAAAGAGCGAGTATTACGATTGCAATTTTTTTCATTTCGACCTTGTTTAAGAGATATACTTTGTTCTGATTTGTTTGACCACATCCATTAAGGCTTTCATGGTATCATCTTTCATTTCAGCCTTTCCTCCATTACCAATTACCATCACTCCGTCGTCGGCTTTGGTTACAGTGGTCTTTTGAGCTGTAATCTCCACTTGATTCAATACTTTTTGGATCGCCAATAAATCACTCTTCATCTCATTCAATACCGGGCGATCGGCAAAACTAGAATAATAGTTCAATAAATTTTCTAGCACCATTTTCTGCTCCGCTACTCTTGTTTTAATAGCCGAACCATTTGACTTTTCAGCATATGTCAAACTCAGATATAATGCCTCTAGCCAACCGCCTGAAATAACCAAGGCCGACACCTCCACTCGGTTATTTTCTTTTAAATAACCGTTCAAATCAGCGTAAGCACTGGTAACGATTTTTAAAATGCTATCTCTATTTTCTTGTTGCTCTGCCAATTTGGCCACTATTGAATCGTTGATTCCACCATCGATAGACATGGCCGTTGCGAGTTTCTTAGCGGCAGCAAAATACTTCATGCACTCCTGCTTTTGATCAAAAATGGATGCATAACTCAAATCAGCGCCATATATACCTAGATTCACCGCTTGCTTTGCTTCTCCCACGTAGGTATCCACACTCTCCACTTTATTCAAAAGCTTTTTATCATATGAAAAACCTTCCTTCTTTATCAAAGACGCCATTTCCACAGGAGAAGGAATGTTAAAGAAAATTTTCTTCAATTGCTCTACTCTCGCTTGATCCATCGAATCTTTTTTATTGTCCATAGCGGGCTGATCCTGCTTGGTCTTTTGACAACCGGAACATGAAGTTAAATTCATATACCCGGCCAAGATCACCACGACCATCAAAACACTCAAAATTTTTGTCTTCATCTGCTATTGATTTTATTTGTGGCTAATTTTAACGTCATAAAGATAAAATAGTTTCAGCAATTTCAATGCTTTTTCTATAAATCACCCTCTAAATGCCGCAAATTATTTAAAAAACCTTTCCATTTAGACCGCTCCAATGGGGTTCCTTTCACCATTTTTTTAAAAACTTCTTCCTCGATGCTCAACCATTGCTCCTTGCTATTTTGTTGCCAGTGCTCTTTGGGAGCAAATCGAATTTCGTGGGTGGGTTTAGAAAATCGATTCCATGGGCAAACATCTTGACAGATATCACAACCGAAAGCCCAATCCTCCCATTTCCCTTTCCAATCGGAGGGAATCTGCTCTTTCAATTCAATAGTGAAATAAGAGATGCACTTACTTCCGTCCACTTGCATAGGAGCGTAAATGGCCTGTGTGGGACATGCATCTATGCACTTGGTGCAACTGCCACAATGATCCTTCACCTCATGGTCAGTTTCCAATTTTACATCCATCAATATTTC
>Ga0068876_10002086_pt1 | contig 15118 bp, 8 predicted proteins | sample NOAtaG_6_FD_66442 | JGI IMG/M metagenome (GOLD analysis project Ga0068876, IMG submission 66442) | Freshwater lake microbial communities from Lake Erie, under a cyanobacterial bloom - NOAA_Erie_Diel5S_2200h metaG | ecosystem: Environmental > Aquatic > Freshwater > Lake | place: USA: Ohio, Lake... | reverse complement strand
GTAATTCAGAGACTGATGGCCGAAGGGGCTCGCCGCAACGCTGCCCCGCCATACAGTGACGCCGACTTTATGGCTGCTCAGGATCCGACGTGGCAGGGTCTGTCCCGCAGCCGTGAGCGCGACGAATGTCGTCAGCGTCTGCAGCAGTTTGGAATTCTTGAATCCTGATTGGTCTACCCGTGGTGCAGTTTCTGCCGTTTTGCGGCTGGCGATATGACCTTTCCCAGGTTGGTGCTCTGGCCGATGTGATTGTCCCGGCGGGCAGTGCTTTAATGCCCTGTCAGCAGGACGAACTGTATCGTCTGCATCCCTGCAATGCCGTCCGACTGACGCACAATCGGCCCGAGCCGGACGATGCTGGAATCATGGCTCCGGCAAAGCGTGCAGACGACTTTTTTCGTCTGTGGCGTCGCGAGGGGATCCTGATTCGAGACCATGCAGCTGCATGGTATGTCCTGCAGACGCTGACACCGTGGAAAGGTGAGACCGCAGCACGCTGGGGACTGCTCGGGCTGCTGCCGCTCGAAAATCCGCTCGGACAGCCTCACAACGCAGCAGCAACTCAGCCTTCCTCTCCACAGGAAATTGCCCGTCTGCTGCAGCTGCAGACCACCTGTCGTGCCGATTTTGCACCCGTCTGCCTGTTTGCCGAAGACAGCATGGCGACAGACGAGTCGCTGGAAGAACTGCTGCAGCGACTGACCCGCCCAATCACTCCGACAGAATGCTGGCTGGACTCCGGTATTCGTCATCGACTGTGGACTGTTACCGAACCGGCCGCGATTGCTGCCATTGCCCAGCGACTTGATCACCTGCACCTGTCACTGTTTGATGGTGCCGCAGCCTTCCAGGCGTCTGCAAAGCTGCTCAGCACGCTTCGATCTGCCGGTGAATCCGGCGGAGTTGAGCAGCCGGCGGCCCGTCGGCTGGCCTGCCTGCTGCCCGCAGAAAACCTGTCAACCTGTTTCCTGCCTCGCATCCACAGGTTCGACGGACCTGCATTCACCGGGCCGCAACTGCGTTCAGCCGCAGAGCACATTCCAGGCCTGCTGTGTCAGTTTGTCGGCAACGAATCGTTTGCTTTGATTGATGCCCTGGAACTGGCTGGACTCAATTCCGATCAGCCCTGCCTTGCAATCGGCACCAGCGACGGTGAATGGCAGCTGCTGTCTGCACCGGCACGCTGCCGTACACTGCAGCAGCTGCGAGACCTGACCGCCACGGAACTGCTGAAGATGCCGTGGAGCACCGCTGTTGAACAGCCTGTGTCTGCTCCGCTGCAGCCGGAAAATGCCACCATCCAGGCAGCCGCTGGCTGCGTGCTGCTGGCAACACAGGTATCAACTGCCGGAGAAACCGGTATTTCCGCATTGCCCTGTGCCATCCCGCAGTATTCGGAGCTGGACCTTCAGCTCTGGCCTCCGGTGCCCTCCGGACTGGTCTTCTCGGCTCATTCTGACCGAGTCGATTCGGTTCCGGGATCTTCGTTGTAATCAACCAGCATGCGGATGAAATCTTCGCTCAGCCCGGCTTCACGGCGAGCTTCAGCCTGAAACAGCTGCCCCCGGGCTTTGGAAGGTCGGATCGGCCAGTGCAGTGCCCTGGTCCATGCTTCCCAGTCTGAAAGCTCCGGCTGTTTCCAGTGCCGCAGCCAGACCAGTCCAAATTCCACGTGCCGGATTTCATCTCGGTGAATGGCTCGCATGATGCTTGCACTGCGGCGATCGCCCACGGCCATGAAACTCTGTTCAAATTCCACCGTATGATCCAGATTGGCTCCCTCAAACACCAGAGGCAGACCGGCTACATATTCAAGGGGTGTGGCGTACAGCAGAGCTTTCTGCCAGATCCACGAATTGACCGGACGACTGCCAAAACTGAGTCCCAGTTCGTGGCATCGCTGAGCATGCAGGCGGGTATGTCGCTGCTCATCAAACATGATCCGTGCGAGCCCGCTGCGGAATTCGGCCGGAGCATCCGGGAACGCCAGCAGCACCATGGCCATCACTTCCAGAGCCTGCAGTTCATGGTTGGCCATGATGTGGTGGGCCACGGCACGCCGCGCCGGGTCAAGAAAGGAATTTCCACGAGGCATTGCGGGGGCTGATCGGCGTTCAGCAAACTGCAGTTCGGCCGGACGCCCGGGGACCTGCACTCGCACTGCCGGGCCCGGAGCATTATCGGTCAGCGGCTCGCCGGGCCGCAGCAGTTTCAGCGACAGATCGGTCGACAACAGCACCTGCTCAGCAAACTGCCGCAGTTCCATGGGCTCACCGGGAATGATCAAGAAGCCACGCGAACAGCCCCTTGGCCAGATGCAACCTGTTTTCAGCCTGATCAAAAACGATGCTGCGAGAACTGTCCATGACGTCATCGGTCACTTCCAGTCCGCGTTTCGCCGGCAGATCATGCATGAACAACGCTCCTGCCGGAGCAGCCTGCATCAGTGCAGCATTCACCTGGTAACCGGCAAACGCCTGCCTGCGACGCTCGGCGTCCGCTTCCTGGCCCATGCTGGCCCAGACATCTGTATAAACAATATCAGCAGTTCGGACCGCCTGCACCGGATCATGCACAACGGCCGTGCAATGCTTTGGATAGCGGGACGTCAGCAGGGACATGAACTGCGATGTGAATTCGAAACCCACCGGGGCTGCCAGCGTCAGCTGCATACCTGTCATGGCAGCAGCCAGTGCCAGCGACATCGAGACATTGTTGCCGTCACCCACAAACACCAGATGCAGTCCCGTCAGTTGTCCACGATGCTCACGAATCGTCAGCAGGTCTGTCAAAGCCTGACAGGGGTGGCGGTCATCTGAGAGTCCGTTGATGACGGGGCAGGACGAGTGCTTTGCGAAGTCCTCGATGAGCTGCTGAGAAAAGGTCCGCATCGTGATGATGTCAGCGAACGAACTGATCACTTTCGCGACATCGGAAAGACTTTCCCGTCCGTTCAGTCCGGCTTCCGCGGTGGTTTGAAAGATCCCGGCTCCGCCCAGGTGAATCATGGCGGCTTCGAAGCTGTTGCGAGTCCGCAGGGACGGTTTTTCAAACAGCTGGACCAGCACGTGCCCGGGAAACAGCTGTGGCCGATGGCCACGACGCAGCTCCTGTTTGAGTTCTTCCGCACGATTCAGGACCTGCAGGAGTTCGTCCGGGGTCAGATCAAGCAGTGAAGTCAGATGTTTCATAATGCCGACGCTGTTGAAAATGCGATTTGCCAAAACGCCATTCTTGCAGGTTCCTGAGGCGGGTTTAAGGGAAATCGCTGGAATTTTACGCAAAGTTCACGTCTGTGAATTGCCCGGCCACCGGTCACGACAGGCGGTCAGGGGCGTCTGATGAAGTGCGCCGCATAGCTGCGGACCTCCTGTCCGTTCAACACGTGAAAAATCCTCAATTTTTCAATGGTTTCCGCTCCAAATTTCGCCAGTGGCACATGCACGATCTTCTTCCGGAAACGTGATGCGAGGCGTCGCCAGCCGGGTCCCGGCGGAGCATGGCTGAGCAGAGCCACGTGCTTCTCACGCGAATAATGCAACCCGGCAGCCAGCAGACGCTCTTCCAGAGTATCAGCAAAGTCAAACCGCGGATCATGCCAGATGTCAGGCACCGGCCGCGGCGGAAACAGAAACATCGCCCCGCCATACCGCGACACCGCAATGCCCGGCCCTACCATCTCGGACAGAAAATTTGTCGCAAACAGAGACAGCGTCGACTCGTCCTGATGCTCGGCATGCCACGTGATTCGCCACGGATACTGCCGCGGATCGGCAGGACTGTCGAACAGCATAATTACGCAGTCAATGCGACCGGAAGCCGGCGGAAATACTCGAACATACAGATCGCCCGTATGCCAGTTTCGCAGGGTTTCCCGGATGTCGAGCCCATCCTTCATGCTGGCCGAGAATTTCTCAGTGCGCGCCAGATCATTGCCAATCAGATCAAGAGCCACATCCTTCACGTGCGTGCGGAATCTCTCAATCGACTCGTCTTCGGGAGGCCAGCTGCACTGGCCGTACGGATTCCACGATTTCTGCCAGCGAAATGTGGTCCGCAGGTCAGGGCGAGTATTCAACTGGCAACTGCGCCAGATCATCGGCTGCCCCGGCAGTCGACTGACAGCATGCAGCTCCGTCCCGTCCGGCAGCATCGCTCGCCCCACACCAAAGCGAATCACCGGCTGATCATCGTCGACAGTCCACGGATACTGCCGGGACGTCTCAGCCACGTGGACCGCAAACTGATCGCCGGCCGTCTGCTTCGATGACATCACCAGAGTGTACAGATCCGGTGTAAAACGGCGTTCGATGAGCGACAGATTCCGAGCATACTTGAGGGTGCGTGACAGCAGGCTGGGAGTGATGCGACGGGCACGCGTGCCAAATTCAGCCTTGTAGGCATCTCGAGCATGCAGCAGCAGCGACTTGACTCCGTCGATCGAAAGATTCTCGTCGTCGTCCAGCCGCACCCGCGCCTGCTCATACAAACCTGTGATGAAAGGCAGCTCACCCAGCATGAAAATCATCGATCGACTGTCGACCGGAAATGTCTCGGCCTCTGACTCGGACCACTCCGGCTGCTCAGTCTGCTGCAGTCCCTCCTGAAAGGCCGCTCGCAACCATGGCCAGTCCGGCAGACTGCACAAACACAGTACCGCCGAATACTGCTGCGACAGTCGCTGCAGGCGTCCGGCCATCCACCGCAGATGCTGCCACTGTTCGGCCGATTCCGGACGCTGCAGTGTGGGCAGGACAGCGGCTGCAAAACGTTCTGCTGACACACGTTTCAGAGCCCACGGATCCGGCAGCACCACCCCGTTCGACAGGTACTCGTCAGACTCGATATCGATAAACACCCGCGGGATGCGTTCCTGTCGAGCAATCCGGATTGCAGAAATCACCGGCTGACAGGGATCAATCGGGACATAACTGGCCGTCTGCCGGGGATCATCAGAATCCGTTTGACTGAAATCCGTCAGCGGCTGCCGCTGCAGCACCACGGAAATTCGCGGCAGGCATTCCACCGCCTGCTCAACTTCGGCCTGAAATGACGGCGGCAATGGCACAGCCAGACAGTCAAACCTGCGACTGAGCATCAGCCGGCGAACTTCCACAGCACTGTCGCCGCTGCCGTGCACAACAGGGTACAAAGTGATGTTGCGTCCCAGCCGAAAGACTTCAGATTCACCGTTCATGCGAACTTTCACAGAAATCACACTGGAATTCCCTGCGGAATTCCAGATCCTACGCAGCATTGAACAGTAAGGGAAGCGCCCTGCACACCGCAGTGCTCTGCATTTTCAGAACCGCGTAAACCACAACTTCCCCGCAGAATTGCATGACGACTTACCGAGATTTGCTGGAACAACTCCGCCGCGCCTTTCCGCAGCCCGTTTCCGATCAGGAACACGATGCCTGGTTCGTGTTTTCGATTCTGCGAGCCATCGATCGGCTCGATACGCTGAAATCCCAGCGCCCAATCCTCGGCGAACCCCGAAAAATTGACTTCTCTCAGGCCGTCCACGCCCGACTTCAGGAAGATCCGCAGTCCGTCGAAACCGTCTCTCGAGATCTCGTCGATCACCTGTCCGGACTGTTCATCTACGGCCACCCGCGATCCCAGATCAATGTTCAGCCCCCACCCTGCATCCCCGGAATCCTCGGCACCCTGCTGCCCGCCATCTACAACCCCAACCTGTGCAGTGAGGCCTCCGGGCGCGGAGTTGCGCTCGCAGAAGCCGAAGCCATCACCATCACCGCTGAAATGCTGGGTTGCAATCCGAATCAGGCTGGCGGAGTCTTTACATTCGGAGGCACAGGCACGCTGCTCTACGCACTGCGGCTGGGAATTGAAAAAGCGGTCCCCGGTTCCCTGCATTCCGGGATCACCGGACAGCCTCCCGTCGTTGTCTGCTCCGATCAGGCACACTACGCAGTCAGCACTGCCGCCGCATGGCTGGGACTGGGGCTGGAACAGGTCGTGGTCATACCCAGCTCACCCAACAATGAAATCCGCACCTGTCTGCTGGAATCTGAATTAAGACGACTGCTGCGTGAAGGTCGGCGTATCGCAGCAATTGTCGCCACCATGGGTACGACCGATGCCTTCGGACTGGATGCACTGGACCAGATTCGCGAACTCCGAGATCAGCTCGCCCATGAATTCTCACTCGACTACCTGCCGCACATTCACGCCGATGCTGTCATCGGCTGGGCATGGAGCGTATTTCGGGAGTATGATTTCACCTCCAATCCGCTGCAGTTCCCCGATCGCACGCTGCGTTCACTGGCCGGCACCATTCGTCGTATCCGACACCTGCACCTCGCCGACTCCATCGGCGTTGATTATCACAAAACCGGCTTCGCCCCCTACATCAGCAGTGCATTCATCAGCTCCTCCGCGGCCGATCTGAAACTGATCACACGTGATCAGTCAGCAACTCCCTACCTGTTTCAGTCAGGCGAGTACAACCCCGGTCGATTCACTCTGGAAACCAGCCGGTCCGGCAGTGGTCCCATGGCAGCACTGGCAGCACTGCGACTGTTCGGAAAGACCGGTCTGCGGAGCCTGCTGGGACACCTCGTCACCATGGCCGAATCCTTGCGAAATCGCCTGACCGCTCACTCCGCCATCAGTGTCATGAATCCGGAAAACTTCGGCCCCGTAACTCTGTTCCGAGTGTATCCCGATGATGTGGACACGTTTGAGATGCCCCGACTGGAACAGACCCGTGCCGACTTTGCAGAACACCTGCAGCGACACAACGACTACAATCGTCGACTGTACCAGCTTATGTACGCCGAAGCCGTGCAGGGTGACGGAGTCGTCATTTCGATGACCGACCGATTCCGCGTTACCGAGTACGGACAACCTGTGGTCGCACTGAAGTCCTACATCATGAGCCCGTTTTCAGACCAGCAGTACGTGCAGACAGTGCTGGATTCCATCGAACGTGCACGACAGCAGCTGCGCTGACCAGCCAGCCTGAAAGGGCCAAACGGAAACCGGCGGTTCTCACCGCCGGTTGATCAGCCGATCATTTTGCGGTACCAGTCGCTGCCAGTTCCTGCAGGGCCCGCCGATAATCCGTCGGCATAACTCGCTGAAACAGCGGCAATGACCGGTTCCACGTATCAAGGATGTGCCGAGCCACAGTGGAGCCCGTGAAACGGCAGTGGTTCTCAATCAGCGTTCGCAGCTCAGCTTCGTCCGCCTCATCAGTAACCCGCTCCAGTTCCACCATCTCCAGATTGCAGTTCGTCAGGAACCGATCGTGCGGGTCATAAACCCACGCCACACCGCCCGACATTCCGGCCGCAAAGTTGCGTCCGGTCGGTCCCAGCACGACCGCTCGACCACCCGTCATGTACTCAAGACCGTGGTCACCCACACCCTCGACAACGGCAGTTGCACCCGAATTACGCACACAGAATCGCTCAGCTGCCACGCCGCGAAAATAGGCTTCGCCGGAGGTCGCTCCGTAGAGTGCCACATTTCCAATCAACACGTTCTTTTCAGCAGCAAAGCCAGCCTGCTTTGGCGGGTAAATGATCAAACGACCGCCGGACAATCCCTTGCCAGCATAATCATTCGCATCACCCTCGATCTCCAGTGTCACACCCTGTGCCAGCCACGCCCCCACACTCTGACCGGCAGATCCCACCGCGCGGATGTGAATCGTATCCGACGGCAGGCCATCAGCCCCGGCTGCACGGCTCACTTCGTTGCTGAGAATCGTGCCGAAAGCCCGGTCAATATTGCGAATCGTCGTGTCAATCCGCACCGGCTTCCGCTGCTCAAGTGCCGGGCGACACTGTTCCAGCAGCTCCATGTCCCGCACACCGCTCAGGGCATGATCCTGGTCAATGGTGCAATAAGTCTGCACATCCGGATGCGGCTTCCTGGCAGGAGTCAGCACCGGAGTCAGATCCAGATACTTCGCCTTCCAATGCGTCACACTTTCGTCCAGTTCCAGCAGATCCACCCGACCAACCATCTCGTTGATCGTGCGGAATCCCAGTTCGGCCATGATTTCCCGAGTCTCCTCGGCCACCATGAACAGATAATTCACGACATGCTCAGGCTTGCCCTGGAATTTCTTACGCAGGACGGGATCCTGAGTCGCAATGCCGACCGGACAGGTATTCAGGTGACATTTCCGCATCATGATGCAGCCGAGAGTAATCAGGGGAGCCGTCGCAAAACCAAACTCCTCCGCACCCAGCAGTGCAGCAATCGCCACATCCCGGCCAGTCTTCAACTGACCGTCCGTCTGCAGCCGCACGCGACTGCGCAGATCGTTCATCACCAGGGTCTGATGAGTTTCAGCGAGCCCCAGCTCCCACGGCAGACCAGCGTGCTTGATGCTGGTCAGCGGCGAGGCCCCCGTGCCTCCTTCAAACCCCGAGATCAGAATGTTGTCCGCATGCCCCTTGGCCACACCGGCAGCAATCGTCCCGACACCCACCTCGGAGACCAGTTTGACACTGATGCGAGCCCGTCGGTTGGCATTCTTCAGGTCGAAAATCAACTGTGCCAGATCTTCGATCGAATAAATGTCATGATGCGGCGGCGGGCTGATCAATCCCACACCGGGAGTCGACAGGCGGGTGGAGGCAATCACTTTGTCCACCTTGTGACCGGGCAGCTCTCCACCTTCGCCCGGCTTCGCTCCCTGAGCAATCTTGATCTGCAGCTCATCGGCATTCGTCAGATACCACGACGTCACACCGAAACGTCCGGAAGCCACCTGCTTGATGGCTGAACGGCGTGAATCTCCGTTCTCCAGCGGTATGAATCGATCGTAACGCTCGCCACCCTCACCTGTATTACTTTTACCACCAAGGCGATTCATGGCGATGGCCAGCGACTCATGCGAATCCGCAGAGATCGATCCGAAGCTCATGGCCCCCGAACAGAATCGCTTCACGATCTCGGCCGCCGGCTCGACTTCACTGAGCGGCACCGGACTGCCTTTGCGGAACTTCAGCAGGCCACGCAGATGGCAGGCCCGAGTCGTTTCGCGATTGACGAGAGCCGCAAAGTCGCGGTAGGCGTTCCTGTCTCCCTGCCGCGCTGCCTGCTGCAGTCGACCAATCGTATGAGGATTCCACGCATGCTGCTCACCACGGCGACGGTATGCGTACAACCCCGGATTGGGCAGATCCGCTGTGATGCTGTCAGGGTTCTCAGGGAAACCGACGTGGTGCCGCATCAGCGACTCTTCCGCCAGCACATCAAACCCGACGCCCCCAATCCGACTGGGAGTCCCCGCAAAGCACAGATCAATCACTTCCCTGCCCAGACCAAGTGCTTCAAAGATCTGTGCCCCCTTGTAACTCTGCAGCGTCGAGATGCCCATCTTGGCCATCACCTTCAGCATGCCATGAGCCACTCCCGAACGATAGGCGTGCACAATCCGATCATCATCCCAGTCATCGGAAAGCCTGCCTTCCAGACGAGCATGTCGCAGTGCATACAAAGCCAGATACGGATTCACCGCATCAGCTCCGTATCCGATCAGCAGGCAGAAATGATGGACCTCGCGAGCCTCACCGGACTCCACCAGCAGCCCGATCTTCGCACGCTCCTCATGACGCACCAGATGATGATGCACTGTGCCCGTCGCCAGCAGCGAACTTACAGGAACCCGCTCCGCACTGACACGACGATCCGACAGCACAATCAGGCTGTAGCCTTCCCGGATTGCTTCGCGAGCTTCCCCGCAGATGCGGTCCAGAGCAGTACGAAGTCCGGCGATCCCCTCCTCAAACGGATAGGTAATATCGATCACTCGAGCCTTCCAGCCGCGATAGTTGATGCCCTTCAGATTGGCCATCTGGTGGTTTGTCAGGATCGGATGCGGAACGAGCAGCCGATGGCAGCTTTCCGCCGTCGGGGACAGCAAATTGGCTTCCGGACCGATGTAACATTCCAGCGACATGATCACTTCCTCGCGGATCGAATCGATCGGAGGATTGGTGACCTGGGCAAAGATCTGGTGGAAGTAATCGTACAGCATGCGCGGCTGATCACTGAGACAGGCGAGCGCGGCATCGTTCCCCATCGATCCGATAGGGTCCTTGTCGGCCTTGATCAGCGGCAGCAGCATGAAATTCATGGTCTCGGCAGTGTATCCGAAGGCCTGCATTCTGCTGATCAGTTCCTGCCCGGTCAGTCGCTCGGGTGGCGTCCTGCGAGGCAGTTCTTCCAGCCGAATTCGCTGTTCACTGACCCACTGCTGGAATGGCCGTCGTTCGGCCATGTCAGCCTTCAGCTCCTCATCATCGATGATGCGGCCCTGTTCAAAATCGACCAGGAACATTCGCCCGGGCTGAAGTCGACCCTTCAGTCGGACATTCGCCGGGTCAATCTGCAGCACGCCGACCTCGCTGGCCATCAGCACCCGATCGTCGTTCGTCACATAGTAACGACTGGGTCGCAGACCGTTGCGGTCGAGAGTAGCGCCGATGTATCGACCATCGGTGAAAGAGATCGACGCCGGCCCGTCCCACGGTTCCTGCACGGCTGAGTAGTACTCGTAGAATGCTCGACGCGGCTCGGGCATCGTCTGATGATTCTGCCACGCCTCAGGCACCATCATCATCACCACTTCCTGCAGCTTGCGGCCGGAGTGGTAGAGCATTTCGAGGGCATTGTCGAAGCAGCCCGAGTCCGATGTGTGGGGCTCAATAATCGGAAACAGCTTGCGAATATCTTCGCCAAACAGATCGCTCTGCATCAGCCCCTGCCGGGCAAACATCCAGTTCGAGTTGCCTTTGACGGTGTTGATTTCTCCATTGTGTGCCATGAAGCGGAGCGGCTGAGCACGGTCCCAGCTGGGAAACGTGTTTGTGGCGAACCGCGAATGCACCATCGCCAGGTGGCTTTCAAAATCCTCGGCCTGCAGGTCCGGGAAAAAGGGCAGCACCTGATGGGACGTCAGCATTCCCTTGTAGATGATCAGCTTGGTTGAGAGCGAGCAGATGTAGAACAGCAGCGCCTGGGACATGGAGCTGTTGCGGAGGCGGTGACTGGACAGCTTGCGAATGATGAACAGCTGACGTTCAAAGGCTTCCTGATCCAGCCCTTCTGCCGCCGCGATGAACAGCATTTCCATGGCGGGTGCGCAGGCGCGAGCCGACCTGCCGATGTCGGCAGCATCAAAATCCACCGGCAGCGGTCGCCAGCCCAGACAGATCTGCCCCTGCTCGGCAATGAACTGCTGTACCGTTGCACGGCACTCCTCCCGCTGCTGCGGATCCTGGGGCAGGAATACAATACCCGCGGCGTAACGCCCGGGCTGCGGCAATTCCAGTCCCAGCTGCTGGCGGGCCACACGCTGCAGAAATCGGTGCGGCAGCGCTGTCAGCATGCCGGCCCCGTCACCCGTATTGGATTCACAGCCACAGGCGCCGCGATGATCCATATTCCGCAGGATCGTGGCAGCATCCTCGATGATCTGGTGGCTCCGCTGACCTTTGATGTGAGCCACAAACCCGACACCGCAGTTTTCGTGTTCGAACTGAGGATCGTACAGCCCGTGAGCTTCAGGAGCTCCGAAGGGGGGGCGATACGGGGCCGGATACTGGTTGCCGCGGACGTCTTCCATGGAAGTTTACTCTGATTTTCAGGTCTTTTGAGTGATTGCCGCCTGAAACTCCGGACGGCTGGTAAAGCGCAGCGGGTCTGCCACCTGAACTCGCTGACGCCCTGGGAAAAAACACTTTTGTCGGCTGGTCAGCGAGGTGGCAGGGGCCAGCGTTTGGACGCAGCCGCGCGTTTCAAGCCCGCAGCTGCTGCGGACGCGGCGAAGGCCGCCACCGTTGCCGCTGCGACAGGCGCAGCAGAACGCAGGATCCGGCCGAAAAGTAAGCGGCCCATCTGCACGGCAGTCACATATGCTGAAATCGAAAGCGACATGATTCAGTCTACCGGACACAATTCAGACCGGTGGGGGGCCGAAGAATAAAACAGGACGCTGAAATTCTTGCAGCACCCGGGGCGAAAAACAAGCGCGATCGGGTTTTGTGGGAGCAATCCCGGAATTCGCAGACCGAAAACCCGCCAGCTGCCGCACGACCCGAAAATCCCCCTGATGCTCGCCATCCGGGCACGAATTCCGCCATGAATCACAGACTCAGATTCCCCGGGACGCTAGAATTCCGCCAGTTTTCCGCATCCAAACCACCTAACCGGCTCAGTCAAAATATGTCCGGCAACGCTGCACAGCCTCAGCTCCCCACGGCCCCGGAAAACTCGGGACTGCAAACCCCCGTTCAGTTCCTCCGCGGTGTCGGCCCCCAGCGCGCCCTGCTGCTGAAAAATCTTGAAATTCACACCGTCGCAGACCTCCTGTTTCACATTCCTCACGAAATCCACGACTTCACCTGCATCCGCTCAGTTCCACAACTCAAATCTGATGAATTGCAGGCTGTACACGGAGTTGTTGTTGATCGCGATGCCCGGGAACTGACCGGCGGTCGCTCACTCGTCGGAATTGTCCTGAACTGCGACGGCCACTTCGTACGCGGCATCTGGTTCAACCAGCCCTGGATGTTTCGCAGATTCAGCGAAGGCCAAAGACTGATTTTTCAGGGCAAACCCCAGCGTCGCACCGGTCGCTGGGAATTCAGCAGCCCCTCCGTCATTCTGCTGTCGGCTGAAGATCAGGTGGAGGCCGGAGCCGGTGTGCTGCCGCGATACTCGCTGACGGACGGCATTTCCATGGATGCCATGCGACGCATGACCCGAGCCGCCACCGAACAGTTCGCCGACCTGCTGGCGGACCCGCTCCCGGAAACACTCCGCTCCCAGCTGAAACTGCCGACACTGCCAGCCGCCATCCGCGGCCTGCACTGCCCCACCACTCCGGAACAGTGGCGCGAAGCACGACACCGCGTGCTGCTCGACGACCTGCTGGAATTTCAGCTGGGGCTGGCCATCCGGCGCTGCCGCACACGCGCTCAACGGGCACTCCCGCTGCCCGTCTCCGCCAAAGTTGACGCACGCATCAGACGACTCTTCAACTTTCGATTCACTCCCGGGCAGGATCAGGCAATTCAGGATCTGTGTCGTGACCTGCCAATGCAGGAACCTATGCATCGCCTGCTGCAGGCGGACGTCGGGGCCGGAAAAACGGCCATTGCCGTCTACGCCCTGCTGGCCGCCGTCGCTGCCGGACACCAGGCAGTCCTGATGGCTCCAACCGAAGTACTCGCCTCGCAACACTGGGACACACTCGAAGAACTGCTGCGGGAAAGTCGCGTTCAGCGCTGCCTGCTGCTGGGTGGCCTGCCGGCCGCAAAACGCCGCGAACTGCTGGCCGGAATCGCCGATGGCTCCATCAGCCTGATCATCGGAACACAGGCACTCATCCAGGAATCCGTCCGCTTCCACAGCCTGGCACTGGCTGTGATCGATGAACAGCACCGCTTCGGCGTCCGCCAAAGATCCCGGTTCTCCAGCGGCGAATTCAGCCCCCACGTGCTGATCATGACCGCCACACCCATCCCCCGCAGCCTCTGCCTCACTCAGTTCGGGGACCTGGACGTCTCCGTCATCAAAGACCTGCCACCCGGCAGACAAAAAGTCGTCACGTCACGCATCGTTTCACGGTCGGAACAGTCGCGAGTCTGGCAGTTCGTCAGGCAGCAGGTGGCAGCCGGCAGACAGGCCTACGTCGTCTGCCCGCGAGTCGAAGGGCAGACTGAAGACGACCCGGCGGCAGCCGAATCCGTTTTCCGTTCCCTGCAGGCCAACGAACTCGACGGACTGCGAATTGAACTGCTGCACGGCCGCATGGACCGCGAACAGCGGCACGCCGTTATGGACCGATTCCGCGAACGCAACTGCGATGTTCTCGTAACGACGACAGTGATTGAAGTCGGAGTCAACGTACCGAATGCCACACTGATGATCATTCAGCAGGCCGAACGCTTCGGGCTGGCACAGCTGCACCAGCTGCGCGGACGTATCTGCCGAGGCAGTCATCAGGGTTACTGCTTTCTCTTCTCAGAATCCGAAGCCCCGGACTCAGTCGCGCGACTGACAGCCCTGGAACAGTCCACAGACGGCTTCGTCCTTGCAGAAAAGGATGCGGAACTGCGTGGTCCCGGGGATATCCTGGGACTGCGACAGAGCGGTGCCATGCCACTGCGATGTGCCGACCCCGTACGCGACATCGCACTGCTGCAGGAAGCTCGCAGAATCGCCGTCGATCTGGTGGACAGCGGACAACTGGAACTGCCGCACTTTGAACCCCTGAAACAGGTGGTCCTGAATCGCTTCAGCGGACTGCTGGACCTGCCACAGACCGGCTGATCGGCAGCGATTCAATTTCACACGCCCGAACGGTCCGTCACTCGCTGCATTGCCTGCTCACGCTGCACCAGCCGCACCAGCCCCGCCATCGACTGGACCTGCAACTTCCGCATGGCTCGCGAGCGATGCTTTTCCACCGTCTTCACACTGATTCCCATCTGAATCGAGATCGCCTTGTTGGTCGCACCCTCGTACACCAGCTGGATCACACTCAGTTCCTGACGGGAAAGCAGCGAAAGATACGTGCCTCCATCCGGCAGCAGCGGAGGCAATGCGGCACCCTGCTCGGTCGCCGTGGCCAGCAGACGAAAACCCTCTGAAACCGCTTCCAGCAGTTCGCGACGATCAAACGGCTTGTCCAGCACCGTAATCGCCCCCAGCCGCATCGACGCCACCGCCAGACTGGTACGCGGGTAGCCGGAAATCAGGATAAAACGAAATACCGGCAGAGTCTCGGCCAGCCGTCGCTGCAGCTCCAGTCCCTGTATATCCGTCATCACCTGGTCGCTGATCACCACACCCGGGGGCAGCTCCGGTGAGTCGTGCAGAAACTGCGACGCGGACTGATAACAGCGAGGCCTGTAGCCGGCCATTTCCAAAGACAACCGCAGAAAATCCAGCACCGCGACGTCATCGTCGACGATGTACACATGCCGCTGATCAACCGCCGAGTCAACATCCGGCAGCGTCGGTTGACCGATCTCTGCCACGCTCATCGCTGAGTACCCCTGAACGGAACTTTGAGGATCTGTATGCCGTGATTCATGACGATTGAGACGTCCACTCTCAGGGG
>Ga0068876_10002085_pt1 | contig 15126 bp, 11 predicted proteins | sample NOAtaG_6_FD_66442 | JGI IMG/M metagenome (GOLD analysis project Ga0068876, IMG submission 66442) | Freshwater lake microbial communities from Lake Erie, under a cyanobacterial bloom - NOAA_Erie_Diel5S_2200h metaG | ecosystem: Environmental > Aquatic > Freshwater > Lake | place: USA: Ohio, Lake... | reverse complement strand
AGAAATGCTCGCAATGATGCACGGCGTCGTTTAGAACTTCCGTTCGACGCCGCCTTGCCTGCGAAACTCTATCGTACCCCTGTAAGTGCCGTTGTGGACACAGCGGAGCTGTGCAAATGGGCAAGAGATACGGGTTGTTGGAATGCATCTGTTTGTGCTTTTGCCGCTTCGGCAGGCAACTTTGAAGTGCTCCAATGGGCAAGGCAGAACGGTTGCCCTTGGGACTGGAGGACGTACGAGTGGGCAGCAAGACATACCAACATACAGCAGTGGGCCGACAAAAACGGCTGCCCATGGAAAATTGTGTTTCCGAATGACACTGTCAGCGGCCGAGTAGTTCGAGTATCTACCGTCGGAACGAAGCTGGCCTTGTACGGGAACGAAATTACCATCATCCCGCCAGAAATCGCACAGCTGACGAATTTGACGGTGCTGAACTTGAGCGAAAATAAAATTACTATCATCCCGCCAGAAATCGCACAGCTTATGAATTTGACGAAGCTGGACTTGGACTGGAACAAAATTACGATCATCCCGCCAGAAATCGCACAGCTGACGAATTTGACGGAGTTGAACTTGAGCGAGAATAAAATTACTATCATCCCGCCAGAAATCGCACAGCTTATGAATTTGACGAAGCTGGACTTGGACTGGAACAAAATTACGATCATCCCGCCGGAAATCGCACAGCTGACTAATTTGACGAAGCTGGACTTGGCCGGGAACAAAATTACAATCATCCCGCCGGAAATTGCACAGCTGACTAATTTGACGAAGCTGGACTTGGGCGAAAATAAAATTACGATCATCCCGCCAGAAATCGCACAGCTGACGAATTTGACGGTGCTGAACTTGCGCATGAATGAAATTACGACTATCCCTCCAGAAATCGCACAGCTGACGAATTTGTGGAAGCTAAGCTTGGGCGGGAACAAGATTACTATCATCCCGCCGGAAATCGCACAGCTGACGAATTTGTAGGAGCTATACTTATATAGGAACGAAATTACAATCATACCATCAGAAATAGCATAGTTAACTAAAAGTATATTAGCATAGTAAAAAAAATATCCATGTTAGTAGTATATTTTTTTTTGAAAATTTATGAAAAATATTTATTATATGTGTAAATTATGCGTATTTTATTAACAGTTCCTCATGCTAAATGTAAACCGGGATTTGATCCAACATATAATCATTTATGTGATTTTGCAGCCCCACAATGGGCTACAATACTTAAGAGAGCATTTGAAGAAGAAAATATCGAAGTAGATGTTATTTGGGGAGATATTCCGCGCGATAAACTAGACTTAAATAGAATTCAGGGGAATGATACGATGTTTCATAAAAAAATTCGCACATTTTTATCCACGCATAGTGATATATTTCTTATCGATTGTCATAGTTATCCTATAGGACATGCGTTAGATACTTATCCATATGCATTATTATGTAACGCTATAACAGATAATACTATTAAAAAATCCGCACAATTTAGAACTATAATGAAAGATGTCATACGTAATACAAAAAATAGTTTACAAAAATCAGGCATCACAATCAATACTGATTCAGTTAACCATATTTTAAATGTTGCTGATGAGTTTAATACACCAGCTGTTTTAATAGAAATGTCCCCAAAAACTACATACGATGATATGAAAAAATTAGCGAAAAATATCGTTGAAAAAATCATGAATCTAGACACATCTAATATAACTATTGATAAATCAAATGATCTATACATTCCGAGTACTTCATTGATAGGTTGGAATGTAGCACCCTTATATTTAATATATATAATTCTTATAATATTAATATGTGTAGTTATCACTATTTTTATAGAGTTGATAATAATATATATAAAAAAATATAAAAATAGTATTGTCCACATTAATACTCGACATCAAGTTTATTCCAAAGGGTAGGACAATGCTCATCTAATACTTTTTCTAATCCTGCTATATCGCTCAACCATAAGTTACATAAATATTCCGGATTGCGAATTTCTGCTAAACGGGATTCTTTTGCGGCCAAATCTTTTTCTATTTTTTCTACATTTTTTTGTAATTTATCACGCGTTTTAATATTCATCAGATAATCATAATTAATTTTTCGCTCGTCTTTATTTTGACTGTCTACGCCTGATTGACCAAAATGTGAATATAATTGATTTTTAGATGTATTTGTTTCAGATTCATTCAAAAATGTTTGAATATCTAATCCAACTATCTGTCTAACTAATCTTATAGATGTTTTATGACCTGGATTATGTAACAATGTATTATTGAATCGCATATAACCCTGTTCGCTTAATATTTGTTCTGCAATTTCTTCCGAATGAATTTTATTAAAATCAGTTTTGCATTCTCGAATGAATTTTAATGTTTGTTTAAAATATGCAATATATAATGTAAGCAACGTATCTTCGCGAATAATTCTTTTGCTGTAAGTTTCATATCTAATTGGAAACCACATATCTGCTACTTGGTAGTAACTGGTTAATTCTGCAACTGTATCATCTGGACGTAATATATTAATATTATGATTAATGTATTCAACTAATCCAAGATTATACGCACCAGCTAATTCTCCAGTTACCATAACGTCGTTAATTACACATTTAGTTAAATTAACGACCGCTTCAGGTTTAATTTTAAATTTAATGAAAATCTCATTATCGGCTAATGGTTCTCCACTAGATTGATCCAGGATACCATGATCATCTGTAATATTTGCAATAAATGGATGACTTTCTGTGAGTTTTTTTGTTTCTTTATTCATCGCTAATGTACGTAAATGATTTATATATGTTGGAACGGACATACCCATAGGTAATTCACTAATAATTACATCTAATGTATCTGGATAGAATGTGTATACCCCTACAGATAATGCTTTACCTGCAAATGATATTGTTTTACCTTTCCATCCAATTGTATTTGGGTTAAGCGGACATTGTGATTTGAAATCGCTGCCAATGGGAAATACTTTTTGATCCCCATTTTTAAATGATGTTACCATTGCTCTAGATAAATTAATTACATCTTTATAATAAATTGCATGTGTATTAATATTCCATCCGTGAGATGGTCTAGAAATAGTTTCATAAATTGGTACTATGACTGGAGCAAAATATTTTGGAATCGTACGTTCACCATCTTCGACCATAAATTCGAGTACGTCGAAATCTGCAAATGGAAATAATTTTTCTACTACTGGTTTATTTAATCGTATAGATGTATATCGAGGGGCTCCAGCTCCAGCATTTTTTTTACTATCACCAACTCTACTCCCTAATCCACCAGATTGTTCAGCTAACAATACTTGATTAGAACCATAATATCTAGCTCCTAATTTTGTTAATGTATCCGTTATTGATTTATCACCATGATGATATGAAGTATGTTGGGCAATATAACTTGCAACCATATATGTTTTTGAAAAACCTGGACTAGATTTATGATATAAAATCAGACCATATACAATACGTCGTCGGACATCGTTAAATCCATCAATACCCATAAGTTTTCGACGTAAATCATCGCGAGAATACCACATGAGTGGCCCTAGCAATATATTGGTACAATAAATTATATTTTCTGTAGGATTTGGCACTACTACTTGAGGAGCTCGAAGCCATTTTTTACGAGGTTCAGAATCATTATCAAACATTTCCTTAAAGAGTAACGGAGAATTATCATCCAACACGACTCTAAATATATTATTTTTAATGCGATCTGGCATAAACATATGTTCTATCATATTCTTACTATGACCATCCAATCCTTTAAAGAACTCTACATTTAAATTCTTGCTAGATTTATGATTTTTATCGATATACGTAATAACGTCTAATTCAGACCATGTTGGATTTTGTTTAATAAGTAAATCCTCGAATATTTCCATATCGTCTGTTAATAAATCATAATATCCTTGCTCAAGTGCCCATTTTTTAAATTCGCTTTCATAGTAGAATTCTGCAATTATTTTACGATTCTTTAATACTCGGACAACCGGAGTAGATAACCAATATACCCATCCATTTGCATATAACTCTGGCCAGAATACATATATAAAATTCATGATCAAAGTAAGAATATTACCCATACCATCTAAATCTTGATCTACAGCTATAATTAATTTTGCAACGGATAAAGTTTGCATATCTGCCTGAGTAAAATATCGTTTTTGATAATCCAAATTCATCACTTTTACAAATGTTTGCCAAACAACATTTTCTGCAAATTCGCGTGAAAATATATATCCAGGTTGAGCTGCTGCCATACATAAATTTTTCGATCCGATGTCGATCCCACCTGGAATTTTTTCTAAATTTCTAGAAACATTTAATGGTACTCCGCCTAGTGATAATATTCCAGAATTATTAAAGTTGTATGGACTTTTTTTAGAACCTATGGCAGTTCTAATCATACCCTTTGCACTCGTTCCTTCAGTCAGAAAACAAGTTGTTTGAGATTTTTTACTCCAAGAAGTACCTTTTGCTGACCAACCAGCTGGTGTATAGTCACGAGCAATCTTATCGCGAGTAGTTTTGAGTGCATTATTAAGATCTACGCGTAATTTATCGAATTTTTTAACTTCTACATTTTTCTTTAATTCATCTATTATAGTATTCATATTTGATTCGGGAATAGTATACATATCCATAATATGTTTATCTACATCTACGCTGCTTTTTGTTTGCTGACTCCAATCGGGACATGATAAATGCATAGATATGAATATATCATATCCTGTATTTACGAGAGATGAATGAAATTCAAATCCATTTTTAAATGTATTTTTCATACGATTTTTTACAGCGTCTTCTATCATCTTAGTAAAATGACTAAAATGATTACCATGTTCTACCGGTACTGCATTAATAATTGACCATTTTTGCATAGTGCCAGGCGTATCTTTAATAGCAATAACTACTTTACATGGATATGCCAATTTAGTAGGATTATTGAATACATCATTTTTATTATCACCATACATTAATTTTCCGATGTTACATGGATCCATTTCGAATTCAATAAATCGTTTTGAATCTGGTGCCCGCCATTTCGAATACTCTATCAGACTAGATACCATAATCTTACGACGATTAAAATAAATTGGGCAATGTAATTGACATGCAATTTGATAGCATCTAGATTCGACTAATGATCGGAACATTTGTAGCATATTATTATCCATTTTTAATGTATCATAATCTGGTAAAATTTGGATACTCGTAAATGGTTGTTCTCGCGATAAAACAATATTTTCGCCTTTAAAATCTGCGATAGTCACAGGTCCACTGGTTAAATCAATAATTTGTGGATCAGTATAATCAAATGGCCATACTGATGAATCAAACATAGTAGCATTTTTAATCTGTAGCTGAGTAGGTTTTCGATTATTGCGTGTATATTTGATTAAAAATGCTAATCCAGTTTCAGGATCTACAGTAATAACAGTCATAAATAATACATTTCGTACCGTTGCTTTAAGTCCTACACCATTTGTACCACCTGTAATTGCATTGGTTGGTTTTTTATGCTCAGATCCTTGAAATAGTACTGCAGTTTTAATAAAAGGATCCCATAATTTACTCAATTCGTGGTATCGAACTTGAAATCCTGGACTATAGTTTTTAACAACTAAAGAATTATCTTTATGAAATTCTACTTCCAGTTGATTACAGCCAGATCTAATTGATACATCACATACATTAATTAATAATTCCATAGCCATATTAAGGACTCTCGGAATTACCACACATTCCGATTTGATAAATTTATTTGGATCTTGTCCATTATCATGATCTACAATATAATGTGTTTGTAATATAGGATTTGTACCTCCCATCCACATAGATTTATCTTGAATATGCTCGTCTTGAGACTTAAGCTCTTCATTAGATAGAGGAACTGATTTTTTTGTATGTTTCATATATGAGATGACTTGTAACTATATCTGTAGATATATTTATCTATATATAAATATATGTTTGATTTCAACTTTTAAATGGTAATAAATAAAATTTGAAATCAAACATATATTTATATATAAATATACATAGATAGATATAGTTACAAATATGGATATTATTGTTAGAGAGAAGTTGATACCAGCATTAGATAAAGAATTCAGAAAAGATTTAATGTATAACAAAGTGTCTGTAGTTAATATATTACCTAGTACACCTATTTATGATGAGAATCTTAATATTATTGGCAATATATATGATCGTAAATATCTATTCAAAATGCATATATATATTCCAATAACTGATGAAGGAATCCCAGATAAAGATAAGGATATTTCTGTAAAATTCAATCCTATAAGCCCACATATTAAATCACGATTGATCGAGATATTAAATTCTATAGTCACTAATCACTATCTCTGGAGTGGTAATAATAATCAAATGATTAAAATAGCATATATTCCAAAATATGTAAAAAATAAATTAATACCTGTATATGTAAATAGTGATAATCAATTTCCATACTTATATATTAATATACATACAAACAATATAATTAGTTCTAAAAATATATCGGAAATATCGCCGCGATTTAAAAAAATTTGGGATATTATAAAAAAATACAATGAATATGCCGCATATAACATATTTACTAGAAATGTAATTATAAAAATTAAAGAATTTAATATAAAAAAATATGATTTTATAGAATTATTGAATACTATAGATGGTGCCAGAAATATATATCCTATAGGTATAGATAAATTCATATTTAAATATAAATACGATAAAAAATATGAAGACATTATATATGTTGATGGCTATGAACATAAAAAGAAATATATCACAGATATAAATAAATATATAAGCTTCATATACCCAGCGGATAAAATATAGAATGATTATTGATTTTTTTTATCTCTATATAAATGAGTTCTTGTAAAATTTTGCACTATATCGTCAGTAATCTCAGTATGTTTAAATTGTAAATAATCTACACCATTTAATCTAGACCATATATAATATAACGAATATGGTCCGCATGTAGTAGATGCTCGTTGATGCATAATATCAGATACTTTGACGCATTTTACTTTGTTAGGCAAATTATTTTTTTCTATATATTTTTCTAATTGTACTTTATTTTTTCCCCACCATGCTTCTACTTCTGGATATGGAGGATTGCCTGATGAATTAAAAAATTCTAATGTCCATTCCAATCCTGCTATATTTATAAAAATGGCAGTCCAATGTTTTCCACCGGAACCATATTTGCCAGAATTTAATACACAACTAATATATTTTGGATTTGTGCTGGATACGGTGCAAAGATTTATAGGAGTATCTTCCCATTTTTGTTGGAATTTTGTTATTTTTTTTTCTATTAGATCAGAAATTGGTATAGTCATTGAACCGTTATGATTGGCAAAATCGATCATATTAAAATGTAAATTAATATAATTATCCCATTTAAGTTTCCATTGATCTAACACGCTATCTACTTCAAAATTATTAAGAGGTACTTCGTCCCAAGGACCTATAGGTTTAAAGTTTTCTACTAATTCTTTATTTGCAATATCAGGTCCAATGATCTTATGAATAATTGGATGTTCTAATATTTTAGATTCGGGACTGGATATTAAATCTAGTTTAGTCTTAATTTTTTCTAAGGAATCGATATTAGAATGTAAGTTTACATTTAATCCTTTTTTTATACTATTTAATGTTTCATGAGACATACATATACAATTATCTATGGGCTCTACATGTAAAGCACATTCGCAACCTTCTACCGATTCCATCCCGATATAAATATATAAATAACAATTAAGTAATATTATATTAAGAATTTGAATTCTTATATATTTAATCATACATCCAAAAATGTTTAGCACATATATGGAGTTTTGCAAATTTAGCCAATTTAGCCAAAATATTATTATGGATGTACCATGCTTATTAAATATATTACTAGGAGGAGGATCAATTTTTGGAGGTATATTTAGGAAAACATCGCAATTATTATCCGGATATATCCCCGGAAATATTTCCGGGGATATATCCCCGGAAATATATAAATATTTGAGTGAATCAGATATCGACGTAATCATTCTAAAGCATAATTGGGAACGTATAAAACATATTGTTTTAACTAATCCAGCTGTTAACCATGATAAAATTAGAATCGTAGAAAATTATAATAAAGATGCTACGAGTACGCGTATATTATTACCGATTATATTACAAAATGGATCAGAATTAATCATAGATATTTCTATTGTATTATACTACGTCCCAATATATGGATATTTATGTGATACTATTGCATTTGGATCTAAGGAAATGTTACGCAATCCAAACGATAAGATTAATATATTATCAATAAAAATGTTCTCACTAATGGAATTAGATAATCATAGATATACCGCATCAGAATGTTGGTATGATATTGTCAAGAAAGTAGCTAGGAAGGTAATGATTAGAACTAATAATAAACACATACTAGATAGGCAGTTAAATAGAACTAGTAAGCTTATCGAATTAGGATATGAAATTATAGATACTGATTTGTATATTCTTGATATTTTGAAATTACAACCTAGTTTGCACAAAATAAAGCATCAAGATGGTTTGTATTTATTATTATCTAATATGTATTTACATATCGATAAATTATCACTAGATGAAAAAAATATGGTTTATAATAAATTTTTAATTAACGCGATTGAAAAAAATAACACAAAGCATCGCGATATTTGTTTAAGATATATGACAGCTGCATCTATAGATTCTGAAATTAGTGCATTTAAATTTGGCGCGTCTGAATGGTTCTATAAAACATTTATAAATACTAAAGGCGGAAATGTTACATTGGAAATGTATCTTGATTATATAAAAAATATTGTTGAAATTGATACTGAATCGCGTAAATTATTGTGGCTTTAAAGAATTTATCCGTTCTGCTAAACTATCTACTTCTTTACCTAATCTTTCTTGCAACTCGGTGGCATTTTCTTCATTTTCATAATTACTGTCTGTTTTTTTCTTAGATTTCCGACGACTTAATTTATTTTTTAGATACTTGCTAAACTCTAATTTATTTTTTGAAATCAAATATAAGATAGATATAATTATGATAACGATTATACCCCATTTTAATGTGTTTTGATGTGATTCCATATTTTTATCATATGATAGCGATATAATTTCTACTTATTAATAAAAAAATAAATATCTAATTACCGTTTATTTTTTACTGAATTAAAATTTGACCGGCTATTGACCGGTTAAACTAGCCGCAAGGTTGGCATATTTAACAATTGACTGATTTAACGTATTACTTGTCATTCCATCAACACTCATGCCACCTAGTTCTGCCCCAGCGCGACCATTGCGATTAATTTTAGGACCACATCCACATCCAGGTTGTACAAACGGCATTGTAGGTTGATCTACTTGTTCGCCATCGGTAGCATGTTCTGATTTACCACCTTGTAGAGCGTATTTTATATTATCTATTAGAGTATTTTGATAACTCCAACTGGTATACATATTAATTATTATAGTGACGATTTGAATGGTGAGCATAATCATCACTAAAATATAAACACCCCACTGAATATCTTCTGGTTTCATGTTGGTTTCTAGACCAAGGAAGGCTGCCATATTTATCAAATTTTTATCAAGATCGTAGGCCGTAGATATACGATAGTAAAAAAATAGAATCAAAAAATAATAAATATATTATTTATGTTAAAAATTCTTAAATAAATCTGGAATGTATTTAAGAACTTATTTAAAGATTTTTAACGTGAATAGCTTAGCTATCTTTAGAGTATCTATGCCACCCAGGACTAATTTGTGCATATGAAGATCTTTGCGTATTTGGAGTACCACACATTCCATCTTGTATTATTTCATCTGCTTTAGGGGCCATAGTAGCACTATTAAATGAAATGCGGCTAGCTTGTATATATTTGTTGTTACCACTTGGAAATATGGATTCACTACCCGGCTGTACAATTGTATTATTGTCGAAATTATCATTATTTTTATTAGTTTCGAACTTCCATATCATGACCACCTGTAATATAATAATTATACAAACACAAATTAATATTGCTAATTCTATATTAGATGCATCAGCAAACATTCCCATTTTTGAAAAATTTGAAATTGTATACAATTAAAACATTATTTAAAAAATATATATATAATGGTCAATTTAGAAATAATATATAAAAATTGTATCAATTTTATTAGATTTAGATATGATAAGGCATCTCAATTAACATCTGATTCGAGTGATAATACAAAATCATCTACACGTATAAAAAAAATACCAGATGATTTTGGATTATCGCCAGATCAATTTAGACATGAAATTAGTACGGTGGAATACGTAACAATATTTTATGGATATATATGTATTATGCTGACTAATCCAGATAAAAATATTGGATCTAGCTTACCAGCATTCAGAAATGCTATTAATAAAGCGATACACCCTACTAAGATTAAACAAATGAATAATGTTGAAGAGCTAATATTAATAACGGAACGGAAAACCCAAAATTTTAAAGATGTAGTAAATAATTTATTTATTGGAGCTACTCATGTTCCAAGCAAAATTCGATTTGGTACGATACAAGATTTTGCTTTCGATCATCCCAAAACTATCTCACATGTACCATATATTAAATTGAGCAAAAAAGATATAGATAAAGATAAAAAATTTTTCATAGGTACATCTACTAGTACTGGTGTAATTTCGCACAACGATGTGGCAATTTTATGGTATGGGTTTAATCCAGGAGATATAGTGATTGCTAGACCTAGAACATTTACTGCTAATTATGCAGAATTAATTCTCCAAGTTGTTTAATACCAGACTTTAATATCAGACTTTATTAATAAAGTCTGGTATTAATATTTTTTTAATATATTTAAAGTTATTAGTTAGGTATATATTAATTGTCAAACATATGTATAAATCATTAAACTATAATCCAGATCCGAAAGATCCAGAAAATACACTAGAATTATCGAATGAAGAATTTGTTAACAATATAATTCGTGAAGACAGAGATCGTTATCATTGGGCATACGTATTGCTATTCAAATGGTTAGAAGAAAAAATTGGGATAGTTATATTATCTGGAGAATGGGCTAGTAAAGCATATGATAAAAATAAATATATAAAAATTAAAGATATAAGTATGGTAGGTAAAGAAGTTATATTATATACTACCCATGCGGAATATATAGCTAGAGAATTAACAGATTTGTTATATATGAAATCTAAAATAAAACTAATAAACATGAAACCTATTTTACCGGGATCTGAATATAAAATTAACATACCCAGACAATTTGTTACAATAATTGGATTTGAACCAAATAATGGTGTTGATATGATCAAATTAATGCAGCCTAATACAATAAAAGTAGATGGATATATTATATCCGTATTACCACCAGATATTCTACTTGCTGGGATATATAGAAAGTTGATTAGTCCGCAGTATTATAAAGACAGAGAATCATTGCAAAAATTAGAACACATTGTATATAAACAACTAATAACTAATATAGATAAAGGAAAATTTAATAGTGATGATTTAGATGTAGAATTAGACGAAATAGAAAACATAAGTGGAAGCAAAGAGTCAAAAATATCAGATCTATCAAATTTATCAAATTTATCATATTTCACATATACATGCCCATATATTGTCGATCTAAAAAAATATATAGTATCAATAATGGATGAATATGATAATAATATTTTAGTGGGTAAACAAGTATTACAGCCAACAAATCATTTAGATTTGTTGTCATATAGTATAAGTATTGATAAACAAGAATTATATGATATAATTGAAAATATACATACTGATTTTCTCAAAAAACATCCCAAATATACTAAAACATCTTTATCAATAAGTATTAAATCTACGATACACAAATTACGATTACCAAATGATCCTCGTCTGATACGAATACGATTAAAGTTACATATAGAAGATAAAGCTTTACAACTCGTAGATATATTTAATAGTGGTCAATATGATTTAATAATTCCACATCCATATTTATATCTGCGGTTAATGTTAGTAGATTTATGGTCTATACAAATAACATTCAGAACTAATTTAATCAGCAAAGAAGTATATGAATCTCAAGTTGAAAAAATATTAAAAAATATTGTAGTATTTCATAGTTGGAATGGTCAAGAAAAATACAAAATAATATTGAATGATCCGAGCGAATATGTCGGATACTATGACGACGACATTATTGCTAAACGTAAATTAATCAGCAATATGTCTAAAATGAATATTTATTATCCTGTAGTTAGTCGAATAGAATAATAAATATCGCACACGGCTTTAAAATTCAACAACGACGCTTCTTCGGGACTATAAGATGGAAATATACAATTATATCTACCACCTACTTTTTTATATTGTATTGGAGATATAGGTCTTATAAGTTGCCTATCGATTGTTACAGATTTTTGATGACCATAAAGTTCACTTAATTTTACATCTATAATTTCTGCATCGTTGACCCAATAATACGTCGGTAATCGTTTTGAAAATTTTAATTCTGGCACATTTTTTAGGTCATAAATTACTTGTGGCCCGAAAAATTTATCTAAATCGTCTTCGTTCATATTAAATTTAAAATCAAATTCAAAATTATAGTTTACCGGTTCTTCTACCATTTCTAAAACAAAAGGTTTTTGAGGTGCGTTATTTAACGATAACGTAGTTAACGCTAACGACGCTAACGCTGGTAACATCGGTAACGTACCAGACGGAACAATATTTGATTTTACAAGTAATAGCTGCCAGTGTAAGTTATTTTCGATACTCCATCTATAATTTGGATATATAGATGACATATCATAAGTACTATTCATTTCACTTTCACTAAGTAATAATGCGTAGTATCTAGTAGACGGCTGTTTTGATTTATTAACCATTTGTTGACGAATATGTTTCTGCTGACCACCATGCTTCTTAAATAAATAAGCACAATGCCTATATGGTATATTTAACATATATCTATTAACAGTATCTATTTCATTATAGTTAATAGAGGTCTTGAGTTCACATAAGTACTGATCTGCTGCTTGAAGTACGACATCTTTGATATCATACATGTTATATGTATACGTATATATGTATATATGTATACGTATACTATTCAAATTTATTCTGGCACAGATTCGACAATTGAAACATCTGAAGGGTTAGTAGATTCATAGTATTCATACGGGTACATATTAAATAATTTATTTAATATTTTATTATGTTTATACTTATATAATATATAAGTATATAATATATAATATATAATATTATCGTATTCAATTTTTTATTATTAATCCCTCCTTATTAAAAATAAAGGGATTAATATTGTAGCGCCCTACTATTCAGGCACACATATTATCGTCAAGTCCTCTGCAGTAGCATATCCCAAATTGCTGGTATAATCAGGATTGCCATTTGGGTCCATATTTTTTAAGTACGTCTAAAATACGAGATTTGTAGTAAGTATTTAAAAAATATATTCAATTTTTATATACATATTTGTATAAATATACAAATATAAATATACAATAAAATGGATAAATTACTGGATTATACAAATTTGGACAATTTAAAACATTACAATATGAATAAATTAGATATTGGCGATACTGTATCATCGACATTTTTTGAGAATGGTAAAGATAAACATTATATAGTTTTATCGTTACAATTTCCGACATATACATATAATTATTCATTAGTTATATGGAATGGTTATCAAATAAGATGGACTAAATTAAGCGCAGTAGAATCATATGATGGTGAATTTTTTCCATATTTATCATCAAAATTGTATCTTGGTGATGAAATAAATCATCGTAATTTGTATAAACTAACTATAATGGATTATATGTTACAAAATAATATAACTATAGGAAAATATAATTATCCAAATGCCGTAGAACCAGACGAAATTAGTGAAAAAAATCATAATTACGAGTATGATATATTAGTAGATGCATTAATTCTTTATCAATCATTTTCTAATAAATTCCCTAATTTTACATTTAGAGATGGAGATAAAGAATTGATAAAATTTCCAAAATATATACCTACTAACATTTTATTATTTAAAGATCATTGGTATTTCCATGGAGATTTACCTAAATTTATAGAGAAGAAAAATGGTATATCTAATATAAAAATTAAATGTGGTATTAAAATGATACCATTAAAAAAAATTTCATTTTATACAGATAATCCAATGTTTAGTCCATCTAATGAATTATGGGTAAATAAATTAGTAAATCTATTTCTGACAACTAATACATCTAGATCATTCATTATATATTACGGCAATAAAATTATCCAAAACACTAGTAAACATTTATATCAAAATATTGCTATGAGACAAATATATGAAAGCGATAAAATATTACGTAAAACAGCTGGCGAATTATCACTACTATATGCTGTAAAGAATATAAATGAGTTCGACAATCGCGCTACGGAATATTCACGATTATTAGAATTAAGTGGATCATCACTAGCAATGTTTCAAGAAACAGGAGGTATATCTCCTAGATATTTTGAAAATTCGTTCACACTATTACAAGATTTTGATGCACAAATGGTATTCTTTGAATATTTACATGGGTTTTATACATTGAGTATAAATAAAATTATACATGCAGACCCACATATGAATAATGTTTTATTGGATATACATGAATTAATTAACGGAAAAATACATGCTATAGATTATCGTATATCTCACAATAAACAACATGATGAACACCTCGCCGATGCAATTAATTATTGTGATAAGAATAAGAAAAACCAAAAAATAGTATACGGTTTAAATGAAGATTATGAATCGACAAGTAGACCGTATACTATACCAAAATCTTTCGGCGAAGGTAGAGAAGTACGAGACGGAGATATGCAATTTTTCACATATACATTGAGATATAAACCTGTTATTATTGACTTTAGTAAATCTATAATATGTAATCCGCAAATCGATAACTGGAATAAATATCATCAAGAAGGTATATTTCAAAGAGCTAAATCAATGATCCGAATATTACATCAATATGTTAT
>Ga0068876_10002080_pt1 | contig 15155 bp, 11 predicted proteins | sample NOAtaG_6_FD_66442 | JGI IMG/M metagenome (GOLD analysis project Ga0068876, IMG submission 66442) | Freshwater lake microbial communities from Lake Erie, under a cyanobacterial bloom - NOAA_Erie_Diel5S_2200h metaG | ecosystem: Environmental > Aquatic > Freshwater > Lake | place: USA: Ohio, Lake... | reverse complement strand
CAGGCGGAGCAGCCGCAGCAGGTGGGGTGTGAAAGTCGGCGTGGGGGGGGCGGAGTTGCAGGTCGAAAGTCAGCGGGACAACGATGGTGGCGCGACCTGCGGCGTGCTGCGTCACGGTGGTGGTGTGTGGTGCGGCCGGACTAAAGGGCGCTGCAGCCTGCGTTTCGGTGAGCGGAGCCGGGCCGGCAGTGGTAACCGCCTGCACCAGCGGGTGTCCGTCGTGGTGAGCAGCCAGCCAGGCGAGAATGCTGCTGATGCGGATTCCCTCGTTGGCGATCCAGTCGATGGCATCATCGCCCATCGACGCTTTCCATGGTCGACCGTTTTTCGCCAGCGGCACGTTGCTTTTGGAGACTCGGGGCACTCCCTGATGGTGCAGGGCCACGACATCCCAGCTGGTATTGAAGACGGGAGAACCTGAGGAACCACCGACGGTGTCGGTCTGGTACCACAGCCATGGTTCATCGGGAGCATACTGCAGCAGGCGATTTTCGCGGACACAGATCTGCTTGGGTTCTCCGTGCGGATGCTGGATGATGGTGAGGTATTCACCCACGAAGGCTTTGCCGGGTTCCGGGTTCAGTGTGAGCCAGCCGAAGTCGGTGAGGGGAGTGCCCTCGGCCGAGCGGGGGCTGACGGCGACGAGTGCGAAGTCGAGGCCCGGGTGAATGATGGGTGGCGGGTCAGAGCGGAGGGAGAATGTGGCGGGCGTCAATTCTCGCCCCGTGATCGCTCGTTCGAAATTGAGTTGCAGAAGGCTGTCGGCGGCGACCTGGGCTGAAGGGAACACGTGCTGATTGGTCAGGAGGACTCCGGGAGCGACGAGGAAGCCGGTGCCGTAGCCGGTAAGCCTGCCGGCACTGCGAATGGTGATCCGACCGACGGGGCGTGCGCGAACAAGTCCGAGTGCCAGGTAGCTGATGTCAGTGAGGTCATTTCCGGCGAGGATTCGTTCCAGCCGCTGGGCGGCGACGGCGGAGTTGCCTGTTGTGCGAGCGACGAGGTCGCGGCGCTGGAATTGCTGAGCGATGTCGACATCAGCAGGGCCGGGGATATCCCGGAGCCGCTGCCGGGACCGTGACAGTTCGCGGGTCAGTGCGTGCAGGTCGCTGCGAGGCTGAACAACGCCGGGTAGGAGTGCCATGGGGACGGGGCCTGGAGGGGTGTGCAGGGGGGGGGCACGGTGATCGCGCCCCCTGCTGTTTTTAAACCCTAGTGGGTCGGGCGGAGCGGTGGCAAGCAGAAATCGGGAAAAGGCGACGGGTTTTCACTGACTGCCGGCGTCGCGGAATGCTTCGCGCGTTGAGCTCAGTCGGGCCGCAATTTGGGGCAATTTCTTGCCAAAACGCCGTGAATTATCCCGGCGGAGACAGAACTTTGTTGACTTAAGGGTGATCCTGACTGAGGATTGTGGCCACATGCGGGTATACCAGCGTGTGGTGTTGTGCAGGCCAGGGCTGGGTTGTGTTGATGTTTAAGTGTGTCGGGGGATGAGAAATGTCAGGGGGTACTTCCGCAGAGGGCTCAGGCCAGCGTGTTCAGACCGGGGCTGGTGACGCGGCAGCTTTGGCTTCCAATGGGTCGGCGACGCCGTCACCGCCAGGGGTGCATCAGTCAGACCGCACGGATCTGCGGTGGGGCTGGGCTTTGGCGGCGTATCTGCTGGGGATTGGTTGTTGGGGCGGAATTCGATTTGTGAACCTGGCATGTGCGTGCCAGGGGAAAACATCCGCCGACTGCACACTTGAGTTGGCCGCGTGGGCCGGCATGCTTGGTGGTTTTGTGCATGCATCGCAGTCGCTGGTTGATTATATGGGCAACCGAACGCTGCATCGATCATGGGCTTTGTGGTATCTGTTGCGGCCTTTGCAGGGTGCGGTTGTGGGAGCAGCCTTCTACATCATCGCGAGGGCGGGATTAATTTCCAACGCCGGTGAAGTGAATGTTTATGGCGTCAGTGCGCTGGGGCTGTTGGGTGGCTGGTTCTCGAAGAACGCAAGTGACAAGATGAAGGAAGTGTTTGAGACATTGTTTGGGAAAGGGGCGGACGCGAGCAGGGCCAACAAGATGTCTGATGGCGCAGGGAAGGCGGGTGCAACGTCTTCCACAAGTGCTAAGTGATGGGTGGAACGGTTTGTCGAATTGGTTTTGGATTTCCTGAAGCAGGAGTTTTCTGATGGCGTTACAGGCCGGCCCGTTCCTGAAGTTCTGCGGTAACGAAGGTGGACAATGGGTGGTGTCGGTGCTGGTGATTTGTGATGCTGAGGCACCTGAGTTTTCATTTGCAGTTGACGGACAGGCGGCAGCGTCGGTTGCGGGCAATCTGCTGTATCAGTTTCAGAAGAGTCACTTCTGGGTTTGCCGTTTTGCGGTGCCGCAGACAGGGAAGTCTCAGACCGTGGCGTACCGGGTGCGTTCGGGTACCGCGTCCGAGGGCAGTACGTGGATTGTGCCGACTGCCGGTGCGATGCCGACGATGGCGTATGGTTCCTGTGCCGGATTTCATTCGGCGCGGGATGCTCAGAGGTACGGTACGGCTCGCAATGAACGCTGGCAGCATCTGTGGCAGCGTCATCAGGATCTGCGTGCAGGGCGGCGTGGCCACGTTGAGGAGCAGCCGTATCATTTGCTGTTGCTGGGCGGTGATCAGGTCTATGCGGATTCGATCTGGTCGGATCGCAGGGAGGCATCGGCATTTGTGGAATGGAACGATGCCGGTCAGAACCCGGCCACGAAGTTTGGAAGTTTGATGCAGAATCAGGCGGAGCGGTTTTATCTGGGACTGTATCTGCGGCGGTGGACGGAAAGCGGCCCGAAGGAGGCTTTGGCATCCATTCCGACTGTGATGATGTGGGATGACCACGACATCTTTGACGGTTGGGGGTCATTTCCGCCGGCGAAGCATGGCTGCGAGGTATATCAGGGAATTTTTCGGACGGCAGCGAAGTATTTTCGACTGTTTCAGCAGCACTGTGTGCGGCCTGCCGAGGTGGCCGGGCGATTGTCAGGTCTGGTGGACGGTGAGCAGCACAGTTTCGGCTTTGACTTTGGCAGTTTGGCTTTGGTAGCGCCGGATCTGCGGGGCAGTCGGACGGACCGTCAGATTCTGGGGCGGCAGAATCTGACTGCGGTGCTGGACTGGGTTGATGGTCTGGGATCTTCCGGGCGTGCGGTCCTGCCCAGGCACCTGCTGATGCTGACCAGTCTGCCGGTGATGTATCCGTCGTTTGCGTTGCTGGAGGCGGGGCTTGGTTTCGTCCCGGGGGCTCAGGATCTTGAGGACGACGTGCGGGACCACTGGACCAGTCGTCCGCATCGCGAGGAGCGTTTGCGTCTGGTGCATCGGCTGCTGGCATTTTCTCGCAGGACGGGTTGTCAGGTGACGCTGCTGTCGGGTGATGTGCACGTTGGTGCGGTCAGCACGATTACTCAGTCGGGCGGTCCGCAGTCCGAATCTGTGCAGATTACTCAATTGATCAGTTCGGCCCTGGTGAATGCTCCGCCCCCGGCGTCCGCACTGTTCTTTCTGAACCGAGTGCTGTCGCAGCAGGAGTCGATTGATGATGGAATTCGCGGAGCGATGTCTACATTTCAAAATGGTTCAGAGACATTCGTCGCGCGGCGGAACTGGTTAAGTCTGGAGCCGGACGTCCATGGTCGGATTTGGGCAAAGCTGTTTGTGGAGCAGGAGCGGGATCCGTTGCTGCGAGTGATTCAGGTGCGGGGTGGTGTGTGATGTCTGATGCGGCAGACCAGTTAAAGGAGCGATCATTTGAGGCAGCGGCTGGCGGAATTGCCGGAGCAACCGGTGCTGCGACCTCGGAGGGTTCGGAGCGTCGCCGGCGGGCGGGCTATGTGATGACAGCCCTGACACTACCGGAGATCGTGGCGGCCGTGCTGGCTTTGGTGCTGTGGTTTGTGCTGTTTGGCGGCGGCAGTTTGCTGGGTACTGAGGTGTACCGCCTGCAGTTGGCGAAGTCCATCGCCTGGCAGATGAAAGTCAAGCCAATGCTTGTGTGTCTGTGCTTCTGGACGACGTCGAATCTGGGATTACTGGCCTGTCTGTCTTCGTTTTTGGGTGCTGTGGGGTATCGCTGCCGATTTACTCAGGCTTTGAATGCGGACTGCGAAGTGCAGGATGCAACGGAGGATGTAAAGAGTCTGCTGGTGACATCCTATCTGGCGGCGATTATGCGTGGTTTTGGCGTGTACACTCTGTCGCTGGCGGGTTTGCTGCTGGTGGCAACAGACGCAGTGACAGCTCCGGATCAGGTCACCTACATGCGACTGGCACCCCTGGTGTCGATCGTGGGATTTTACTCGGGGTTCAATCCGCAGACATTTGCGGGTTTGCTGGCGCGGGTACAGAAGCTGCTGCGGACGGATGCACCAACGAAGCCTGAAGGTCCACGGGGAACTTCCGCAGCTGCGGGAAATTCGAATCCCTGAGCAGGAAGTACTGGTGCTGATAGTGCTGAACATCAATTGAAAGGTGGTGTGCCATGTGGTTTTCGGTTGGGTTGTCACTTTGGTGCGTCAGTACGAATTTGGTTTTTGAAACGCAGGAGCAGCCGCCGGTGCTGCAGGTGTCGTCGGAAGTTTATGAATCGACGGACAAGCCTGCGAAGTTGGCACGGGTGCGGTTTGTGGACAAAACGGGAGCTCGGTTGCCGGACGTGCGGATCAACGGGACGACGGTGAATTTGGCGGCGGAATCGGGTGATACTTCGGTAGAGCTGGCTTTTAAAGGGGAAACTCGGGCGATCTGTGATGTGGTCGTGGCAGGCCAGTTGCAGCGTTTTGTAGCGCACGCTGGTCGTCAGTACGTCGTTTCGCTGATTGCGTCGCAGGACGAGGAAAAAAAGGCTGCGGTGGAATTGTCAATTGAGGTTCTGAGGTTGCGGCTGGAGCTGCTGGATGTGGCGACGGATAAGTGGGCGGAGGCAAAAAAGAAACAGGCCGGGTTGCAGGAGGGGATCGAAAAGCTGCAGCGTGGTCTTGCGGAACAAAGCGTGAAGCACAAGCGGTTAGTCACGATGCAGGAACGGTTGCGTGAGGGTACCGACCAGCGAAAATCAAAAGCAGAGGAGAGCTTCCTGAAGGAACTCGCGCGAGATGTGGCGAACTGTGTGGATGAGATGGCGGAAGGTGAGCGGGATCTCAAGTCGATGAGGAAGGATCTGGAGAAGGCGACAGAACGCAGCGAAGCAGCCAGGAAGGCGGTGCATGATCTGTTGCAAGGTTTGACGAAGTTGCAATGAAGCAGTGTCGGGGATCGCGCTGCTGTAACCGTTTGCGCAGCTTACTCAGGAAGTTTGGTCGGGGGCTTCGTTTGGGGATCAGGCCGGAAGCGAGGTGGTTTTGAGTTGCTTTCCACTTGATCATCGGGCAGGTTTTCGCATGGCTGTTGTCGGGTGTGGGGTGAGTGGCGGTTGGCAATTGCTTCGGGGGCTGAGGGCATGTCAGTTTGTCGCAGAATTCTGATCACATGTTTTGCCATGTGTGTGCTGTCGCCTCTGGCTGTCTCGCAGTCTGCCGGGCAGAAGATTGTGGCGTCATTGCCTCGTGGCACGGCGAGTCTGTTGAAGCGGGAGCAGCGGGAGTTGAGTGCTCCGGAGGGTAAGTCTCGGGGTTTTTCCGTTTCGGTGATTCCGGCAGATGCTCTGGAGCGGCAGGTGCCTTTGGAGAAGGGATCGCGTGGTGACTACGTGGCGATCTTCCAGGATGCCTGTCATTTTCCAGCGGAACCTGGCGGTGCCGGGGGAGGCCTTGTGATCTATGACGGAATGCAACTGGATCTGAGTTCGAATGGCGACTACACGGCAAGTTTTTTTGCAGAAATCCCGCGATCCTGCGTGACGGTTCGACTGCGATTCAGCCTCTGCACAGTGGTGGACGGGGAGTTCGTACCATGTGGGGCGATCATTGTTTCGCCGGTTGTTCTGAAATCCAGCAGCCTGCTGTCCTCGCAGTTTGCGGCGGAAACCGTCAGGGTGGAGGTGTCTGGAAATTCGCCGGCCATCTCTAAACTGCTCAAAGAGCAACCTCAGATCGTGGTTTCGCGCAGGGGCGTGGCCAGATTCGGGCTGGTGCCCGAACAGGGGGTTTACAGGCTAAGTGCAGTTGCTGAAAGTCAGGACAACTAACCGACTAGCGTTGCGAAACCCAAACGCCTTCGTCGACGCCGGCCTGCATGAGGGTGTCAAACAACAATCTTGATGCCTCTGCGAAACTCTCTTTTCTTGTGCTGGCGTTGAGAATGACAGTTTCGTCAACTAAGGAGTTTGTCCAAAAACGGCGCAGGTCAACTCTGAGCATTGACTCCTTGACCAGGACATACAGGTCTACATCTCGGACAAATTTCACCTGCAGTCTGGTCGCGACCGACGTGCACCGGTCAGAGATGCTCTTGAGACTTTTTTGCCTGGTCTCGATGTTTGAGTCATGAAATGCATCTGTGATCAGTACAGTCTCCCTCAGCCGCAGGATGTCGGTTGACATTTCTGAAATCTCCAGTCAGGCGCTCGTGAAATTCCGGAAAATCCGAATGATCGATTCGGTCGGCTCTCGATACTAAGGGAGGGGCGGGTGCATTGCAACCCATGCAGGGAGGCAGGGGAATGTTGCGGCTGTTGATTGCGGCTTTATCCGGTTTTGCATTGGCTTTCGTGGCGTTTTGGGTGGGGGTATTGCCACGCACCGTTGCGGAAACGGAGCCACAGCCATCGGGTGCAACGCTCGCGTTTTCTGATGGCAGCGACGAATTGCGCGTAAGCGGCAGGGAAGGGCTGTCGGAGCAGACGAAAAGTCCGTTTCGGTCTGCTTCGTTCAGCAGCATGGTCGCAAGTGCTTCCCCAACTCTTGTGTCTGCGAATGCTGTTTTGGGCTCGAAACCGCTGGATATTACAGAAAAGCTTGACACTCAAAAACCCCTGCTGTTCCTGGTGAGGGTCGGGGAGAATGCACGGTTGACGCTGGTTTTCGACTCCAAAGCGGAAGGTCTGAAAGCGGTAACAAATCCACCCACAGCGGAGCAGGCAACAGTCAACTTCTCTCAGGAGGGCAAACAAGTTGACATCCTACTACGGGAAGGTTGTACGGAGATAAGCCTTGGGGCCGAGCAAAAGTACTCCGTGAGTCTTGCTCTGTTGACTGGTCCTGCCGGAGCAGAAGTCGTCAATTCGGCTTGGATGCTGCAGACGAAAGTTCTGGAAGGAGACTCACCGAATGCGGTTTCTAACGAGAAAATTCTGCTCAACTCACCTCTGAAATCGACTCTGACTGGGGTGCTTCAGGGCGTCGGGCAGATCATGTTTGAAAGCAAGCCTGCGGAATCCAGCAGTTATGGCATCAAGCAGGAAAGCCTTCCAAAGCTGCGAACCGGTCGAGTCGAAATGCGTTTGATTGGTATTGATCCAAACGTTGTGGTCACTGCAGAGGGGCCAAACGTGTCGCCTGAGTTGAACCTTGGAACGTTACTGGTCAGGACAAAAACTGCAACAAGTGAATTTGCCCCTCAGATTATCGCTGTCTCACAAACACTCGACACTGCCAATTTACTGACCCAACAACGAAAAACAGATTGGCTGTACGATGCTGCGACGGGCAGTCAGCGTCCGTTACTGCTGGCCGGTTCAGGGCTGACGATTGCTGCGAAGAGCGGAAAGACAAACAGGACACTACAGGCCCGAGTTGACGGCGTCCCGACAGGCACAGCCACGACGGACGGCTCGTTCAAACTCGATCTGTCAACAGTTGGCGAGCAGGTCATTGACGTGGTGGACACGTGGACTACCGGGGAGGCTGCATCGCAACCGGTCCTGGTCAAAGTTCCCAGCAATCAGCTCGACAGGCCTCAGATTCTCTTCTATCGCCAGGGCAGCGGGGCTGAAGTGAAGGCAGCCACTGCGGGCATTACTGCAGTAGGTAAAGAGCTGACTCTGATTGGCCGCACGACTCCCGGCACGCAAATCCAGCTGATACTGCTTGAGCCGCCGATTGCAGCAGCCGGCAGCAGTCAGCCACCAGAGAAGTTTGAGCAGCGCAGCAATGCTGTTTCCGTGCCGGTTCAGGCCTCCGGAATGTGGGAACAGGCGATCGAACTTCCGACAACCAGCAGGGAGACTCGCGTCATCGCTGTGGCTGCAAGTGCGGCCACCCACCAGCTATCGATTACTGTGCCGGTGGTTCGTGCTGAAGGTGATGCGACGGCGGTGCAACTGGGTGAGGTAAAGGTGAAGTACACTGCTGCGATCGGCTCAACTGAACAAGTCGGCTCAAAGGACAGAGATGCAGCCGGAAAACTGGTAGGGGCCTCATCGGCCAAACTTTCATTTTCGAACTGTGTGGGCCTTGCAAATGGTGATGTTGTCCGAGTCCGGCGGGGGGGCGATGAGCTGGCTGTAAGCAGTGGAAGAAACCTCAATGGCAATTCGTCATTCGACATCACGGTTGAAGGGTTGAAACCGGATATGAATCGGCTGATGGTCTCGATTGAGCGTGGCAGCAGTCGCAGTGCGGAAAAAGAAGTTGAGATTGTCTCTGTGACACAGGGACCTTATGTAGAGGCTAGGGAGCCGCTGAATTTCGGCCTGGCACCCGGCGTCACCAGCCTCAGGTTGAAATTCGCCGCAAACAGTCCCCTTGAGAAATCCAGCGCAGAAGAAAAACGCAATTACGTGCTGGTCAGCAATCGTGGGAAAGGAAAGGCAGTACCACCGGAGGAGGCGAGGCTGCTGGGACCACGCGAGGTGCTGCTGGAGTTCAGAAAATCGGATGGTTCCACCAGTATTGCTGCCGATGAATATGAGTTGCGGATCAATGCAAATCCGTCAAATCCCTCGGCGATTTTCGGAATTCCGGCAGATTCTAAGTTAAAGGGCCTCCGGGACGAACTCGGTCTGCGACTGGATTCCAACGGGCAGGAGGGTGGTGGCGAAGGCGAGGATGTCAGCGTCCAGTTGGGCGACGCCAGCGGCGGGTCAGGTAGTCCGGCGGGTGGCGTGAATGCTGGGTTGCCTCTGCGGCAGCAACTGGCCTTGCCGTTGGTTACGGCCGAGCAGCCGGATTTGCTGACGCAGCGTGTTGGGCTGCCTGACACAACTGGCCGACCGGTGGATTATCCGGAATTTACGAACCCTCGTCCTGCCACCAAAGGTTTCAATCCGTCGGACAAAGTCGTCACCCGAGTCGCTCGGTTGTATTTCTTCCGCGACGGTCATCGCGTGGCTCAGATCATCAATCGCCGAGCTAAGTCCCATAACGCTCAGAGCGCCACGATGGCGCGACAACTGGCTGACAAAGCTCGCTTGTTTGCCGAGCAGACGACGGACCGCCGTCGGGCAGCGGAGCGGCAGGCCGTTGATTCCGCGGCGTACTCCCGCGAGGCTGAAAATCGGCTGGCTCGCTACCAGTCGGAGCTGGTTGAGGCCAGTGCTGCAGCGTCCCAGGGGCGTGCGGACGTGGAGTCACTGCAGGTGCAGATCAAGCCGCTTGAGGCGGAGGCGGCCAATGCGGCATCAATCCCGCCAGGAAAGTACGCTGGTGACACTCGGACCCCGCAGGAACGACTGAAGGCAGCCAGGCAGGAACTTGCGGAGAAGCAGGAACTGCTGAGCCAGTCTGAGCAGAAAGTGGCCACATTGACGGATTATTCCAAAGCGACGTTAAGTGCGCTGGAAGCGTTGCGAGAGCGGGAGCTGCAGCAGCGGGAGACGATGAATCGGGAGCAGGCGGCCGACGACCGGGCAGCCGACCATCAGTTTCGACTGGAGCTGCAGGCTGCCACCACGGATCCGGACACGTACGTGGAGGGAAATCCGGCAGGTTTGGATCCGGTGGCTCAGGTGACTATTTCCGTCATTGGTGAAGGATTGCTGCAGCTTCGCGGTCCGTCGAAGGGCGTGAATATCGTGCAGTCGATGATCAATGAGATTGACGCCCCGACAGGGCAGGTTCGAGTGGGAATTCATACAGTCCAGATCAACGGAGAGAACGGTCAGGACATGGAGCAGGTGGCGGCAAGGATTCAGAGATACACCGACCACTCTCGCTTTTTGACATCTCAGTCCGGCCAGATGCTGCGAAATGCGGTGGCGTTTGTTGCCAGCCGGAAGGCGCAGGAGTTTGGCTATCTGGGGCAAATGCATCATGACGGTGCAGTGGTTTCGCCGGTTCCAGCTGTTCCGGGCAGCTGCCCCCCGGAGACGCAGGATTTCCGCCGGTATCAGGACGCGTTTTTTGGCGCGGAATTCATGCAGCAGCTGCGGCAGATGGACTCCGAGCTGACTCGTCCGGGCAACAAGCTGCTGAGTCTGAATTCGATGGATACTACCAGTCTGGCGTCGAGCCTGTTTTTGACAGCGCTTGCCAGTAACGAGACGCGGCGTGAGATTCTGCAGGTGTTTCAGCAGCAGACGATGGTGAAGCTGCCAGCGGATGAATTTGAGTATTTCAATGCATCGAATACTCAAAAATGGTATCACTTCCGCAAATTCACACTGCTTGCTGAGAATGCTCGCTTTGTTTCACTGCGAGGCTATCTGGACGGCGAAATTGCGGGCGATCAGACACTCAATCCGGTGCAGCGGGAATTCATCAAGCTGGCACAGATTCTGAAGAGCCGACTTGTAAACGAAGTGGAGTTGAAGCAGAGAGTAATTGAACGTGCATTGATTGAGGAGCGAGTTGGATCAAACTACAGAAAGCAGCAGCAAGATGCCGCAAGATTTGAACAGCTAGCAAATGAGGAAGCCAAGGCCCAACAGACCCTTTTGCAGCAAAATATTACTAACGTGCTGCAAGTCGCTGTGTCCCTGTCGGGTGCAAAATCTTTAGAGGTATCTACGCTGCTCAAGGCCAATGAAGCCGCATTCAGAAGGGTAACTCCGACCGTATCCCTGGCGAGTGGCATTGTCTCAGAACAGAACCCCGACAACGACCCAGGACAAGCTGATGGGCTTTCCCAGTTGCTGGGAGTTGGTGCGGATGCAAAGTTTGACAGCGAAGCAGAGGTCGAAGCTACAAAAGTAATTGCGATGTCAGGTGAGACGCCGTGGACAGGCTTGGATAACGGTGACAGTGAGGGATTCTATAAATTGATGTTTTCGAATGCTGAAAGATTGCAGCGAATTGGAATCGCGGCGACGGACAACGAGACGGTGAAGCAGGAACTTAGAAAGTTTCTTGGCGGAGATGGTGTGTGCTTCGTGAACGTCACCTTCGGAGATGGTAGAAAAATCGGCATTGAAGTACGGCGAAACAAAAAAGATGAAAAGTCTTACAGCTACGAAAACAGGTATGAGAATACTGAAAACATAGACGCGTATATTGATTGGCTGGCGGACAGAGCGGCAGAAGTCCAACGAGATCCTTTGACGGCGGGGGCTAAAGTTTTTCTGGACGACTTTAATACGAAATTGGCGGCGGCAAGAGACGTGAATGGAAGTCCACTTGATCCGCTCTTCAGTTTGCTTCTGGGTATTTCGAAAGCCAAGAACGAGAGGCTCGGCGTCATCAGGGTTATCTATGACGAGCGGAATCAGGTGGTTCAAGAGATTGTCAAGTTGCTGAGAGAAGCGGCCACGGCTTCGCTAAGTAGAGATGCCAGGACGGTCTCGGGGAAAATCGAAACTGCGTATGCGAAGTGGTCGGTGGCAAAGTCAAAATTCTCGGATGAACGTACTGTAAAAGGTAGTGAAGTCGAGCGTCGATCCACCAGCGAATTGATTATTATGGACGAAGCGATCAACTCGCTCCTCACCAGTGACATCCAGTACCAGTTTGCAGTGGCCGGTGCTGAAGCGGCTCGGCGGCCTCTGGATCACAAGAAGTTCCTTGACATGCTGATTGACGAGGCTGAAGAGAAGCAGATCCAGCTGCTGGAAGGCACGAGGGCTCACACTGCAGTGATTGATGACTATGTCAAGCGGATCTGTACTGCACTGGAAGACGACTTCAATACTCAGTTTTACGAACCGGCATTTCGGCGCATCCGGGAGGAAACGTATCATTGCGGTACGGTGAGTTTGGGGCAGATTGAACACACGTCGGTGTTGACCGGCAACCGGCAGTTCGCAAAGGTGCAGCCGCAGGCCACGATGGAGTTTGATTTGCCAAAGCGGCGGATCATGATAGCAGAGGCCATGGCGGCCGCTCAGGCCGGCATGAGCGATTATGGGGCGTTGCTGGGAGATCCAAACTTTCTGGCACTGACCAAGTTGTACAGCGGTCAGCCGACGTCAAGTACGTTCTCGGGCGGAGCTGCCGGGTCTCAGGTCAGAGATGTGCTGCCCGGTCTGCCATCTCAGACCGGGGAAAGTGCTGTGATTCAGGCTCAGTCCGGCCAGCCACAGTTTCAGTCGCAGCTGGAATCTCTGGTGCCGGATCCTGCCATTTACAAATTTGAGACTGGCACCGGGTATGAGGTCAGGCCGGTGATTCAGCCGGATGGACAGAGTGTCCTGTTTGATCTGAACTACATGTACACGACGAACGTGCGTGAACCGGTAGCAGCGGATGAAAAGCATCTGGGGCGAGTAAAACGACATTTTATTGACACTGACGTGCAGGTCGGCAATTATGAGTTGCGGGAGGTCAGTCGGTACAGAGTAGCCCTGAAGGCAGAGCGCTCCGGCCGCGGGGTGCCGCTGCTTGAAAGCATTCCCGGTGCGGGGGCACTGTTCCGGCCGGTGAACGACGGAGAATCTTCCCTGCAGCAAAACATTATCCTTGCTAATTCAGTTATCTATCCGACGTTATTTGACCTGATGGGGCTCCGCTGGGCCCCCGCAGTTGCTGATTTGGACGAGGAAGACATCAAGCTGCAGGAGTTCACTTACCGAAACCGGATGCGCAGCCTGAAGAACGAGGTGTATGATTATTCCAGTTCTCAGGTGGACGAATTCCTCAGAATTCCTCAGTCGGAGCGTCGTCCGGATCTGTATCGCACGCAGGTGCCGATACCTGCGATGCATCCCAATGGCTATTCCGGTCCCGGAAACGGTCAGTATGACTCGGTTCTGCAGGAGGGCGACGGGATGTCGCTGCCTGAAGAATCGATACCAGCGGAAGGGGCAGTGGACGGCAGCTCTGTCGATGAGTTCCCGAATCAGGGTTCCGTTGTGCCGCCGGGCGGCTGGGGCAGGCTTCGTGCTGAAACAGCCGGAGTCCGAACCGCCGAAGGAGAAGCTTCGGGGGCGTCTGCAGGAAATTCCGGTCGGGTAAGACTTGAGGATTCGAGGGGTAAGCCGTCGACTGCTCGAAGTGATGCTCGCGTCAGGACTGTGAGCCGCTCAGAGCAACCAGTCCGCAAGGATGGCATAACATCCCGTCTGAAAAGTCTGGCGACTGGAAAGAGCAGCTATTCGCCCTGAGATTTGGCCGATTGAAGAGCAGTTGATGGCTTTTCGGAGGGTTAAGGTGGGCTGTGGAGGTGAGCCGTGCGAGGTTTATTCCTGCTGCTGATTTTGGTGTTGTGCGATTCAGCTGAGGCACAGTTCCTGCCGCACGTTACTCGGACTCGTCGCGTTTGTGCGATCAGCAGCCTGTATGACTACGAGATCAGTCGATTGTCGCAGCCTGTTTCGCGGCTGACCTTTCCTGGAGTGCCGGAATTGTCCACAGTGGGAACCGGGTCGTCGGTCGCTGCAACCGGTGGCGGAACGCCGGTCAGGCTTCGTGTTTTTCCTCTGCGTGATAAGGCTTTGACCAACGGTCACTGCAGCGTTTCAAAAGTGGTGGTGACTGTCGCGGAGAATGGTCGCTGGAGTGTGGACCTGATGGCCGAGCAGAACCCTTTGATTGTGGAGGAGACTCAACGTGCGAAGTTTGCGTTGTTCGCTCAGAATCGCTTCCATTTGACCCTTCGTCCACTGACTGCGGAAGCAGGTTTGGTTCCGGGTGCTGCAGATGCCGTGGCGGCGCCCGCCGTGACGCTGATACGTGTTAAGCCATTTTGGCTGGAGCGTGGAAAGTCAGTTCAGGTGCGGGATGAGGGCGTTGATGAGCGACTGGCGGAGCGTTTTGCAGCGATCAAAGTCATCGCAGTTGATCTTGCGTATCAGTAGTGTGCCCGAGAAGGCAGGGGGAGGCAGGGATGTTGACGAAACCCTCAGGGCTGTGTGCCTGCGTGGCTGTTTTGCTGATGCTCACAGTCGCGGTTGCGGCTGATGATAAAGTACGGGTGCCGCCAGCGGACGAATTGATGGTGATTGATCCGAACGTGGATTCCCGCAATCTGCCGACTCCGGTCTTTCTGCCGGATGGTCGGGGCAACCAGCGAATCGAGATTCCTCCGGTCGTCATTGTGCATCGCTACTACTATTCAGGTGACAGGAGTTTTCAGGGACCCATGCTTCCCGGCGGTCCGACAGTGTTTGTGGTGCACCACCCCCGGACGGGTGAGCAGGTCAGTGTGCAGGGAATGCTGATGCCAGGTTCGCCGCGAATTCGATACACAAAAACATGTGTAGTTTATGAGTACGCCGACAGGAAAATCAGTCTGGATTTTGGGATTTGCGGTGATGCCGAACCGCGTCTGGTGATTCAGCAGCACGATCCGATAACGAACCACATTCAGTCGGGCGTGCGGGAGGTTCGGCAAACGACATCCGAGTTTGTCACAGCTTCGGGGTTGACGGAAACGGCTTCCGGAGTGCGTAAACGCGGTAAAGAAACGCTCGTGGGGGTTGGGCAACAGCTAAACACAGCCGGAAACGCCGTATTTGGTCGAGCGGCCCGTCTGTGGGATTCAACAATTGCGGGCGGCCTGACAAAGCCGTCGGCTCAATTTCAGCCAAAAGGCCTGCTCAACGAGGTGGCTCCGCCGAAGGGGCTGGATCTCGAGGGGACCGTTCCGACGAATCGGTAGCAGCTGAGATCCGGGTAGATTCTGGCTGGTCGAACAGTTTTCCCAGCTGCAACGGTCCGGTGGTGGCAGCATTGTGTGGTCAGGTATTCTCTGGAACTGCCGCAGTTTCTGCCACTCCAGTGTGCTCTGGCCGTTGACCGATAACTTTGGTTAGACTGCAGGGTAGGTCAAACCCAGGGATCGGGAGTGTTGGGCTGTGGGGCATTTTGATTTCTGCGACGCGATGACTCGGCTGTGCGAGGACATCAGCCGGCGGCATCCGGAGTTCGGGCATGTGCAGATGCCG
>Ga0068876_10002075_pt1 | contig 15174 bp, 12 predicted proteins | sample NOAtaG_6_FD_66442 | JGI IMG/M metagenome (GOLD analysis project Ga0068876, IMG submission 66442) | Freshwater lake microbial communities from Lake Erie, under a cyanobacterial bloom - NOAA_Erie_Diel5S_2200h metaG | ecosystem: Environmental > Aquatic > Freshwater > Lake | place: USA: Ohio, Lake... | reverse complement strand
CGAAGCTAGTATTGTTTCGTCTACAGTCAAAGAACCGAAATATTCTGATTCGTTTGTCGGATTACTATCTAAACACGCTGATAACAGTAGTATGCTTAACGATCTTATAGTTAATAATATTATTTGGGATCCTGCCCAATTTGATCCTACTAAAGAAGACCGTCGCAATCTGGTCGAAATTATTCGCACCCTTCCACAAGAACCGCCGAAAACCAACGATATGGCTAAAAAAATCAAAGAAGAAGGATTTAAACCATCAGATCCATCTCTAAGCCCTCTGGATATGACTACAATTCAAGAAAAAATGCGTGATATGTATTCATTATAAAAATTGAATAATTTATTTACAATATACGACCCAACACCAAAAACATCTTCTAAAAGATGCCTGCTCCGATCACCCCGAATACGACTCAAGAAAAGAAATGCCCACCCCCACCAAAAAAATCGCCTGCGCGGCCCCGCGAGGACAACACGGACTCTGTGGTCGCAAAACGTTTAAATTTTAACAATTAAAGGAAAAACCAGCTTCTTTTTTTTGATTGTTAAAATATAAACACTCCACCCTTAGGTAAATTTTTTCACTATTTTTAACATTTTATGTTTTTTATTTTTATTATGGATAGTAAAAAAGTGATAAATCGGGTATTTTTATTTTTAAAACTCTTATGTAATAGCCGAAACATTAATTAGGCGCAACATTCCAAATAAAATCTCCATCTTGTCCATGTTGTTTCACAAATTTCCAAAGTTTAGCGTCATAAGAAGCTAGCGAATCGTATGGTGGACGATCATCTATTGGTACATTTTGATAAAATGTTAAATTCGAAATAAATAAAATACTATTAGGTGATTTTTTACTAATACGATGTAATTGGTCAGGCCATATTTTTTTTCCAACTTGTACAACCATAAATTGAGTATTAGGAAAGATAGTATCCAATGCTTTTAAAATGGTTCCAGATCCTGCAACTAACCATAATCTTTTTGGTTCTTTATTTATGCGCTTTTGATCATCGGAGTTTATCCAAGCAATTTTAATATTTTGTATGAGTAATTTTAGATAATCGTCATTTTGCATACCAAATTCTATTTTATATGCATTATTTTTTTTCGCGAATTCATTTACTAGTGATTCTAATTCGCTCATTTTACCATGCGGGCTAATTCTATGTAAAGTTATATTATCTTTAAATACTTTATCCATTGCTTTTTTCATAGCCGGAGTTGGTGGAATAATATCAAATATAAAATAGTCGAACTTTTTACCAGTTAATTGTGCGGCAAATGCTCCAGCTACCATCGCATATCCGTTACTAGCCCCATACCCAACAAAATTTTCATATTCTGATTGTTCCATTAGTTTCACCAATGCCCTTTGTTTCGTACCACCCACAAGATAATCGTCACGAATAACATACACTATATTTTTTTTCCCATAGTTGTTCGTATATTCGTGATCAGTTATAACTAATGGTGGATTATATATATTACTAGGAGTCTTATTCATAATAGTAAGTATCCACCAATTATATACTAATTAAATAAGTATATTCAATTTTATAGATTTTTAAAAAAAAATTGAATATAATAATCGATTATACATCGATTATTTCTTGGTCATCCCCGGATATTTATACTAAGATGCATTTGGAAAGATTTATAATTGAAAATAATCAGATAAACATTAACGAAAAAGAACTATCTGATCTAATAAAAAAATATGGAGAAAAAACAATAAATGATGAGCTAGTTAAATTAATTATATCCGGTAAAGTTACATTTCCATACAAAAAATATTTTATGGACGATGTAAATATAATGTACAAGCGACTATGCGAATATAAGCCTAAGATCAGATATTCATCATATATAATACCCAACATTAAATTTAATTGGAACTTCGATAATACATTTCAAGGAAAATATATGACATTTGTTAGTCCTAATAAAGATTATGATACTATGGATATAATAGTAGATTATTTTCAAGAGCATGCTAGATTATCCGCATTGAGATCCGATACAACTAAAACACCATTGCAATGTTGGACTATCAAAGAATGCGTAACTATTATTGTATCCTATGCAATGTCATTAAAAAGTATTTCATCGTATACATTAAGAGAATCTATTTATCATGCTAAAATCACAGAAGCTACACAATTTAAGCCTACATTAGTCGTATCCATAATTAAAACATTATATGCGGATCCATCTAGTATTAATTATTTAGATATTTCTAGTGGATGGGGAGATAGATTAGTTGGCGCAATGGCTGCAGGTGTAAAAAAATATTTAGGTTTTGATCCAAATACAACATTAAAAGTCGGGCATGATAAAATTAGAGAACGATTTATATCATTAACAAATGGAGATATTTCAAATCCTACCTCTAGATTTGAAATTCGATATGAACCATTTGAAAGTACTGATTTAGGAAACAGTACATTTGATCTAGTATTTAGTAGTCCACCATTTTGGGATTTTGAAAAATATACAGACTTACCTGGTCAATCAATAATTACGCATAATACATACGTTAAATGGATAGTTGGATTTTTATTTACTAGTTTAGCTAGAGCATGTCAGCATTTAAATAATAGAGGATTTATAATTATACATATTACTGATGTATATCGCACAAAAGTAGTAGAACCAATGATATTGTTTATACAAGGATATTTAAAAAATATTCATTTCCAAGGAGTAATATCGTCATTAGCAGAAGAAAGTTCTAATAAACATCGTCCAATGTGGGTATGGAAAAAAAATACTACATTAGAAATTAAAGATGCTAAAGCCGCCCGAATTAATTTAGCCAAATTTTATCCTGCTATTCATAGTGGTATGAAAGGTATATATTATATGTGACATATATCAAGAAATTTCATCCACATTTAATAGTTATAGCATATTAACTTTAATTCTGTGTTGATTGATTCTTTACATATCGGTATCCAGAAATTTTGTTCAAATTTAATTATAGTTTCGCGCTTTGGTTTATGAATAATATGTAAATATTTATTTCTACGCTCTTCTGACATAATCGGACACATATCTATCAGCCTATATATTATCATTAAACAATGCGGAATATGTTGATTTGAGGTTATAGGCGTCGTAGTTATTAAATCTAATACATGATTATAATACTGATTAAAGTATAAAATTTCTTCTTCAGTTAATAAATATGGACCCTGTTGGACATATGCACAATATAAATAATATGCCCATTTTAAATGTCTACGTTTAGATAATTCTATAATAACATGTCGTACATTATCTAATGTTATAACTTTATTGGGATAGTCCTTAGCTAACTTTTCCATAATTATCTTATAATCATTTGTACCAGGTAGTGGATTAATATTTATAATATTATTTGAACTACCTGCTGACCCATGTGGTGGTAATCCTTGAATCATACATAATGATTCATAAACAACTTCGAGAGACTTTCCTCTATTTGCTCCCGAACTAGTGCTGCGAACTTTTGGTATATGTGCGTCCATCTTCATATCGACTATCTTTCCACAATTTGGACAAATTAATGTGCGAGTGAGTTCATCTTCATACATAATCGAATCATTAGTACAATTACATCTATATAGATCCTCATGTGATATTATTATTTGTTTTACTTCGTGCTGTATATTGTTTAATTTTTTGGTTACTATATTTGGAGCATTATTACCTATATAGTGTGATACTTGTTCAGCTAATTGTACAGTTATAGTATTAGATTTATATTCTCTAAATTTTGATGGAGATAAATATGCTAATTTTAGATCATTTTTTGCATTATTTAATTGTAAGGATATATTTTGAACAACTTTTTTATCCGCGAGGTACGAGAGACCGTATTCTATTTGAGCAATTTTTTCCATATTTGTGAGCGATATAATTTGAAATATTTATATTTAGAATTTGATAAAATTCACATTCTGAATTTCCAAATGTCATTCTGAATTTCCAAATAACATTTGGAAATTCAGAATGTGAAATTGGTATTGAACTTTTGAACATATAAGAATTATACTACCTATCATGGAATTTAGTAAAAGACTTAGTAATCCCGAATCTATCACAGAGTTAGATATTTTTAATGCCACTGCTAAAGAACTATCCATACTTATAGGATTACAAGATGTTAAAACAACTTGTAAATATGAAGTTCTTGCATTAGCAAAACGTCGCCATCATTATCTTACTGAGAAACCAGAGAATTTGACTGTCGAAGATATTCAAGATTTGGGATTACCAGAAATTAAAGAATTTGTAAATAATCCTGATCGTATCCGGGCACTAAATGAAGAAGCATTTAACCAAATTCAACATAAATTTACAACTCTTGGAATTACTCCTGCAGAATCCGATGGATGGATTGTATTTTCTAAAACAAATCTTCGCTATCGATCAACAGTAAATATAGTTACTACGGCTATGATAGGATATATTTTCAGAGCATTAGAAGAGCGTAAGCGTGAAGATGCTCATATGCATTTTAAATGTCCGTTAAATAATGAACAAGAATCTCGAATAGTAGAAAATTTTCTTAATGATTTATTTGTATACGATCCCCATCGCTCTATAGATCGTTATTCAGCGGGATTATTTTCCAAAACGGCTGATGAATTTATTCGTAAATCTGAACATAGTAAAGAAAAAACGCTGTTCGAAGAATTACCTCCACCACTTCAACGTATGCATATTAAACGCATGCATGGGATCCAAAAAATAGATAGTGAAGTTGAAATAAGTTATGAACAAACAGAGGCTCGTAAAGTTGGGAAAAATATTAAAAATAAGTATGAAACTCGCCCTAAACGTAAAGGCAAAATGAAGGTTGTAGATTATACAAATCCTGGTAAAGAGATTCTTCTCCAAGATACTAATATCGATCCACCTATGGATTTATTTGCAGGATTCTATAATTATATGACAATCAATTGGGATGCCATTCACACACTTTCTACTAATCTTTATTGGTACAATCGTCCAGCTGGAGAAGATGATCCTAATATGCAACAATATGAAACAACTCGTGAAGATGTTAAGATGTATGCTATTCCTAAACCTACTCCTGAAGATCCTAATCCAAAAGAAAAATTATTATATAGTTCATCATTTATGGGTCCAGAGAGCCAATTAGAAGATATGATTTATGTTCATTCCGAAATTGCAAACACAAAAGAAATGGCCGAAGATATTCGGGATAAAATGTCTCGTAAATTTGCGAGTCTCCCATGGATGGTTGGTCGTGCGGCATCTACTATTCTTACTGCAGATTGGCGTGCTAATCGTCGTAATATGAAGTTTGACGATGCCCATCTTAACGCTATTCTCCAGCAGCATGAGGAAGATCTAATGCTAGGTCGTAAAATGAATGCTGAGCGTGTTAAACGCGCTAAAATGATGAATATTCTGGAATCTGGTCCTGATAGTGAAGAAATTATGCGCTACATGAAAGAATTAAAAGGAGAAGATTTTAATACACAAGAGCTTACGACTGAAGATTTTGATCGTATTATGCCTGAAATTCGTCGTCGTTTAGCCGAATCAAAGATTCATGATATGGATAATCCATCATTTGCTGGATATGTTCAAAGTATCGCATTTCCTAATCGTAATTTTGAAAAGGATCCGCTCACATATCCAGAGCGTAAAGTACTTAGTAAAAAATATAATGAAGAATACGACCCACCAGAAATGGGTCAAGATCAAGAATCTATGATCCTTGATACATTCCATCAACATGCTGATGGAATGTCTAAATATCGCGATTATATGTCTGCATTTGATACTGATATGACTCCTAAAAAATAAATATGCATGTATACGTATACATGCGTATACATCAACATATTTTTCTACCTTTAATTTTTTGTATACACTTTCCTTTGCAACATGTAATATCTGTCTTGCCTACGCCATATCCTTCACAATCGGTATTATATTTGCAAGAAGTATTAAGTTTACGTTTCCAATATTCTTTCTTTTTTCCAACGCATGTGCCGGGTCCGACTAATCTAGACGGAGCCCCATAACATTTATATGGACATATTGGTACACCACGCCAATCAGCTACTAATTGATTACACTTACCGTTACAACATAATATTTTACTTGTGCCAGTACGAGTGTGGCCTTCGCATGCTAGATTAGTATCACACGATTCACCAATTTTTCGAGGCCATGATTCATTACCGCAAGTTCCTGGTTTACCTAATGGGGATGGAGCATCTTGACAAACATTAGGACAGTATCCAACTCCTTCCCAATTTGTTTTTTTCTTAGTACATTTTCCTTTACAACATGCAACATCTGTTGGTCCAGGTCCATAATTCTTACAATCAATATTTAATTTACAATTATATCCGATATCACCTTTTTCTATTTTCGTACTTTTGGATTTTTCAGAGTTCGATTTTTTTATTGTTTCAGATTTATTACTTATGTTTTTTTCTGAATTACCTTCTACAGTAGTATTAGTTATGTTATCTGTAGTATTAGTTATGTTATCTGTAGTATTAGTTATGTTATCTGTAGTATTAGTTATGTTATCTGTAGTATTCGTTATGTTATCTGTAGTATTTGTAGATTCGGGTGCGGATCTTTTATATACAAAGTAAATAACTAATCCTACTACAACAAATATAAATAATATAACAGCTACTATCAATAGGCCTTTATTCATCTTTATATTTGTGGCGATATAATATGATAAAAAAAAGTAAAATTTCTTTATTATTCATCGATATGTATCGGATCGAGAAGTTTATTTACGATTATTTTTGTCATGAATTAAATTCAACACTCGAATGAAATTATATATTCAACTCAAATTAAAAAATGGAAGTCGTCTACGCGGATTCAGAAATTACGCCGACCATAACCGTAGATTTATCACTATCTCCTATAACTATTCCAACAATTGAGACTGATGAATTAGAATTGCGATTAAAAAGAATTGTTAAAGATAATGAATTTACATCACAATTAATTATGTACTTAATGTTTGGAGATTTAAAAACAGCATCTATACTGTTCGATGATTATATTGAGCAAAACCCAAAAATTACTGATAACATATCTATTATGGAAGGATTAGCACGTATCATTGGTAAGCATCATTTGGGTATAGAAAATATTCTAGCAAGTATGGATAATGCCAAAGAATATTCGTACCAGAATGAAATATTAGATATGATGAAATGGGTAATATCTCGTAAATTTAAAATGGGCAATGCTCATAATATTTTTATTAAACGTATGTGTCGATTAGAATTTTCTGCTAACGTTCAAACAGACACTCAATCTCGTCGTTATTTTAGTCATAAATCGGACGCATACGATTTTTTAGATCCAAATGCAAATGAACAAGTATTAGATTTATTAATTCAACATATTGATCCAAATAAAGATATCGAAGATGATATCCTCCGTGAAATATATAATTATACACCATATCTACTCGAGGTTATGATCCGCCATGGATTTAGTATATTAAAAGAAATTGATGGTATCCCATTTCCATGGTATGTAATGCGATCAGCTACACGTGCTATTTATGATAAGCACGAATTAGATAAAGGTATCGCACAAAATAAAGCACTTAAAGGAACAAGTACGGATATTCCAGAATGGACCACTTCTCATAGTCAAAAATTTTTATCAGTATTGAAAAATTCTAGGGATTTTAAATTTATCCCTTGCTACTTTACAGGATGTTGTGATACTCGAGTCATGTCTGTCTTATGCGCTAACGATTTATTCAGAGAAAAAATTACTTTACCTATGCCTGATAAAGAGCCTTTTAATGGTAACTATTTAATTCAAACAGTTGAAGAATATCCAGCCATCGTTGATTTACTTACTATGGCTGGTTCTCCTAAGCCAAATTCTAATGAATGGGATATTGCAGCAATTCGTAATCCTCGTTTAATGCAATACGTTTTAAAAAATAAGAAACCTGATATCACGGAAGTTAATTCTAGATACTGGGTAGCAGCTGGATATGCAGCTTATAAAGGTAATTTATCTCGTGCGCATTTTGAAGTATTAAAATTACTCTATGAATACAATAGTAACGGATTTGCACTTCTTTCTATTCAGCAATTTGCGTGGTCTGCGTTACATATAGTATGTAATAAATTTAATCTCGGATTATGGCTTAAAATGTATCGCGCCAAAACTATAGAAAAAAATATAAAAGACGAAGAGCAACGTATGAAAAATAATACATTTGGCGGTAAATTAACTCGTCCATCTGGGTTTAATAATGAAGAACGTCTAAATAATTTATTGGATCTCCCTAATGAAGATCATATGTGGCAGATAGATATTCTAGATTGGTTATATAGAATTGTCCAACCAAGTGTAGATCAATTTGGGCGTACGCCATTAATGTGTATGCCAATTCCTACTTCTAGCAGCACACAGTATGAACCATTATTCCGCCGATATGCAGATAAAGATGCTAAAATTCTCAATATGACAGTTGATGCATATGTTCAACGATTACTAAGCTGGCGTACTGCTGAATATAAACATCGTTTAGTATCTATAGATGAGCGTGAACGAATCATCAATACTGAGACTGTACAAAAATATTTCCCTGTGAAACCGATAAATATATGATTTCTTAGTGGGAGTATTTCATAAACTATGCATTTTTTTTGTAATTTCAATCCAATTTAAAAATATTTAATTTTTAAATTAAATGGAAATGATTGCCTGTGGGTGCTGTCATATTGAATCTTCCTTACATCTTGTTGTGATTAATTCTGCGTATGGTACTTCTATGTCGTCGCAGTATAATATAGAATGTCCTAAGTGCAATAATAAATATTATTTCTGCACTGCATGTACCACGACGGTAAATGAAATTGTCCAGCAAAATAACTCACTACATGTCATAATACATGTATTATGACATGTATTATGACATGTAGTGCACTTCATGCCAGGAGCGTATCAGGAGTATCAGAAATACAAGAAAACGCTTATGTAGTATAATTTTATAATGAGTAAAAATTGAATTATTATATGGTTATATCACAAATAGAATCGAAAATGTGCGGAGAAAAAGACTCGTACACAGAAAAAGAATTATACGCAATCCTTAATATTCTTAGAAATAAGCTCACTCAGTTAAAACATGAGAATAGAAATCTTGTACCAGAATACATTGATGGAGAAGAATACTTTATACGGCGCATTGCTTTGTTGAATAATATGTACGCTGTGGAAACAGCAATCATTTATATGGAAGCACTAATGTCTGGACACAATCTGGACAATAATAATCATGGAATCTATCCAGAGATTTCGGAACTGGTTTGTATAGATGCGTCGGATGAAATTAAAAGACTCCAGCAAATTTTTGGGAATATATTACATCTGAAAAAAAATGTTCCTGCTAGCTATATTCCTAGCCTATTGCTAGCATGTAATAAGCGAATTTCTCAATTGAGAGCGCACGAAAAACAATAAAGCGATTTTATGAGTATTATCTCATTCTTCACGACTAGTATACTTACCATTATGGTAACGTACGTTGCAAATGTATAAAAATTTTCTATTTTTTGGTAACCACTCCGAGTATACAATATAAAAAAATATCAATAATTTTAGTAATTAATTAGATGACTTACTATTAGTCGCACGTAACGTGGGTGGTAAACTAGAATGCCTATTTAGAGATGGATTAGTTTTATATAATGACTGCACGGATGATTTGCGAATTAATGACCTAGACCTTTCTAAATCTGGATCATATGTTGTCTCCAATTCTCCTTCGCGTAAAATTCCAATATGTACAAAAGATTTATAATTTTTTTCAGATAATGCAGCGGCCATCAACGCCAAATGTTTATTTTCTCTCCAAAATTGAAGATGATGTTCTTCTCCTGGTTCTTTATATTTTATAATTCGCCCACTGCTAGGAAATAATTTTTCTTTTTCTTCGTAATATTTTGTTTCTTTTCTTATCATAGAACTATATGACACCGATACACTATGTAATGTATCACGATAATAGAATCTACCATTTACCTTACGTGTTATCCATCGCAATTTATAATCATTATTATCGGATTCGAATGATGTCAATTGAACTGTATCAATATCTGCTTCCGTTGGTGGCCATCTTGACATTTTTTATAAAAATATGTATATATTTAACAAAAAATAAATATTAAATGGTATAAATCGCAAATACTCAAATACGAAATAATGGTGCAGAATGAAGAATTCCATCAAATACTAATTGCGGAAATGTTTCTTCATTTATTCCATGGGATACTCCCCAACTAAATATATCAATTGTTTCAATATTTGCATCTGCTTGAAAGTACATAAATCCTAACATTGCAGATACTAACGCTATAGCATATGACGTATATTTTTGAGATGAATCAATGATTAATTTATTTTTTAAATATGTATATTGGTCTGTAATAAATTGTTCCGTTGGTGGCAATGCGTTATATCCATGGTGTTTGAGCCATGTAAATAATGATAATAATATAGATTTATCTTCATCTTCTCCGATAATCAATTTACGATTTTCTGGATCCCAATTTGGAATAATATCTTTATATGCAGAAAATATTTCCGCACTAGTAATTTTATTTTCATTTGGTTTATGCTTAGTGGGTAGACTACGTTCTGCTGGATTTAATCGAATAAATGAATTACCAGCATACGCATCTTCCGCATTATAAAATTTTATTTGTTTACAACCTGTATCATATCTCAATTCATTATATGCATAAAGATATAATTTATCGTCTGCACTAAGTTGAATGTGCTGGGCTAATTTTTGCATCACTAAGAAATAATTTGTGATGTTTGGACGAATTTCATCTATGCTTTTATTGCTCTTCATACTAGAATTAAGTACAGACTTCAACGATGCAGAACTTTTTTTATGTAAAGTAGTTTTTAATCCACCTTTTTTAGTATTTGTACCGTTAGATTTACTACGGACAATAGTTGCATCCGAACTACTTTCGGATACTTGATTTTTTAAATTAGTAGATGTATATAATTTATGATTTAGTGTTTCTAGACATATGGCATCATCTTCGTGGATCGGACTACGATATCCATCAATTATGGGAGATTCTCCACTATTATGGTTAGAATCATTTTTAAGTGCTTCTTCTAGACTATTTAATAATACATGTCCAGATCCAGTAGCTCGAAGAAGTGGTTCGCGTTTACGTGCGAAAACTACTGGATCAATTAAATGTACTCCATGTTGTAGTTCAAAAATCACAGCACCTAACGCCCACGCATCTGTCGCTTGAGTAAATTTACCCTTATTTTTAGCTAACCAAAGTTCAGGTGCCTGATATATTGCAGTGGTAGCTTCATCTGTGTATCGTGCACCATCTCCATACATACATAACCGAGATGATCCCATATCTGTGAGAATAAAATTTGTTTTATCTTCATCAATATTATCTATCAAAATATTTCCAGGTTTAATATCGCGATGAATGATATTTGTATTATGCAAAAATGCTAATGCAGATGTTATTTGATTGACGAATCGTAATAAATTGTCCTTACGACGAATTTTTCCTATACTAAATAAATCTGCTGCATATAACGGCATTTCGATGCAGATAGAATCATTACGTTCCACAATTTCTGCACGAATAACTCCTGAGTGTGGTAAACAATTGAGAAGTTTAAGATTTAAAATTTCACGAATTTGTACGTCATCGTCGACGAATTTTTTTAATGCTAAGTTCGTATTTCCGATACGATAAACAGTTGCATATTGGGTTCTTTTTAAGAAAATGAGATTATCTCGCATCGATTGTCTCCTAGTTAGTTCTCCATCTTCCATTTTTATATCGGGTTATAAAATACTATACTTATTTTTAGATAACATAATATACAAAATATAATATATCTAATTCAATAATGAATAAAAATTTCGGACTAGTCATAGTTATATGTATAATAGCGTTTTATATCATTTTGAATAATACAATTTTTATAAAACGATTTTTTCCATCGATCAGTAGTGAACTAATGACGTCTAAAATAGACGGAGAAAAATATTATGTGCAAAAAAATTTTCAAGATAAACAATTAGCTGTAGATACATTAGCAAAATTACATATATTAGCAATCTCGCTATTATATCATATGAAAAAATATTATCCTACGAGTCCACTCACTATCAGATTATTAGAAAGATATGATCCCAATAAAAAAAGTGAAAATCATCCCATAAATGCCGATAATTCTACAAGTTATACACTCAATAAAGAATCATTTAGTTTTTGCATACGTAATAAAAAAACACTAAAAATCCATAATATTAATGATTTATCATTTGTATTGCTACACGAAATAACTCATCAATCTGTAGATGTAACTGGTCATCCATCTTATTTTTGGTCAGCATTTAAAACAATATTACAGATAGGTGCTAAAGCAAAATTATATATACCAATTGACTACAGCCGATATCCATTTATTTATTGCGGTCTCCCTGTTAAATATAATCCATTATTTGATCCTAATTTACCTACTATTCATCATACTTAATATGGCCTCTGAAGTGAAGCCGGCTTCACTTCTGAAGCCGGCTTCACTTGATCCAACATATACAAAATATTCATTTTTATAAATTCCGATTTATCTGAAATATTAGTTAATATATTTTTTATTATAGAATTCCTATAATGTGGTATTTTACATATTATTTGTAGTTTTTTAATTATATATAAATTACGTCTATATATATGATACATTATCCATGTTATGATATTATGGTAAAAATATTTCATAAATAGCAACAATTCGTCTATATCTGGATTGAAATCAATACTGATATTTATGATACGTACAGATAATAATTTATTAATATACTTTCTATCATTTGTAGATTCATAGTGTTTTAATATCATTATAATATGATTCCATTGACTTTTGCAGTCTAAATCCCCTTGAAAAATATTATTTAACATATTATTGTATATTTTACTAATTGTGGGGATAGATAAGGACGATATCCATATATATTTATAAGTGATATCATTAGTATATATTATATTATTTTTTCTATATTCTATCCATTTATTGATTATTATGCTGTCATTGCTAGATATAATAATATTTAACCAGTTACATATCATATATAAATTTAATTTAGTTGTTTTTGTGTCTATCCATTCGTTTCTTATAAGTAGCTCTGTTATATTTTTTGACGCATAATAACATTTATCAAGTACTTTTTTCTTGCATGGTATAATATGTTTTATAATAGATGGATAATACATTATATATGTCAATACTATGGACTCATCCATATCTAGAATCCAATTTACATTGAATGTATCATTATTTATTCTATACTTAGCTAATATGCCTAAAATTTTACCTAGATTGCAGCAATTAATAGTTGGATGTATTTTAGATGCTATATGTTTTAAATTGATAGAACTATATATATTAACTATTTCTTTATGCAAAGTTACATTATGATATGGATTTAATTCTATCATCTCCAATACATCAGTTAATATATCGAATGAATTATTTATATATGGCATAATTTCTATAAATATTTGTTGACATTTATCATGTAAAAATAGTTTTGGATGCAGCTTAAATAATAACAATATAGATATCGAAGATTTTATTGTGATATTTTCTTCTGAGCAGTGTTTCATAATCGTATCCAAGTATATTTCATCTATAGAGTTTGTATTAGATAAATGATGAATAAGTAGTATACTCATATTTAGATTTATGTCATTTATATCTCCAGAGTCGGTAGTTAGTATACATTTAAGGGATTTATATTTGAAATATTCTTGCATATATAATTTAGAAAAGTATGAGTTATTCAATATAATCATAATCCACAATTTAGTAAATGTATCTAGGCATAATGATTCGTCGTTTAAATCATCATAAAGAAATAATAGTAATTTATGTTTAGATAATATGTATATAATTTTTAACAATAATATAGCTGATTCATTTTTAAAATATGGTAAAGCATTATTGATACTTACAGAATCAATTTGTGAAAAATCTATTTTATGTTCTATAACAATAGTTTCATATTCCTGCACATATTCACTTAAAATTTTAGCGGGTAGCATATAAATAATTTCTTTCGTTATATATTCAGTATTAGAATTCGTAAATATGTTGTGAGTTGATAGATTAATATATTTATTTATTGCAACATCATATTTTTTCATAATTGTATATTATTTAACTATATATTATAATTTATATCTTAAGTTGTACACGATATGGCGTCAGAAAAAAAAGAAATAGATGCATTAAAAATAGAAAATGAAGAGTTATTAGAACGTGTAAAAAAATCAGAAAAAGCTATGGAAGAAGCAAATTTAAACACGATTAAGGCGGAAGAAGATAGAGCTCGAAGTAATACTGCGACAAATGAAATTATAGACACGGCATTAAATTTAGAAAAAAATCGTGAATGGAAAACAATTTTTATAATAATACTCGGATTAATAATTATAGTCACCATAGTTATCATAACTGTATATTATACTAATATTTTAGATGATTATTTTTATAAAGTCGAGTAATTTTTGAGCACTGACGCATACAGATTGAATTTTTTTTATCTGTATAAAAACATGGAGTAAGTGGAATTATTTTTTTTATCCATATAAAATCGAATATAGATCACAATAATATTAGTGATCATCATATATCTATATATAGATATATATGGAAAATATCGAGAAATTCTTAAAAGACAATCTATCTAGGACTCTTGATGAGATTAGACACCTCAAGATAAGGGAGTACAAATTTAAGCAAAATGAATATTGCTTAGGCACCGAAGAATATATGAGTCATACGCTTACAGATCGGGATTTAAAAGAAGCTATTTTTAGCAAGGATTTTCCCGAGGAAAAATATTATGCTATTATAGCTGCTTCGTTTAGGAAAGAACGTAAAACAGTGGCTGAAGAACATTATATCATTATATTCGAAAGTCAGATTAGGTATGTAATTTACGACAAATCAAGATATCCATGCTTGAGAGATGATAGCGGAAATTATCCTACCAGAATTTATACTACTCGTATACCTAAATTTGTAATGACATATTTTGCAGAATTATATCATCTTCCCCGTTTAACTAAAGAT
>Ga0068876_10002063_pt1 | contig 15219 bp, 13 predicted proteins | sample NOAtaG_6_FD_66442 | JGI IMG/M metagenome (GOLD analysis project Ga0068876, IMG submission 66442) | Freshwater lake microbial communities from Lake Erie, under a cyanobacterial bloom - NOAA_Erie_Diel5S_2200h metaG | ecosystem: Environmental > Aquatic > Freshwater > Lake | place: USA: Ohio, Lake... | reverse complement strand
GGCGCCTGCACGTTGTAGTGCAGGTTGCCGTCGCCCAGGTGGCCGAAGTCGACCACCCCGACGCCCGGCCAGCCGCATTGCAGCGCGGCGTCGCATTCGGCGACGAAGCTCGGTACCGCCGACACCGGCAGCGAGATGTCGTGCTTGATGTTCGGGCCCTCCTCGGCCTGCGCCAGCGGGATGCTCTCGCGCAGATGCCACAGCGCTCGGGTCTGCGCCAGGCTCGCGGCGATCACGGCGTCGAGCGCAATGCCCCGTTCGAGCGCGGCCCCGAGCAGCGTCTCGAATCGGCCCCGGCCATGGGCCTCGCCCTCGCTGCTGGAGTACTCGAGCAGCACCGACCAGGAGGCATCGGGCAGTGGCTGAGGCAGGTTCGGGAAGTGCCGCGCGACGAGCCTGCGCGACAGCACGTTCATCACCTCGAAGCCGCTGAGGCCGTCGCCGAGCATTCGGCGTGAAAGCTCCAGCAGGGCCACGGCAGCGGGCAGGTCGGCGCAGGCCACCAGCGCGGTGCAGACCGCCGCGGGCTGTGGCGCGAGCTTCATGGTTGCGGCGGTGATGACGCCCAGCGTGCCCTCGCTGCCGATGAAGAGATCGCGCAGGTCGTAGCCGGTGTTGTCCTTGCGCAAGCCGGTCAGGCCGTGCCAGATGCGGCCTTGCGACGTCACGAACTCCAGGCCCAGGCAGAGCTCGCGTGCATTGCCCCAGCGCAGCACCTGGGTGCCGCCCGCGTTGGTCGCGAGGTTGCCACCGATCGTGCAGCTGCCTTCAGCCGCCAGGCTCAAGGGAAACATCAGCCCCGCCGCCTCGGCCGCCTGCTGCACCGCTTGCAGGATGCAGCCGGCCTCGGCCGTCAGCGTCAGGTTCGCGGCGTCGATCCCCCGGATCCGGTTCAGACGCTGCATCGACAGCAGCATCTGGGTGCCGCTGGCGTCGGGGACACCGCCGCCCACAAGCCCGGTGTTGCCGCCCTGGGGCACCACGGCCACGCCCAGCTCGCTGGCCAGTGCGAGCACGGCAGCGACCTCCTCGGTGTTGCCCGGCCGCACGACCGCCAGCGCACGACCTCGGTATCGACGCCGCCAGTCCAGAGTCCAGGCCGACAGGTCGCCGTCGTCCTGTTCAGTCAGGACATGCGCTGGCCCGACGATCCGGCGCAGCCGGTCGAGCACGCCGGCGGCCACCGCGATCAGACCTTGGTTGGCGCGACCTCGCCAGCCGCCGGCCTGGCGTTGCCCTGGCGTTGCCGGATGTAGACGACGCAGGCTGTGAACAGCCACAGCAGCAGCGCCAGTTCCACCACCGCGAGCCCGCGGGCGATGCCGGACTCGGTGGTGGCGCGGATGACGGCCAGGCCGAAGTAGATCCAGAGCAGGAGGCTGAGCCAGCGGAACGTGACCATGCGGTGACCGATCAGACCCGCGGCACACAGCAGCAGCGGCAAGGCCAGCACGATCAGGCTGCCGCTCCCGGTGGGGGCGAGCCAGAGCTCGCGAATGAGCCACAGCGCCAGCGTGCCGACCAGCGCCAGCACAGCCGACAGGCGCGCCCGCTGGACCGCAGGCGGCACCGCGTTCGATGGTTCAGAGGCCTGTTGGAGCTCGCTCGTCATGACCCGCTCTTTCGCCGCATCACGGCCGAGGCGCGGGCGTCGGCCGGATAGAAGTATTCGATGCTGCCGCGACGCCAGACGCCCAGCCAGATCATGTTCTGTGCAAAGGCATCGTGGTCGTCGGCGGTGAACGGTCGATCATAGGTGGTGACGACGCCGCGATAGGGCTCGCGCAGGTTCTCCAGCGCAGACTTCAGGGCCGAGCCGGAGCTGTTGCCGCCGGACTGGAACAACGCGCGCAGCATCAGATTCAGCGCGTCGTAGCTCTGTGCGGCGGCCATCAACGAGCCGATCGGCCGGTCCTGCGAGTGCCGTTGGTAGCGCACGATGAACGAGGTCCGGCGCTCGTTGGCGACGTCCTGCACGATGCTCTGCGCCATCATCGTGCCTTCGAGAGCAGAAGCGCCGGCTTTTTCGAGCACGCTGCGGAACGACAGCGGCCAGGGCGCGAAGTAGGGAACGGTCCACCGGATGGCGGCGCGGCTTTGCACCGCCACGGCCTGCTCGGGACCCACGGTGTAGTTCACCACCGCCTGCGCGCCGGCAGCGCGCGCGGCCTCGAGCTCGCTGCGCAGGCTGGTCACGCCGAGCGCAAATCGCGCGACATGAACGGGCTGCAGCTGACGCTTGGCCAGCTCGGCCGTGAGGTCCTTGACGCCGCCGTCGCCGTAGCCCGTGGTGTCGGCGAGGATCGCCACCCGCTGCAGGCCACGTTTGCCGACGATCTCTTCGATCAGGAATGCCGCGTTCATGTGGTCGACCGGGGCCATCCGGAAGACATAGCTCTGCGCCGGAGGCGTCTTGCGCGTCACGGCCGTGCCCTGAGAGCACGGAACCATCAGCAGGTGCCGCGCGGTCTCGAACACGTCCAGGGCCTTCATTGCGACCCCGGTGTTGCAGAAGCCGATGGTGAACGCGACCTTCTCCTTCTCGACCAGGTCGATCGCCGCCGCACGACCGGCATCGGGATTGGCGCGATCATCGCGAACCACGAGTTCGATCTTGCGGCCGAGGAAACCGCCGAGCTCGTTGAATTCGCTGGCGGCCAATGCGGCGCCGTGGCGAACGCTGTTGCCGAAATCGGCCGAGCCGCCAGTCAGCGGGGCGATCAGCCCGATGCGCAACGGTGGCAGCGCCGATGCAGACGAGCCTTGCGCCCACGCGCCGGCCGCAGCCAGACACACGATCCAGGCGGTGCACCAGCGCGAGATCTTGAAGGCCAGGGTCATGGGATTGCGGACGAACGCCAACCGACAGGGGCGGGACCGGAATGATGCAGTGAAGCGGCTGGCATCATCCGTAGGACATGCCCGATACCACCCACCGCCTTGCCGAGCTGCGCGAGCTGGTCAACCCTTCGCGGGTGGCCCGCACCTTGCGCCACTGGCCCTGGTTCGAGACCCTGCGCACGCTGCGCCTGCGATTCGGCGAGGACCGGCTCGGCCTGACGGCCGGCAGCCTGACCTTCACGACGCTGATCGCGCTGGTCCCGCTGCTCACCGTGATGCTGGCGCTGTTCTCGGCTTTTCCGATGTTTGCGAGCTTCCAGGTCGGCCTGGAGAAGTACTTCCTGCAGAGCCTGGTGCCCGACACCATCGCGCGGCCGGTGCTGCAGTCGCTGACCCAGTTCGCGTCCAAGGCGCGCGGCCTGGGCACGGCCGGGCTCGTGATCCTGGTCGGCACCGCATTGGCCCTGGTGCTGACGATCGACAAGGCGCTGAACGCGATCTGGCGGGTGCGCCGGCCGCGCCCGCTGGCCCAGCGGGTGCTCGTCTACTGGGCTGCGCTGACCCTGGGGCCGCTGGCCCTGGGCGTGAGCCTGACGCTCACGTCATACGTGGTGTCGGCCAACAAGGGCCTGATCGCCGCGCTGCCGGTCTCGGTGGCGGCGTCGTTGAACGTCGCGGAGTTCGGGCTGCTGCTGGCGGCGGTGGCGGGCTTGTTCCATTACGTGCCGAACACGCCGGTGCGCTGGCGCCATGCGATCGCCGGCGCCGCCTTTGTTGCGCTGGCGCTCGAAGCGGCCAAGGCCGGCCTGAGCTGGTACGTGTCGGCGTTTCCGATCTACCGCTCGATCTATGGCGCCTTTGCCGCGCTGCCGATCCTGCTGCTGTGGGTCTACCTGGTCTGGGTCATCGTGCTGCTGGGCGCGGTCATCGCGGCCTACGCGCCCAGCCTGCAGAAGGGGCTGGCCAACCGCACCAGTGCGCCCGGCGAGCCCTTCACGCTTGGCCTGGCGGTGCTGCGCGAGCTGGCTCGCGCGCGCAGTGCGGGCGAGGGCGGTGTCGCATTGCATGAGCTGGCGGCACGCCTGCAGACCGATCCGCTGCTGGTCGACCCGGCCCTGCAACGTCTGATGGCGCTGAACTGGGCGGCCCGGCTGGACGAAGCCGGCGAACCCCGCCACGTGCTGATCTGCGATCCCCAGACAACGCCGCTGGCGCCCCTGGTGCACAGCCTGCTGCTGGCCCCCGACAGCCGCAACGTCGTTCTGCGCCAGCGCTGGGCGCTGGACGACATGACGTTGGCTCAGGCCCTGTGACGCATCCGGCGAGGTCCCGACTTGCCGCCGCCGTGCTGGCGCCGCTGCTGGCCTTGCTGGCCGGCTGTGCCAGCGTGCCCCCAGGCCCCAGCCCTGGACCTGCGCCTGCGCACCGCCACGAGCGCATCGAGCCCTGGCCCGGAGCGGTGTTGCACCAGGTGTGGCTCGACTTGACCGCCGCCGGCTGGCGGCTGCAGGTCACGGCACACGAATCGCGTGGCCAGACGCTGCCGGAGATGCCGGCGGCGACCGTGGCCGCGGTCGCCATCAACGCCTCGTTCTTCGACCGCGAGTTCACGCCGCGCGGCCACACCGTCAGCGACGGTCTGCCTTGGCCCAAGGTGCTGGTGCCGCAGGCCAGCCCGCTGCTGGCTTGCGACCGCGTCCAGCACTGCCGAATCGTGTTCGAGCCCGATGCCGCAGCGCCCCCCGCGGACGGGCACACCGTCGTTGCCGGAACGCCCTGGCTGGTGCGTGGCGGTCTGGCCCGCGGTCGCGACGACGACAAGCGATGCGAGTCCCTCTGCGCACGCACCCACCCGCGCACCGCCGTCGGACTCGACGCCACGGGCCGGCGGCTCTTGATCGTGCTCGCCGAAGGCCGGCGTGACGGCGTGCCGGGGGTGACACTTGCGCAACTGGCGGAGTTCATGCGCGGCCAGGGCGTGCACGATGCCATCAACCTCGACGGCGGGGGCAGCAGCGCTTTGCTGATCGACGGCCACTCGGCGATGGCGAGGCCTGCCAACGAGCCCGCGCAAAGGCGCGTTGCCAACGGCCTGCTGTGGCGGCATGAGGGCCGTCCCTGATGTCGGACAAGGCGCCGCAGCCCCGCGACACGTCGCTGGATGCGCTTCGCGGCCTGGCGGTCCTGGGCATGGTGTTGTCGGGCCACATCGCCTTCGGTGGTGCCGGCGACGGCGTCTTGCCGGCCTGGATGTACCACGCGCAACTGCCGCCGCCTGCGCACCGGTATCTGCCGACGCTGGCCGGGCTGACCTGGGTGGATCTGGTGTTCCCGCTGTTCCTGTTTGCGCTTGGAGCGGCGATTCCACTGGCCATGGGCCGCCTGGCCGAGAAAGTGGCTCATCGACAGGGTCGGGCCTGGAGCGGCACGTCGGCGGTGCTGAAGGTGGCACTGCGGCGTTTCGCCTTGCTGCTGTTCCTGGCGCTGTTCTTCCAGCACCTGAAACCCAGCTTCGTGGCGACGACCACGCTGGCGGTCTGGTCGCAGCCGCTGGCCTTGCTGGGCCTGCTGGCGTTGGCCTTGGCCTACGGGCCGCAGCGTCTGGCCTGGCGTGCGCTGGGCTGGGCCCTGGCCATCGGGCTGCTGCTGGTCTTGCGCCAGGCCGATGGCACTGCGGCCTTTGCGCTGAAGCGCAGCGACATCATCCTGGTGGTGCTGGCCAACATGGCGCTGTTTGCGACCCTGCTGTGGTGGTGGACCCGCCATCACCCGGTCTGGCGCTGGGCGTTGCTGGTGCCTCTGGCCTTGCTGCTGTACGGCGGCAAGGCGCCGGACAGCGTCAATGCCTGGCTGTTGCAGTCGTCGCCCGCGCCCTGGGCGGTGCAGATCGCGTACCTGAAGTACCTGTTCATCGTGTTGCCCGGCACTGTGGTTGGCGAGCGCATGGAGCACGAGGCGCGATTCGGCACCGCGCCTGCGCCTGCGCCGGTGGCCTGGCTGGGCCTCGTGTCTGCCGCGGTGGTGGTGGGCGTGCTGGCGGGCTTGCAGGCACGCGAGGTGCCGCTGACCTTGCTCATGGCCGGCTTCGCATCCGCCCTGCTGGCGTGGCGGTCGCCTGGCCTGCGCCCGGCCATCGGGCTGCTGATGGTCGGCCTGCTGCTGGAGCCGCTGGAAGGTGGCATCCGCAAGGACGGCCTGAACCTCAGCTATGTCCTGACGACCGCGGGCCTGTCGTGGTTGTCGCTGGCCGCCCTGCGCGCTCTGGGCGAGCGGCGTTGGGGTGCGGGCTGTCTTGCCGTCCTGGCCGGACCCGGACGCAATGCCGTGCTGGCCTATGTGTTGGGCGCGTTGGGCGTGATGCCGCTGCTGCACCTGAGCGGCCTGCACGACGCCTGGGCCGCCCTGAGTGGCAACGCCTTCGAGGCGGTGCTGCGCGGGGTGTTGTTCACCGCCGCGGTGGCGGTGATCGTCGCGCTGGCCAATCGCCGCGGCTGGGTCCTGAAGGCCTGATCAGGGCCCAGCGTGATAGGTCGCGATCCTGGCGACTTCGTTCTTCGAACCCAGCACCACCGGCACCCGTTGGTGCAGCTTGTTCGGCAGCACGTCCATGATGCGCTCGGTGCCGGTGGACGCCGCGCCGCCGGCCTGCTCGACGATGAAGGCCATCGGGTTGGCCTCGTACATCAGGCGCAGCTTGCCGGCCTTGTCGGGCTCGCGGGCGTCCCAGGGGTAGAGGAACACGCCGCCGCGGGTCAGGATGCGGTGCACGTCGGCCACCATGCTCGCGACCCAGCGCATGTTGAAGTCCTTGCCACGCGGGCCGTCGCGGCCGGCCAGACAGTCGTCGATGTAGCGCTTCACCGGCGGCGCCCAGTGCCGCATGTTGCTCATGTTGATCGCGAACTCCCGGGTCTCTTCGGGGATCGCGACGCCGTTCTGCGTCAGCACCCACGAGCCGGTCTCGCGGTCGAGCGTGAACATCGCGACACCGTCGCCGACCGTCAGCACCAGTGTCGTCTGCGGCCCGTAGACGCAGTAGCCGGCAGCGGCCTGGTGGCGGCCGGGCTGCAGGAAGTCGCCTTCGGCCACGCCGCGGCCATGGCCGATCTTGCGCAACACGCTGAAGATCGTGCCGATGGAGACGTTGACGTCGATGTTGCTGGATCCGTCCAGCGGATCGAACAGCAGCATGTACTCGCCTTGCGGGTACCGGTTGGGCACGACGTGGATCGAGTCCATCTCCTCGCTGGCCATCGCGGCGAGGTGGCCGCCCCATTCGTTGGCCTCGATCAGGACCTCGTTGGCGATGACGTCGAGCTTCTTCTGGATCTCGCCCTGGACGTTTTCGGTCCCGGCATTGCCCAGCACGTCGCCCAGGGCGCCCTTGTTGACGGCGATCGCGATGTGCTTGCAGGCCCGCGCGACGACCTCGATCAGCAGGCGCAGCTCGCCCGGGATCCGCCCATGCTCGCGTTGCTGCTCGACGAGGTAGCGGGTGAGGCTGATGCGGCCCATGTCAGACCGCCTCCAGCGCGCGGCTCACGACCTCGCGCACATCGGGCGTGAGATCGGGCTTGGCCGCGACCCGTTCGATGGCCATGCGCGCGGCGCCTCGGTAAGGCTCGACGAGCAGGTTCCAGCGATCCATCACGCGGGCCAGGCGTCCGGCGAGCTGCGGGTTGGCGGCATCGACAGCCAACAATTGCTCGGCCCAGAAAACGTAGCCGGCAGCGTCGGGCCGGTGGAAGGCGGCCGGGTTGTTGCACAGGCTGAAGACGACGCTGCGGAAGCGGTTCGGGTTGCGCGGCGAGTAATCGGCGTGTTGGGTCAGGGCCTTGACCCGCCCCAGCACCCGGCCGGCCTGCGGCCCCAGCGGCTCGGGCTGGCGGGCCTGCATCGAGAACCACTTGTCGAGCACCAGCGCCTCGCCCTGGGCTGCGGCGTGGAAGCGTTCAAGCGCCTGCGGGACGAGCGCCGAATCGGCGTCGATCAGAGCCCCGAGCGCCCCCAGGCGGTCGGTCATGTTGCCAGCGTCCTTGACGCGCTGATAGGCCCGGCCCGGCCAGACCGGGTCGCCTGTGGTCTGGGCATGAAGGCACAGCATCGAAAGCGCCAGGTTGGCCAACGCACGTCGGCCCCCTTGCGTGGTGTCGGGCCGGTAGCCTTCGCGGATCTGGTTGTGCTCCCAGGCCTGCAACCAGTCCGCATGCAGGCGACTGGCCATCGCGGCGCGCCACTGCTCGCGCACGGCATGCACCCGCTGCGGGTCGTATGCGGGGAGCTGCTCGGCGATGTAGCTTTCGCTCGGGGGTGTCAGCGCCAGCTCCTTGAAGGCGGGGTCGAGTCCCGGCTCGCGCAGCAGGTTGGACAGGGCGCCGGCCAGAGCCTCGTCAAGCACCGGCTCGTGGTTCGTCCGCAGTGCTTCGAGCAGCCGCGCGACCATCAGCTTCTGGCCGGCTTCATAGCGGTTGAACGGATCGCTGTCGTGGGCCAGCAGCACCAGGCGCTCGGTGTCCGAGAGCCCGTCGTCCAGCAGCACCGGCGCCGAGAACCCGCGCATCAGCGAGACCACCGGAGGGCTCCCGATGTCGTCGAACTCGAAGTGCTGCTCGGTCTCTTCGAGCACCAGCAGCCGCTCCGGCGCGAGCACCGCGCCGTCGTGGCCGATCAGCGCCACCACCACCGGCACGACGAACGGCAGCTTGTGCGGCTGGCCCGGCGTTGCGCCGCAGGACTGCGTCAAGGTCAGGACGCAGCGTCGGGCGTCCGCGTCCCACGCCGTGCGCACGACGACCCGCGGCGTGCCCGCCTGTGCGTACCAGCGCTTGAAGCCCTCGAGCCGGATGGCGAGTGCACTGTCGGGGTTGGCGTCGGCGATGGACTGGGCAAAGTCGTCGCAGGTCACGGCCTGTCCGTCATGGCGCTGGAAGTACAGCGCCATGCCGCGGGCAAAGCCGTCACGGCCGACCAGGGTGTGCATCATGCGCACCAGCTCGGCGCCCTTTTCGTACACCGTCGCGGTGTAGAAGTTGTTGATCTCGATGTATTCATCGGGCCGCACCGGATGCGCCATCGGGCCGGCGTCCTCCGGGAACTGCGACGCGCGCAGTGCGCGGACGTCCTCGATGCGCTTGACCGCACGCGCCGACGTGCTGCCGGCCATGTCCATGCTGAATTCCTGGTCGCGGAAGACGGTCAGGCCTTCCTTCAGCGACAGCTGGAACCAGTCGCGGCAGGTGATGCGGTTGCCGGTCCAGTTGTGGAAGTACTCATGTGCGATCACGCTCTCGATTCCGGCGTAGTCGGCATCGGTGGCGCTGGCGGCGGTGGCCAGCACGTACTTGGTGTTGAACAGGTTCAGGCCCTTGTTCTCCATCGCGCCGGAGTTGTAGTCCTCGACCGCCACGATCATGTAGCGGTCCAGGTCCAGCGCCAGGCCGAAGCGGGCCTCGTCCCAGGCCACGCTCGCGACCAGCGAGGACATCGCGTGGTCCGTCTTGCCCAGGTCCCCCGGGCGCACGTAGACCTGCAAGAGGTGCTCGCGCCCGTTGCGTGCCCGGATGCGCTGCTCGCGGGCCACCAGCCGGGCGGCGACGAGCGCAAACAGGTAGCTGGGCTTGGGGAACGGGTCGTGCCACTTGGCAAAGTGGCGGCCGCCGTCGAGCACCCCTTCTTCGAGCAGGTTGCCGTTGCTCAGCAGCACCGGGTAACGGGCCTTGTCGGCGCGCAGCGTGACGGTGTAGACCGCCATCACATCGGGCCGGTCGAGGAAGAAGGTGATGCGGCGGAAGCCTTCGGCCTCGCACTGCGTGAACAGGCCGCCACTGCTGGGGTACAGGCCCGACAGCGCGGTGTTCTTGTCCGGCGCGCAGGTGTTGCGGATCTCGAGCACGAAGCGGTCCGCCTCGGGCGGGTGGTCGATCGTCAGCACGCCGGCCTCGTGGCGGAACGACACGCTCTGGCCGTCGGCCAGGCAGCGAAGCAGCGTCAGGTCTTCGCCGTTCAGCGTCAGCGGCCCGGCCGGCTGGTCCGGGTTGCGTTCGATGTGCAGCTTGCTCGTGACCAGGGTCTTGGCGGGGTCGAGATCGAACGTCAACTCGACTTGCCGGATCCAGAACGCAGGCGGCCGGTAGTCGGCGCGCTTGACGAGAGTGGCGGGGGCTTCACGCAGCATGCGTGTCTCCAGTGGGTTCAGGTCTTGGGGTGGGGGAGGGTGTGGCCGTGCTCGTCAGCCGCCCGACGTTGCGGCCGCGGCCTACAGCCCTTGCTTCAGGCTCGCCTCGATGAAGGCATCGAGGTCGCCGTCGAGCACCTTCTGGGTGTTGCTGATCTCGACCCCGGTGCGCAGGTCCTTGATCCGGCTCTGGTCGAGAACATAACTGCGAATCTGGTGACCCCAGCCGACGTCGGTCTTGGTGTCTTCCAGCGCCTGCTGCTGCTCGCGCTGCTTGCGCATCTCGTGTTCGTACAGGCGGCTCTTCAGCATCGCCCAGGCTTCGTCGCGGTTGCGGTGCTGCGAGCGGTCGTTCTGGCACTGCACGACGATGCCGGTGGGGATGTGCGTCAGGCGCACCGCGGAGTCGGTCTTGTTGATGTGCTGGCCGCCGGCACCGCTGGCGCGGAAGGTGTCGGTGCGCACGTCGGCGGGGTTGATCTCGATCTCGATCGAGTCGTCGACTTCGGGGTAGACAAACAGCGAGGCGAAGCTGGTGTGCCGGCCGCCAGAGGAGTCGAACGGGCTCTTGCGCACCAGGCGGTGGACTCCGGTTTCGCTGCGCAACTGGCCGAAGGCGTACTCGCCCTCGACCTTGATCGTCGCGCTGCGGATGCCGGCAACGTCGCCTTCGGTCTCCTCGAGCACCTCGGTCTTGAAGCCCTTGCGCTCGCAGTACTTGAGGTATTGACGCAGCAGCATGCTGGCCCAGTCCATGGCCTCGGTGCCGCCGGCACCGGCCTGGATGTCGACGAAGCAGTTCAGCGGGTCGGCCGGGTTGCTGAACATGCGCCGGAACTCGAGCTGCTCGACGGTGGCGCGCAGCGCATGGGCCTCGTCCTCGATGGCCTTCAGGCCGTCGAAGTCCTCGTCGGCCTTGCTCATCTCGTACAGCTCACCGTTGTCGGCCAGGTTGCTCTGCAGGTGGTCGATGGTCTGGACCACGGTTTCGAGCGACTTCTTTTCCTTGCCGAGTTCCTGCGCGCGTTTGGGTTCGTTCCAGACGGCGGGGTTTTCCAGCGCGGCGTTGACCTCGTTCAGCCGCAGCGACTTGCGGTCGTAGTCAAAGATACCCCCGGAGCTGCTGGGTCCGGGTGCTCAGGTCGGCGAGCAGCGCGCCGATCGAGTTGATGTGTTCGATGTCCATGGGCGCGGATTTTCCCATGGCCGGCCATGCCCCCTTGGGGCCGGCGATCAGGCCTTCGCGAGAAAGCCTGCCAGGGCCGCCGCCAGCGCCTCGGGCTGGTCGTGGTGCAGCATGTGGCCGCAGTCGGCCAGCATCACCTGGTCGACCTGCGGCACGACCGCCAGCCGGGACAGGAATTCGCTTCGCGGGTAACGGTCACCCCACCACTGGGTCATGTCGGTGTTGGCGCCTTCCACCCACAGCAGCGGCGCCGTGATCCGCTTCCAGATGGCCAGGATCTCCTCCACGCGATAGAGAACCGGGTTGACCCGCTTGTGCGCCGGATCGCCCAGGATGTGCCAGCGGCCGTCGTCGCGTCGCTCGGCCCAATGCGGAGCGAGGAAGTCGGCCTTGTCCTGCGACAGGCGCGGGTTGTTCTGGCGCATCCGGTCAGCGACCGCAGCCAGGCTGGTGTAGCTGCGCAACTGCTGCGGCGTCTTCAGCTCGTCCAGCCACTGCGCCAGGCGCTTGGGCGCGGCCTCGGGCCGGGTTAACGGAAGTCCGAAACCTTCGAGGTTGATCAGCCGCCGGATGCGTTCGGGCCGCACGCCGGCGTAGCTCATCACGACATTGCCACCCATGCTGTGCCCGAGCAGGTCGACCGCCTGATCGGGAGCCACCCTGTCGAGCAAGGCGTCGAGGTCGCCCAGGTAGTCCGCGAACGCGTAGCTGTCGGTGGGCTTTGGCGACTCCGTCCGGCCGAAGCCGCGCCAGTCCAGCGCGATGACCCGGCGCTGCAGCCCGCCCTCGGCCGCGGCCAGTGCGTCGACCAGGAACTGGAACGACATCCCCACGTCCATCCAGCCGTGCAGCAGCACCAGCGGGGGCAACGACGACGACTCCGGACCCCATTGCAGGGCATGGCTGGCCAGGCCGCGAAGCGCAAGGGTCTGCGAGCGGGCGGCGTGTTGTGCGGCGTAGGCGGTCATGCCTGCCACTGTAGGCCAGGGTCGGCCGGGCCGCTGCCGCGGGCGCGACAACAATCCGCGGCATGAGCGACGACCCAACCCCCAACGCCCGCACGCTGCGGCCGGCAACCCCGCACGATCTGCCGGCGATCTGCGGCCTGATCCACGAACTGGCCGACTTCGAGAGGCTGAGCCCTCTGTGCCAGGCCACGCCCGAGGCGCTGGCGCCCCATCTGTTTGGCCCCAGGCCGGCGGCGGAGGCGGTGGTCGCCGAGGTGCAGGGGGCAGTCGTCGCGTTCGCCCTGTACTTCACCAACTTCAGCACCTTCCTGGCGCGGCCCGGGCTGTACCTCGAGGATCTCTACGTGCAGCCGGCGCACCGCGGCAGCGGCCTGGGCCGGGCGCTGCTTGAGCATCTCGGCGCGCTGGCGGTGCAGCGTGGATGCGGACGCTTCGAGTGGAGCGTGCTGGACTGGAACGCCGACGCGATCGGCTTCTACGAAGGCATGGGCGCACAACTGCTGCCCGACTGGCGGATCTGCCGTGTCAGCGGCGCCGCATTGGAGCGTTTCCGCCGCTGAGGCGGGGCCTTCAGGCGAAGACCATCGAGGCCAGGCGATCCAGGCGGGTTGCAGTGGCCTGCGAGCCGCCTTCGCCGACGATGGCCACGATGTTGAAGCCCGGCGAACTGCTGCTCACCCGTTGCGGCACGGTGAGAACCTTCCCGCTGCCGTTGGTGAGCAGGGCGATGATGGGGCTGGAGATGCTGTCGCCTCGCTCGACGACCACGCCCACGGCGCCATTGGCCATGCGCACCATGCAGCCCGGCGGGTAGATGCCGAATTCCTTGACCAGCGCAGCCGTCATGGGGTGACCGGGATCGGCCATGAACATCGCACGGCCGGCCAGGTCGGCGGCCATCGCCACACGGGTGCTGCGCGCCGAAAGCTTGGCGGTGTAGATGTCGGCTCGACGGGCCAGCGACGCCAGGTCGCCCGGGTCGCGACGGCCGCTGGGGTAGCCCGTGCCGTCTTCAGATTCGTGGTGGTCGAGCACGGCCTGCAGCCACTCCGGGTCGCGGACGCCAGCCTGCTGGAGCAGCTGGACGCTGCGCATCGGATGGGTGTTCAGCTCATGCCGTTGCTCGGGCGTCGGCGGCGAGCTCTGGTGCGAAAGCTCGCCTTGCAGGACCAGCATCGACAGATTGCAGCTCAGGCCGACCTTGAAGGCCTTTTCGGTTTCGCTGGGGCTCCAGTGCAGCCGCTGGGCGACGAGCGAGCAGGCGATCGCCGACTGCAGCGAGCGCCGCGCACCATAGTCGGCATCGGCGCCGCCGGCGCGTGCCAGCACCTGGAAGATCGCCAGATCCGGGTCGCGTTCGACAAGTGCCAGTACCGGTGCGCTGCACTGTTCGAGGGCGTCTCTGAGGCCGGCGCCGGGCGCGGTCTGCAACGCTGTCGCGACGCCCGCCAGGCACTCCTTCCACAGCCCGGGCAATGCGGCACGGGGCAGCGCCAGGATGGCCTCGCGGTCGAGATCCAGCCCACCTTCGCGCGCCAGCACGGGCTCCGGCGTCCTGGCATCCGCGGTCTGCAAGGCCTGGACGGCGTGCAGGGACACCAGCGCGCCACGCTGGATCAGGGCATCCATCTGCGCCTGATCGCGCATCTGGAAGCCGCGGGCCAGCAACAGCCGCTGCTGTGCATCGAGCACATCGAACGGCAGGGGTTCGGCAAGCACGACATGCCGGCGGACGTGGGCGAGCGGGACGAAGGACATGGCTGGGTTTCGGCTGATCGCGCGTCAACTTGACCGGACCGCCTGCAGCACGCTCCAGCCGCCGGGCCTTAGGGCAAACTGCGCGGCCGAATTCACGACCGCGAGCTTCCCGTGTCCCTGCCTCGACTGACATCGACCGTCCCGCTCGGCCGCAGCGGCCTGCATGTGAGCCGCATCGGCCTGGGCACGATGACCTTTGGCGAGCAGGTCGGCCGCGAAGACGCGCACGGCATCCTCGACCATGCGCTGGAGCGCGGCGTCGACTTCATCGACACCGCCGAGATGTACGCCGTGCCGGCCCGCGCCGAAACCTGCGGCGCGACCGAGACGATCATCGGCGAATGGTTCGCCAGCCGCCCGGGCGTGCGCCAGCGGGTGGTGCTGGCCACCAAGTGCGCGGGTCCGTCCCGGGGCATGCCCTGGCTGCATGGTGGCAGCGTCGACCTGACGCCGCAGCAGATCGTCGCCGCCTGCGACGGCAGCCTGAAGCGGCTGCAGACCGACGTCATCGACCTGTACCAGATCCACTGGCCCAACCGCAACGCGGCGATCTTCGGCGGCATCTACCTTGACCCGGCCAAGGACCGCGTCTCGACGACGATTCAGGTCCAGCTCGAGGCCCTGGCGGGCCTGGTCCGGGCCGGCAAGGTCCGCGCCATCGGCCTGTCGAACGAGTCGCCCTGGGGCTTGATGGAGTTCCTCCGGATCGCCGAGCAGCACGGCCTGCCGCGCGTGGCCAGCGTGCAGAACCCGTATGCGCTGGTCAACCGTGCCGTCGACAACGGGCTGGACGAAGCCTTGCACCACGGCGGGGTGTCGCTGCTGGCCTATTCGCCACTGGGCTTCGGCACGCTCACGGGCAAGTACGACCGCCACGGCTTTGACGAGAAACAGCCCGAGCTCGGCCGGCTGTCGCGTTTTGCCAGCATGCGCCAGCAGCGCTGGGCACGTGAGGACACCTTGGCCGCTGCGCGCGAATACAACGCCCTGGCACGCGAACACGGCCTCACGCCAACCCGCATGGCGCTGGCCTTCTGCTACCGCAACTGGCGTGTGGCCAGCACGCTGATCGGCGTGACCTCGCTCGCCCAGCTCGACGAGAACCTGGCCGCCTGGGACACCCCGCTGTCTCCTGAGCTGCTGGCGGCGATCGACGCCATCCGGTGGCGTCGTCGCGACCCGGCCCAGTGAGACTCGCATCGTCATGGCCAAGAAGGACAGACACGTCAGCGAGACGCCCGCCACGGCCTGGCTGAAGGCCCGCGGCGTGGCCTACGGCGAGCACCCCTACG
>Ga0068876_10002062_pt1 | contig 15222 bp, 13 predicted proteins | sample NOAtaG_6_FD_66442 | JGI IMG/M metagenome (GOLD analysis project Ga0068876, IMG submission 66442) | Freshwater lake microbial communities from Lake Erie, under a cyanobacterial bloom - NOAA_Erie_Diel5S_2200h metaG | ecosystem: Environmental > Aquatic > Freshwater > Lake | place: USA: Ohio, Lake... | reverse complement strand
CCGCGCGGCCCCTCCCGGTGAGGCCCTCATGAAGGTCCTTGCCGTCATCCCAGCTCGACTGGGCGCGACGCGGCTCCCTCGAAAACCCCTCCGCCCCTTAGGGGACGCTCCCCTCGTCGTCCGGGTCCTCGAGCGGGTCCGTGCGCTCGGGCTCGCCGATGCCGTCGTCGTGGCGACCGAGGCCGAGGAAGTGGCCGCCGTGGTGCGTGCGGCGGGTGGCGAGGCGGTCCTCACCTCCGATCAGCATCTCTCGGGCACCGATCGGGTGGCCGAGGTGGCGACCCTCCCCCCCTACGCGGGGTACGAGATCGTGGTCAATGTGCAGGGCGACGAGCCCTTCATGCGGGGCGATGCGATGGCGGGGGCGATCGCGATGGTGCGCGACGGCGGCTTCGATCTGGGCACCGCGGCGGGACGTCGCGGCCCGGAGATCCTCGCCGACCCCAACTGCGTGAAGGTCGTGCGCGCGGCGGATGGCCGCGCGCTCTACTTCTCCCGCGCGGCGATCCCGCATCTGCGTGACGCCGAGGACGTGGCGCTCCGTGATACGCTGGTCTTCCAGCACATGGGGATCTACGCGGCGCGACGCGAGGCCCTGATGCGGTGGGTGGCGTTCCCGCCGCACCCGTTGGAGTTGGTCGAGAAACTGGAACAGCTCCGCGCCCTGGCCGGTGGATTGGCCATGGGCGTGGCGATCGTCGAGGCCCCATCGTGGGGCGAAGTGAACACCGAAGAGGACCTGATGCGGGCCAACACCCACTGGGCTGCGCTGGCAGCCGGAGCCGCCGTATGACGCCGAACCCGACGCAGCAGGCCCCCAAGTACATCTTCGTGACCGGCGGCGTGGTCTCGTCGCTCGGCAAGGGGATCGCGGCCGCCTCGCTCGCGCGACTCCTCGTCGAGCGCGGGCTGACCGTCACGATGATGAAGCTCGATCCCTATCTCAACGTCGATCCGGGGACGATGTCGCCCTTCCAGCATGGCGAGGTCTTCGTCACCGATGACGGCGCGGAGACCGACCTCGACCTCGGGCACTACGAGCGCTTCATCGATCGCCCATTGACCCAGGCGAACAACATCACGACGGGGCGGATCTACTCGAATGTCATCACCAAGGAGCGTCGAGGCGAGTACCTCGGCTCCACGGTGCAGGTGATCCCGCACATCACCGACGAGATCAAGAGCGCGGTGCGCCGCGTGGCGCCAGGGAACGACGTGGTGGTGGTCGAGGTCGGTGGGACCGTGGGGGACATCGAGTCGCTCCCCTTCCTCGAAGCGATCCGCCAGTTCCGCCACGATGTGGGACGCGAGAACACCGTCTTCATCCACCTCACGCTCGTCCCGTGGATCGCCGCGGCCGGGGAGGTGAAGACCAAACCGACGCAACACTCGGTCCGCGACCTCATGGAGATCGGGATCCAGCCTGACATCCTCATCTGCCGCACGGAGCGCCCGCTCGCCGAGGACGTGAAACGCAAGATCGCCCTCTTCTGCAACGTCGAGTTCGGGGCGGTCATCGAGAGCCCTGATGTCTCGACGATCTATCAGATCCCCCTCGTCTTCCACGAGCAGGGGTTCGATGAGCTCGTCTGCCGTCGCCTCGGACTCGAGGGGAGGGCGCTCGACCTCTCCGCCTGGCAGGAGATGGTGCGGCGCGTCACGCACCCGGCGCGGAAGATCCGGATCGCGGTGGTGGGCAAGTACACCGACTACGCGGATTCGTACAAGAGCGTGCAAGAGGCGCTGATCCATGGCGGGATCGCCAATGAGGTGGGCGTCGAGATCGCCTGGACCTCGAGCGACCTCTTCACCGATGCGGCGACGAGCCGCGCCCTCCTCGCCGGCGTCGACGGGATCCTCGTGCCGGGGGGGTTCGGTGTGCGCGGCGTCGAGGGGATGGTCGAGGCGATCCGCGCGGCCCGCGAGGGGAAGATCCCCTTCTTCGGCATCTGCCTTGGGATGCAGGTCGCGATCATCGAGTTCGCGCGGCATGTGGCCGGGCTCGACGATTCCAACTCGAGCGAGTTCGCCCCGGAGTGTGGTCACCCGGTCATCTCCCTCCTCGAATCGCAGCAGGGGGTGCAGGATATGGGCGGCACGATGCGGCTCGGGACCTATCCCTGCCGACTCCGTCCGGGCTCCAAGGCGGCGGAGATCTATGGCCAGCCCGAGATCAGCGAGCGGCATCGGCATCGCTACGAGGTCTCGAACCAGTATCGCGAGCGCTTCCAGCAGCAGGGGATGCGGCTCTCAGGGCTCTCCCCCGATGGGTCGCTCGTCGAGATGATCGAGCTCCCCGATCATCCCTACTTCGTGGCCTGTCAGTTCCATCCCGAGCTCAAGTCGCGTCCGACCCGCCCGCATCCACTCTTCTCGGCCTTCGTCGCCGCGGCGGCACAGCGGGCGACGACGCGCACCTCGACCTCGACCGCCAGCGCGCCGCGCTCGCTCGCCGAGGCCTCGTGAGCGCCACCTCGTTCCCGGCGGGGAAGCTCTTCCTGATCGCGGGGCCCTGCGTCGTCGAGGATGATGCGCTGATGTTCCGCGTGGGGGAGCATCTCGCCCGGTTGGCGGAGCGGGTGCCCGGCGGGATCATCTTCAAGGCGAGCTTCGATAAGGCGAATCGGTCGAACGTCGGCGCGGCGCGCGGCCCCGGCCTACAGGAGGGACTCGCCGCGCTCGATCGCGTGCGGACGCGGACCGGTCTCCCCGTCCTCACCGATGTGCATCTCCCGGAGCAGTGCGCCGCCGCGGCACAGGTGGCCGACGTCCTCCAGATCCCGGCCTTCCTCTGCCGACAGACCGACCTCCTCGAGGCGGCGGGCGCAACAGGGAAGCCGGTGAATGTGAAGAAGGGGCAGTGGATGCACCCCGAGGGGATGATCGGCGCGGTCGCCAAGGTGCGTGCGGTGGCCCCTGCCGGGACGCCGATCGCGGTGACCGAGCGGGGCACCTTCTTCGGCTATGGCGATCTCGTGGTCGACATGCGGAGCTTCGCGCGGATGCGTGACGCCTGTGCGGCCCCGGTGATCTTCGACGCCACGCACTCGGTGCAGCGTCCTGGGCAGGGCGTCGGCGGGGCATCAGGCGGGGCACGGGAGTTCATCCCGCCCCTCGCGCTGGCGGCCTGCGCGGCCGGGGCCGATGGGCTCTTCATGGAGACGCATCCCGATCCGGCGCACGCGCCGAGTGACGGCCCGAACATGATCCCGCTGCAGGAGCTCGATGCGCTGGTGATGCGCTGTGTCCGGGCCTGGGAGCTCGCGCGGTCATGAGTGCGACCTCACCGGCCCCCGCGTCGGCCACGACGGCGATCGATCCCGCGATCGATCCCGCGATCGCGCGGCGGATCCGCCTCGTCTGCTTCGACGTGGACGGCGTCCTCACCGATGGCGGGATCATCCTCGGCGATGCGGCCGGCGCTCGGGTGGAGCTCAAGCGCTACGATATCCAGGACGGACTCGGGGTGGTCCTCCTCCGACAGGCGGGGCTCCGGACCGCGATCATCACCGGGCGTGAGTCGCAGAGTGTGGCGCTCCGCGCCGAAGAGCTCCAGGTGGACGACGTGATCCAGGATCGCCACGCGCGGAAGGTGCCGGCGATCGCCGCGCTGATCGAGCGACTCGGAGTCTCGTGGGACGAGGTGGCCTTCGTCGGGGATGATCTCCCCGACCTCGGCGTGCTGCGGCGCGTGGGGCTCCCGGTCTGCGTCGGGAATGCGACCGCGGAGGTGCGGCGGGTGGCGTCGGTGCAGCTGACGCGGCACGGCGGGGCGGGGGCGGTGCGCGAATTCGTGGAGCTCCTCCTCAGGGCCCGCGGCGAATGGGCGACGCAGGTCGAGGCGTATGTCGCGAGCCGGGAGCGTGAGGCATGAACGTGGAGCAGATGATCGCCCGAGGGCGTCAGGTCCTCGTGCTCGAGCGCGACGTGATCGCGGTCGCCGCCGATCGCCTGGATGCGTCATTCGCGAATGCCGTCCAGCTCCTGCACGACTGCACGGGACGGGTCATCGTCTCTGGGGTGGGGAAGTCGGGACTGATCGGACGGAAGATCGCCGCGACCCTCACCAGCACCGGGACCCCCGCGACCTTCCTGCACCCGACGGAGAGCCTGCACGGCGACCTCGGGATCGTCGGACCCCACGATGTGGCGATCCTCCTCTCCAAGAGCGGGGAGACGACCGAGCTCCTCCCGTTGATGGAGCAGCTCACGCGGCTTGGCGTGCCGACGATCGCGATCACGGGGAAGGTCGACTCCACCCTGGGCCGGCACGCGCGCGTCGCGATTGATGCTGCCGTGCGTGAGGAGGCCTGCCCGCACGATCTCGCGCCGACGACGAGCACGACGCTCGCCCTCGCCCTCGGGGACGCGATGGCGGTGGTGCTGCTCGAAGCCAAGGGATTCCGGCGCGAGGACTTCGCGCGGTTCCATCCTGGGGGCGCCCTCGGACGGAAGCTCCTCCTACGTGTTCGCGAGGTGATGCTCGCCGAGGACCTTCCGATCCTGCCCCACGGAGCGACGATGCGGGAGGCGGTGGTCGAACTCGCGAAGCGCCGTGGGATCTGCCTCATCGCGGACGAGGCGCGTCAGCTGCTCGGCGTGATCACCACCGGCGACCTCTCGCGACTGATGGAATCCGGTCGCGAGGTCTTCACGATCCCGGTCGCCGAGGTGATGCATCGGTCCCCGAAGGTGATCGAGGCGGATGCTTTGGCGAGCGCGGCGGTGCATGTCATGGAGACCAAGGGCGTGGTGGCGGTCCCGGTGCTCGATGGGTCCCGACGGATCGTCGGGGTGGTGCATCTGCACGACCTCCTGCGCGCGGGCGTCGCCTGATGCGTCTCCCGGTGCTGTTGGTGATCGCGTCGCTCCTCGGTGCGGCCTGTGGGCGTGGCGAGGAGCGCACCTCCTCGGCGGTCTCGGGTGGGTTGCTCGATACCGCAGATCAGGTGGCGTTCGGCTTCCGGACCCTGGTGACCGATGGCGGGCTACTCCGCGCGGAGATCTTCGCGGACACGGCGCTCTTCCAGAACCAGAGCACCAAGATCGTCCTCCTGCGTGTGGCCGGGGATTTCTTCGGCGCCACGGGGGCCAAGGCAGCGACGGCGACTTCGCGCCGCGGGACCTTCGACACGCGCTCGAGTACCCTCGAGGCCTTCGGGGACGTGGTGATCACCTCGGTCGATGGGCGTGTGTTGCGGACCCCGTACATCCGCTACGATCGGTCGTCGAATCAGGTCTACTCCGACTCGTCGTTCGTGCTCACCGAGCCAGGGGAGCGGGAGATGCGCGGGATCGGGTTCCGGACGGATCCGAATCTCAGCGCGATCGAGGTGCAGCGGATCCGGAGCGGGAAAGGCGGGACCTTCACCCTGCCGGACGAGTCGTGATACGCTCCTGCCTCCTGCGCGCAGCTCTGCTCGTGGCGTGTAGCGTCACGGGGGCCGCGGCGCAGGCGGGAGCCAAGCGCCCCTGTGTGCTGGAGTTCACCGGGGTCGTCCGTCAAGGCGTGCTGACGACCTCGATGCGGGTCACCACCATGGCCGACGGCGCGAAGCACACCTACATCAGCGGCGGTGTGGATGCGACCTGTCGCGGCCAAGGGAATCGTTTGCTGGCGGACAGCGCCGAACACTATGGCGATCGGAAGGAGTTGATCCTCATCTCGAAGGTCCGCTATACCGATGAGCGGATGCGGCTCGACGCCGACCGCATGGTCTACTTCCTTGAGACGGAGCGCCTCGTCGCGACGGGATCGGTCAAGGGGACCTCGGCTGGCGGGGCGCGGTTCACGGGCCCGGAGCTGACCTACCTGCGATCGCGTCCCGGCGTCCGGTCGGTCACGTCGTGGCGCGCTCCTGGTCGACCGACGGTCCGGTTGGCGACGGCGCGCACCGATGAGGTGCAGGCGAAGCGTTTGGCCGCGAGCCCCGCCGATTCCATGGATGTCACCGCGGACGTGGTCTGGTCGGAGAACGATTCCTTGGTCTGGGCGCGAGGTCGGGTCGTGATGGATCGTCATGATCTCCAGGCGACCGCCGACTCCGCCTTTCTGGATCAGGGGACGGAGCATGTGCGCCTCCGGCGTTCGCCTCGCATCGTGGGGACGGGGGAGCGCGCCTTCATCATGGTGGGGCGTGAGATCGACCTCTGGTCTCGGACCCAGGCGCTCGAGCGCGTCCTCGCCACGGGTGAGGCCCGCGTCGATGGGGATTCCGTGGTGTTGCGGAGCGATACCGTCGACGTGCGGATCGTTGACGAGCAGATGGATCGCGTAATGGCGTGGGGGACCCGAGCGTTCGCCGAGGCGCAACGGCAGCAGATGGAGGCGGACTCGATCGAGATGCGCTTGCCGAAGCAGGTCCTCGAGCAGGTGCAGGCCTTCGGGCGGGCGATGACGCGGGGGGAGGTCGATACCGCCCGCATCACCTCACCTGATCCCGACTGGATCGCGGGCGATACGGTGATCGCGCGATTCGAGACCGCCCCGCGAAGCCCCACGGACACGACGTCCACCACGCGGCTCACCGAGGTCCAGGCCGTCGGCTCGGCGCGGGCCTTCCAGCAGTTGGCGTCAGCCGAGGGTGGGAAGGACCGTCCCAACCTGAGCTATAATCGCGGTCGCGTGATCGTCGTCCGCTTCGAAGCGGGGGAGGTCGTCCGCGTCGATGTCCAGGATCGCGCCTCCGGGCTCTACCTCGAGCCGGTGTCCGCCCCGCCAGCTCCCACGACCTCAACCGTCCCGGGGACCGGGCGACGGGTGCCATGACCGACCTCCCTGCAGCGATCGCCCCCGCCGAGATGGACGCGGTGCTCCAGCGGCTCACCGCCGGAGATCGATCGTCCCTCTTGTGCCTGCTCGCGACCAGCGAATGGGCGACCCCCGATGGGGCCGCTCCATTCCAGGAGGTCGCGACCGCGTACCGCATGGAATACATCGCGGCCCTCGCCGCCGAGGGTCGACGCGCGGAGTCTGAATCGGAGGCTGGTCGACTCTCACTCGATGAGGTCCGTCGCCATCTCGCGCAGACCGTTGTGCCCCGTCTGGTCGCCTCCGGGGCCCTGCTCGAGGCGAGTGGGAGCGGTGATCTGACGAGCCTCCCTCTGGTGGTGGTGCTGGCCGAACCGGTGGCGCGATTCCACCGTGAAGCGCCGGAGGCGTTCCGCGCCGCCTTCCGTCGACTCGCGACGGCGCCGTCGGTCCCGGCGGTGCGTCCTTCCGTCGCGACGCCCCCCGCGATCGTGGGTCGGGGGAGCGTGCTCCAGGCGTCCGGCCTGATGAAGACCTATCGCGAGCGCCACGTGGTGAATCAGGTGGCGCTCGAGCTACGCCAGGGGGAGATCGTCGGGCTGCTCGGACCCAATGGGGCGGGGAAGACGACGACCTTCTACACCATCGTCGGTCTGATCCCGCCCGATGCCGGGATGATTCGGATCGACGGCGAGGATGTCACCGAGATGCCGATGTTCCAGCGTGCGCGGCGTGGCATCGGCTATCTCTCGCAGGAGCCCTCGATCTTCCGGAAGCTCTCGGTCGAAGAGAACATCCTCGCAATCCTCGAGACCCTACCCATCCCGCGCGTGGAGCAGGAGGCGCGGCTCGAGCAGCTCCTCGACGAGCTGAGCATCAAGCATCTCCGCGCGAGCAAGGCGTACGCCCTCTCGGGCGGCGAGCGCCGGCGGCTGGAGATCACGCGCGCGCTCGTGACTAATCCGAAGTTCATGATGCTCGACGAACCCTTCGCGGGCGTCGATCCCATCGCAGTGCACGATATCCAGCAGATCGTGGCGTCGCTCAAGGGACGCGGCATCGGCGTGCTCATCTCGGACCACAACGTCGAGCAGACCCTCGACATCGTGGACCGCGCCTATATCATGTTCGATGGGGCGGTGAAGGTCTCCGGGACGGTCGAGGAGCTGGTCTTCGATGACACCGTCTCCCAGGTCTATTTCGGCCCCACGCTCACCGCGCGGCTCCGCGAGCGATTCCGCGCGGAGCACCCCGGCACCGTCCCGACCGCCGAGGCCACCCCACCACCACCCGACGAGCCGCCGGCGTGAAGAGCGGGCTGCACCAGTCGGCGCGGCTCGGACAGGAGCTGCGAGCGAATCCACGCCTCTATCAGGCGATGGACATGCTCTACATGCCGTTGATCGACCTGCAGCAGCACCTCAAGCAGGAGTTGCTGGAGAATCCCTTCCTTGAATTGATCGAGGAGGGCGAGAATGGCGACACCGAATCGGAGGAGCAGAGCGAGGCGCTCGACGTCTTCGCGGAGGAGACCTCGACGGAGGCGCCCACCGACGAGACGATCGACGATGAGGCGCCGTGGGAGGATCTGTTGCTCGACGGGATCGACCAGGATGGCGTCCGCGCACCGACGGAGGTGCGCGAGTATGTCGAGCCGGTCTCGGTCGAGGCCCGTGACCTCGCCGATCATCTGCGGGATCAGGTGCGCCTGCTCGATCTCAGCCCTCGGGACCAGCTCCTCGCGGACGAATTCATCGGGAATATCAATGATGAGGGGTATCTCACGGCGACCTTGGACCAGATCCTCTCCGGGATCAATACGGTCATCGCGCGCGCTGAAGAGGCATCCGAGGACGATCGTGAGGCCCCGCGATTCACGATGCCCGAGGTGGAGCGGATGCTCCGCGTCGTCCAGTCCTTGGAGCCGCCGGGCATCGGGGCGCGCTCGTTGCAGGAGTGCCTGACGCTCCAGCTCCCCGAGGCGGGCCTCCTCGATACCGTGGCGGAGCGTCTGATCCGCGAGTTCTTCGACGATCTCCTGGCGCACCGCTGGGTGGAGATCGGCCGGCGGATCGGCGTCGCACCCGGTGAGGTACAGTCCGCCGCCGACGCGGTCGCGCGTCTGACCCCGAAACCGGGGCTCGCTTACGCCGATCGCTCGGCGGACTATGTGATCCCCGACCTGATCGTCGAGAAGATCGACGCCGAGTATCTCGTCTTCGTGAACGATGGGAACCTCCCGCGGCTCAAGCTGAGCCGCGCCTACGAGGAGGTCGTGCGGGACAAGCGGAAGTTCGACGCCGAGAGCAAGGAGTTCATCACCTCACGCCTGAGTGCGGCCCAGTGGCTCATCCAGGCGATCGAGCAGCGGCGGCAGACGATGCTGAAGGTCATGCACTTCATCGTCGAGCGACAGCGGGAGTTCTTCGAGAAGGGGATCCAGGGGCTCCGCCCGCTCACCTTGCGCGAGGTCGCTGATGCGATCGGGATGCATGAGTCGACGGTCTCTCGGGTGACCAATGAGAAGTTCGTTCAGACCCCGCGGGGGGTACTCCCGCTCAAGTTCTTCTTCTCCTCCGGCCTGCGCAGCAGCGACGGCGATGATGTCTCCGCGCGTGGCATCCGGGTGGCGATCGAGCGAATGATCGCCGACGAGGACCCGTACGCCCCGCTCACGGACCAGGCCATCGTCGAGCGCCTCGAACGGGACGGCGTGCAGATCGCCCGCCGCACCGTGGCGAAGTATCGGGACCAGCTGGGGGTCCTCTCCGCGCGAATCCGCAAACGGCTCTGACCCTTCGAGACATCTCCCATGACGATCATCCCCATGGCTTCTTCGGCCCCATCGCTCGTGCGCCCCGTGCGCGTCTCGGTCCTCGTCCCCGCGAAGGACGAGGCGGAGAACCTGCCACGGTTCCTTGAGCTCTGTGCGGCGATGATCGCTGCCCAGTCGGTCGCCTATGAGGTGGTCGTCATCGACGACGGGTCGCGCGATGGGACATCGGCCGTGCTCGCGGAGGCGGTGCGACGGCATCCCTTCGTGCGCGTGGTCACGCACCGGACCCAGCGCGGTATCGCCGATGCGCTCCGGTCCGGCTACCTGGCCGCGCAGGGTGACATCCTCGTCTTCTATCCGGCGGACCTGCAGTTCCTCCCGGAGGATATCCCCCGGCTCTGCGCGCCGATCCTCGCCGATGAGGCGGACATGGTGACGGGGTACAAGCAGGGGACGTACGACAAGGCCTTCGTCTCGGGGATCTACAACAGGCTCTCCCGGGCCCTCTTCGACATCCCCGTCCGTGACCTGAACAACGTCAAGGCGTATCGGCGGGTGATCATGGCGGACCAACCGGTGCGACCCGATTGGCATCGCTACATGATCGTGCTCGCGCATGCGCAGGGATACAGTGTGCAGGAGATCCCGGTCGCGCTCTACCCACGGACCGCGGGGCGGTCCAAGTTCGGCCTGTCGCGGATTCCCGTCGGTGTGCTCGACATGCTCGCCGTCTGGTTCGAGCTTCGGTTCGGTCAGAAGCCCTTGCTCGCCTTCGGGATGCTCGGCGTCGGCCTCTTCGCACTCGGGGTGCTCGCCGGACTGGTGGCACTCGGCATCCTCCTCGTGTCTGGCATCGGCGTGCGGTGGGTGTGGACCATCATCCAGACCTCGCTGATCCTCGGATCGATCTTCTTCGCCGCGGGCCTCCTCGGCGAGCAGGTGGCGTCGCTCCGCGCGGAACAGCGCGAGCTCCGGCGGCGGCTCGACGAGACGCGCGATCGTCGCGGAGCGGCGTGACCGTCCCACGCATCCTGTTTGTCACCCACGCCTACCCGCGATTCGTCGGGGACGCGCCGGGCTCGTTCGTGCATCGGCTCGTGCGCGGGGTGCAGGCCCTCGGGGCTGAGGTACGCGTGCTCGCGCCCCATGCCGAGGGTCTCGCCGAGCGAGAGGTGCTCGAGGGCGTCCCGATCCATCGGTACCGCTATGCGACCGAGACGATGGAGACGCTGGCGTATACGGGGACGATGGCGGAGCAGGTGCTCGGCAGCTGGCGAGGGAAGGTCGCGTTTGGGGCGATGCTGCTCGCGGGGACTCGGGCGCTCCGACGTGAGATCCGTACGTTCCGACCGACGGTCGTCCATGCGCATTGGTGGTTCCCGAGCGGGATGTTGGCCGCGATGGGTGCTGGGGCGACACCGGTGGTGATCACCATGCATGGCTCGGATGTGCGACTCGCCGTCTCGCGGCCGGTCGTGCATCCCATCGCTCGCCGCGTGCTCGGTCGCGCGGCGGCGGTCACCGCGGTCTCAGGTTGGCTCGCGCGCCAAGCGACCGCCCTTGGGACGCGGCACGCGATTCGCGTCGCGCCGATGGCGGTGGACACGGAGCGTTTCCAGCCCGCCGACCCGGCGGTCGGGGCGGATCGCCCGCTGGTCTTCGCCGGTCGCTTGAACGCGCAGAAGGGGCTCGCCGACCTCCTCGACGCCATGGCCCGTCTCAAGGGATCGGCGATGCTGCAGGTGATCGGGGAAGGGGAGGACCGGGCGGCGCTCGAGGCACGCGCCGCGCGACTTGGGATCGCCGCTCGCATCCGGTGGCTCGGTCGCGGGACGCCGGAGCGGCTCGCCACGGCCTTCCGCGGGGCGGCCGCGGTCGTGATCCCCTCCCGCGAGGAGGGGTTGGGGTTGGTCGCGGTCGAGGCCCAACTCTGTGGCGCACCGGTCATCGGCTATCGATCCGGTGGCCTCCCCGACGTGATCGATCCCTCCTATGGTGGGGTCTTGGTCGAGCCTGGCGACATCGCCCAACTCGCTAGCGCCATCGACGCCGTGCTCGCGGCGGCACCGGATCCCTCACGCCGCGATGCCGCCGTGCGAGTGATGCGCGGACGGTTCGCCCCGCAGGCGGTGGCCGAGCGATACGTGGCGCTCTACCGTGAGGTGGGTGCGCTATGACGGAGCCACGCGATGGGATCGCCCCTCATGCTTCCGAGCCGGCTCCTCGCTCCCTTCGGACCTTCCTCACGGGGGTCTTCCTCCTCGCCGTGTGCTGGTTCGGTGGGCGCTCCCTGATCGGGCAATGGGATGCGGTCCAAGCACTCCGCGCCGAGCTCTCGACGCGCTGGTCGCTCGTGGCGCTCTCCTCGGCGCTGGTGGGAATGAGTTATCTCGTCCTGATCCAGACCTGGCGGCTCACGGTGGGTGCCTGGGGGGAGCGGCTCCGCTTCGGTGAGGCCGCTCGCATCTGGTTCATCTCGAACCTCGGGCGCTATCTCCCCGGCAAGGTCTGGCAGATCGGAGCGATGGGGGTGATGGCGCAGGAGGCCGGCATCTCGTCGGTGGCGGCGGTCGGGAGCGCTCTGGTGGTCTCGTTGGTGCATCTGATCATCGGGTTCGCCGTGGTGGGGCTCACCGGCAGTGATCTCTTCGTCTCGCTCGTACCTCCCGGGACCCCGCTCACACCGATCCTCACTCTGGCGGTGGTGCTCCTCCTGATCGCGCCTCGGCTCCTCCCGATGGCCGCGACCGGTGCGTCGCGCGTCCTCGGTCGACCCTTCACCCTCCCCCGGCTGCCGTCCCGCGCCATCTGGGTGGCGGCGCTCGGGTCCGGGGTCGCCTGGCTCCTCTTCGGCCTCGCCTTCCATGCGCTGGGGATCGGCCTGCTCCGGCATGCGACTGGAGATGCCGCCGATTCGGTCGCAGTTTTCACCCTGTCGTACCTCGCGGGATTCCTCGCGTTGATCGCGCCGGGAGGGATCGGGGTGCGGGAAGGGGTGATGGCGCTCCTCCTCACCCGAGCGGGGATCGCCACCCCGTCCGAGGCCACGTGGTTGGTGGTCGCCTCGCGGCTCTGGCTCACCGTGCTCGAGATCCTCCCCGGGGCGGCCCTGCTCGCGGTCTCGCCACGTCGTCGTTCCTCTGATCCCTCTCGCCACTCGGCATGACTTCCTCGGTTCGCCCCTCGCTCGAGACCCCGTCCGCTCCGCCCTATGCCACCGCGTGGGCATTGCTTGCCTGCGTGCTGGCCGCGTTGACCCTCGCGTATCCGGCGCTGGCGGGGGGATTCCTCGTCTCGCCGGTGAGCGATCAATACATCGCCGGTTACCCCTTCCGTGAGTTCGCCGCGGCCTCGCTGCGCGCCGGCGAGGGATTCCCACTCTGGAATCCGTATCTCTTCGGTGGGATGCCATACGTCGCGGCGATGCACGGCGACATCTTCTATCCGACCTTCCTCCTCCGGCTCGTCCTGCCCACCGATGTGGCGATGACCTGGGGGATGATCCTCCATCTCATGCTCGCAGGCTTTGCGGGGTATGGATTCCTCCGCGTGATCGGCGTGGGGTTCCATGCGGCGTTGCTGGGCGGGATCGCGTACATGATGGGTGGGCAGGTGGCCTCGCTCGTCTCGCCCGGACACGATGGCAAGCTCTTCGTCTCGGCGCTGCTCCCCGTCACGCTGATCGTGCTGACGTACGGGATCCGGGACGCGAAGCGATGGGCGTGGGGGCTCCTCGCCATCGTCGTGGGGCTCGGCGTCCTCTCCCCGCACCCGCAACTCCTCCAGTATCTCCTCCTCACCGCCGGCGCCTGGGCTTTGCTGCTCGCCTTCGTCGGAGATGGTCGGACGGGCGCACCGCCACGTAGCGTGGGAATCCGTCGCCTCGCCATCGCGCTCGGCGCGGTCGTCCTCGGTGGGGCGATCGGGGCGATCCAGTACGTCCCCGTGCAGGAGTATGTGGAGTGGTCGCCGCGCACCGGTGGACGTGACTACGCGTACGCGACGAGCTTCTCGATGCCGATCGAGGAGCTGATCAACACCTACCTCCCGCAGTTCAGCGGGATCCTCGATCGCTATTGGGGACGCAACGGGATCCATCTGCACTCCGAGTACATCGGGGCGGGGGTCCTCTTCCTCATGGGGCTCGGTCTGGCGGCTCGGAAGCTTCCGGAGCGTCGCGCCCTCACCTGGTTCTGGGTCGGCACGGGGATCATCTCGCTCCTCTGGGCCTTGGGCGGGAACACCCCGTTCTATCATCTGGTGTACGCGATCGTCCCGGGCTCGAAGTTCTTCCGCGCGCCGAGCACGATCTTCTTCGTCACGACCTTCGCGGTGAGCGTGCTCGCCGCCTTCGGCACGGAACGACTCCTTCGTGGTGAGGTTCGTCCGACGGTGGCCGTCTGGGCGGCGGGGCTCGGCCTCACCGGGGTCGTCCTCGCCTATGCCGGATTCTTCGAGTCGATCGCACTCTCGGTCTCGCAGATCCCGCAGCTCGAGGAGAACATCCGCGCCAATGCGGCCGCGGTCACATCGGGCGCCTGGCGGTCGTTCGCCTTCCTCGTGGCGACCTGCGTGCTGGCCGTCCTCGTGCATCGCCGGCAGCTCACCGCTGGTCTTGCGGGGGCCCTCCTGGTGGTCGTCACGGTCGCTGATCTCTGGAGTATTGAGCGCCTCTATTGGACCTTCTCACCACCCGCGGCGCAGACCTATGCGACCGACGAGGCGATCCGTCATATCCAGCGGGAGCGGGAGCCGGTGCGCGTGATCACGGCGGGGGCGGCCATCGGCGTGCCCGGCGCGTATCACGATCCGAACCTCGAGGGGGATGGCCTCATGCAGCATGGGGTCCGTGTCGCCCTCGGCTATCATGGCAACGAGCTCGGGCGCTATCAGCAGCTCGGCGGGAAGTCGCGCGGATGGGACCAGATCGCGAACCCTTCGTTCTGGGGCCTCCTCAACGTGAAGTACTTCTATACCACGCTCGATTCGCTTCCGATCACCGGGGCCACGCGTGTCGTGGGACCGGTGCAGTCGGCAGCGGGGAGCATGATCTACCTGCACCAGCTTCCGGGCGACCAGGCGTATGCCTGGGTGGTGCCCACGGTCGCGAAGTATCCCGATGCGGAGGTGGCCGAGGCGGTGCGCGCTCCGAACTTCCCGTATCGGAGCGTGGCGCTGATCGATCCCGCATCGACGACGGCCGCGCAGCCGCTGACCGCGATCCCGGAGCCGCTGCCGATTCGCGCGGTGGTCGACTCCTTTGCGTCTGGATTCGCGCGACTCACCTTGGATGCTCCGGCACCAGCGGGCTCGGCACTCGTGGTCTCCGAGAACTACTTCCCTGGCTGGTCTGCGACGGTAGATGGCCAGGCGGCGTCGGTGGAGCGGGCCAACCTTTCATTGATGGCGATTGCGCTTCCCGCTGGTGCGCGTTCAGTTGAAGTGACCTTCGACTCTGCTCCCTATCACCTCGGGGCACGCGTGACCCTCATCGCCCTCCTGCTGGCGACCCTCTGGTTCGGCCTCGGATGCCTCGGGCGCTCGCGAGCGGCGGCCCGTGACTGACCGCGCCCTCGTCATCACCCCGACGTACAACGAACGGGCGAACGTCCCGACGTTGGTCGAGCGCGTCCTCGCGCAGGACCCGCGCATCGAGATGCTCTTCGTCGACGACAACTCGCCCGACGGCACCGGG